>Ga0247610_10003906_pt1 | contig 16106 bp, 12 predicted proteins | sample 174DNAGHGhighgp2_FD_193483 | JGI IMG/M metagenome (GOLD analysis project Ga0247610, IMG submission 193483) | Sheep rumen microbial communities from Palmerston North, Manawatu-Wanganui, New Zealand - 1742 DNA GHGhigh gp2 | ecosystem: Host-associated > Mammals > Digestive system > Stomach > Rumen... | reverse complement strand
CAAAACGACATGGATTATGAACATGACCATGAGGCCATCAGGACGCTGAGAATAGGAAATGACTACACAACAACACCATTAAAGAAAATTAACTAAATTTGTTTGCAGAAAATCATAGGAAGCGGGGCGTTATCTGGTAGTTACGGATAGTCATTAAACAATAAGGAGCCCCAAAAGTCTTTTGGACTCTTGGGGCTCCTTATACTTGAGCAATACGTGGTTGTGTGTCATGTGATGCATGTGGCAAGCCTTCAGGCTTGTGCCGCTATGCGGCTTTGTGCGTCAGGCGATGTCGATGTTGCGCGTTACCTTCACCTCTTCCTTCTTCATCTTTGGCAGGGTGATGGTGAGCACACCGTCCTCGACCTTTGCGCCGATGGCATTGCGGTCAACGTCCTCAGGCAGTGTATATGCCTGCTGGTAGTTGGTGTAAGAGAACTCGCGACGCAGGTAGTGCTCCTTCTTGTCCTCCTCCTTGTGTTCTAATTTGTTCTCGATGGCCACACAGAGGTTGCCCTCGTCGTTGATGCTTATGCGGCAATAGTCTTTCTTAAGACCCGGAGCTGCAACTTCCATTATGTAGGCGTTTTCGGTGACTTTGACGTTGACGGCCGGTGACGTGCGGTGCGTCGGCATTACTGTTGTGTCAAAGAAATCGTCGAATACTGTAGGGAACCAATTGTTTTTAAACATTACTGGTAACATAATTAAACCTCCTATTGATTAATGGTTAAACATTTGCTTTTCGTTCGGCCTCGGCTTCGTGCCTCAGCTCTGCCTTCACTTGAACAATAAGCGTGCCAAAGGGGGTTGCTATGTTGTAATCGACTCATTATCATGACAAAGTGTCTTCGGTGTTGACAATTTGTCACTCGTGACGATGTTTTGACATGCGAGTTGTGGCCTTTGTGTGGCCGTGTGTGTCATGAGATGTTGCTCCAGTCGATGGCTTCCTTGCCGAGTTCGCTAAGATGCTTCCATAGCGGAGCGTACTCGGGCAGAGACTGCGTGGGGTCTGCATCGAGGATGATGTTGGCGTTGTCGCGTGCGAGCTGCACGAGCTGTCCGTCGCGTGCCAGGTTGGCGATGTGCAGGTCGATTGCCGTGCCGCTCTGCTGTGTGCCTTCGATGTCCCCCGGTCCGCGGAAGCGTAGGTCTGCCTCGGCAATCTCGAAGCCGTCGTTGGTGTCACACAGAATCTGTATGCGCTGTCGTGTGTCTTTTGAGAGCTCGTACTTGGTGACGAGTATGCAATAGCTTTGTTCGCCGCCCCGGCCCACGCGCCCCCGCAGTTGGTGAAGCTGTGCGAGTCCGAAGCGCTCGGCGTTTTCTATCACCATCACAGTGGCGTTCGGCACGTTGACGCCCACTTCGATCACGGTCGTGGCGACGAGGATTTGCGTCTCCCCGTTGGCGAAGCGTGACATCTCGGTATCTTTATCGGCACTCTTCATGCGCCCGTGTACCTTAGATATCTTGAGGTCGGGGAATCTGCGGCACCATTCCTCATAGCCTTCCTCGAGGTTCTGAAGGTTCATCTTCTCGCTCTCGCTGATGAGCGGATATACGACATAGACCTGTCTGCCGCTGTCTATCTCTCGTCGTATGTTCTGATAGAGGCTCTCGGAGCGTTCCTGCCAATAGTGTCGCGTCTCAATGGGCTTGCGTCCTGGCGGCAGCTCGTCGATGATGCTCACGTCGAGGTCGCCGTAGAGTGTCATGGCCAGTGTGCGTGGTATGGGCGTCGCCGTCATGACGAGCACGTGGGGCGGTATATCGTTCTTCTGCCAAAGTCGTGCCCTCTGTGCCACGCCGAATCGGTGTTGCTCATCAATGACCACGAGTGCGAGGCTTGCAAATTCCACGGTGTCCTCGAGCACGGCATGAGTGCCAATGAGTATGTTGACATCGCCCGACCTCGTACCTTCGAGGATTGGCGTTCGGCGTCGTTTGCCCTTGACGGCACTTGTGAGGAGCTCTACGCGTACGGGCATGTCGGCGAGCATGTTCCGGAATGTCGCGTAATGCTGTTCGGCCAGAATTTCTGTCGGTGCCATGATGCAAGCCTGGTGGCCGTTGTCGATGGCGAGCAGTGCGAGCAGCATCGCCACAAGTGTCTTTCCGGAGCCGACGTCACCCTGCAGGAGTCTGTTCATCTGTTGGCCGGTGAGCATGTCGGCGCGCATCTCGCGTATGACTCGCTTCTGTGCTGTGGTGAGCTGGAACGGCAGGTGGTTGTAGTAGAAATCGTTGAAGGCAGGCCCCACGCGTCGGAAGATGTGCCCCCGCACATGCTGCTGTCGCTGTCGTGTGATGCGCAGGATGTTGAGTTGTATGAAGAGCAGCTCTTCGAATTTCTGCCGATATGTGGCACGCCGCAGCTCGTCGGCAGAGGTAGGGTAGTGCAGTGCCCTCAGCGACTGTGCCAGAGGCATGAGTGCGAGGCGTTGTGTCAGCGAAGCGGGCAGGTAGTCGGCTCCTATGCTGTCTGCCGTGTCCGAGGTGCTTGCTGCCTCTATCTTGCCGATGAGCGTCTTGGTGAACTTCTCCATGGCGCGGCTGTTGATGCCGGCCCGCTTCATTCGGTCGGTGGTGTGGTAGTAAGGCTGCAGCCCCATCTTGCCGAGCTGAAGGTTCTCGGCGGGGTCGAGGTCGGGATGTGCTATGTTGAGGCGTCCGTTGAAGATATTGGGTCGTCCGAAGGCTATGAGCGCTTTCCCGGCAGTATATTTCTGCCTGATCCACTTGAAAGAGTTGGCCTGAAACCATACGAAGTCAATCACGCCGCGGCCATCAGTGAAGTGTGCTACGAGACGCCGCTTCCGTCCCTCACCCTCCTCCTCGTAGCTCAGGATTTCGCCTCGCAGCTGCACGAAGGGCATGTCGGCCGTTAGTTCGTGGATGTAGTAGAGCCGTGTGCGGTCGATGTGCTTGTATGGGAAATAATGCAGAAGGTCGTTGAACGTGGCAATATGTAGCTCTTCGTTCAACAACTTGGCTCTCGCCGGGCCTACTCCGGGCAGGTAGGATATGTTAGTGTTGAGGTCTATAGGTGTCTGCTGTTGATGATGGTGTTGGCTATGGCGATGTCGAATGGTGTCGTCAGTTTGATATTCTCGGTGTTGCCCTCCACGAGGTGCATCCTGTTTCCGAGAGCCTCCACTACGCTGGCGTCGTCAGTGAAGGTGTCGAGATATTGTTGTGTGTATGCTCGCTTCAGGAGGCGTGTGTCGAACACCTGTGGTGTCTGCACGAGACGGAAGAGCCTTCGGTCGCGTGTTACCGATGTGCCGTCGGCCAGCTCTCGCAACGTCTCTACCACGGGCACCACGGGCAGTGCTGCTCCATACTGTGCTGCTGCACTGAAGGTGTTGCGTATGACTTCGGCGCTCACGAACGGCCTCACACCGTCGTGAACAGCCACGAGGCCCTCGTCGTCGGTGATGGCCTGGAGTCCGTTGGCCACGCTGTGGAAGCGCGTCTCACCTCCGGCCACTACGGTGTGAGCCACGGTGAATCCGTGTGCCTTGCAGGTGTCGCGCCAGTAAGGTATGTGCTCCTCTGGCAGTACGAGTATGAGGCGTATGCCTTCGATGGCTGTCGCGAAAGCCTCCAGAGTGTGCATCAGCACCGGCCTCCCGCCGATGTTAAGGAATTGCTTTGGGATGTCGCTTCCCATACGCAACCCTTTGCCTCCGGCCACGATGATTGCCGAGAGTGTGCCGGCGGTGAAGTCCGCCGGCACATAGTCTTCGTGAGTGTCGTTGTGTAAGGCGCCGGTGGCGGCAGTGCCGCTGGTCGCGTGTGTGTCGTTGTCAGACATGGCGATGTGGGGCTATTTCACCTCGTTCCAGAGCATGCCGGCGCGTAGCTGGTCGGCCGTCTGTCTGTCCTTGAGGTGTTCCACAATGGTGTAGGCGAAGTCGAAGACGGCTGCCGGCCCTTTGCCGGTGATTATGTTGCCGTCCTTCTCTACGAGTGCCCCGGTGCATGTCGCCCCCTTCAGCTCGGCCTCAAATCCCGGATAGCATGTCGCGCGCTTGCCTTCGAGCAGTCCGAGTCTTCCGAGCACGAGTGGTGCGGCGCAGATGGCAGCCACGGGTCTGCCGATATATACGTGGTCGCGCAGGCGTTCGATGAGTGTCGCGCTCTCTGCCAGATTTATGGCACCGGGCATGCCTCCGGGCAGGATGAGCATCTGTGCCTTTGCGAAGTTGACCTGCGAGATGACGTCGTCGGTCTCTATGCGTATGCCGTGAGCACCGGTGACGATGCGGTCGTTGGTGATTGAGACGATTTGCACGTCGATGCCGGCTCGACGCAGGATGTCGGCAGTGGCGAGGGCTTCAATTTCCTCGGTGCCGTTGGCGAAGAAAAGATAGACCATGGTGGTGTTTAGTTTTTAGAGGTTGCTGATGTGTCTTATGGTGTGTCCTGTTTCAGGCAGTTGAGGTATCGGCGAATGGTGTCTTCGAGTCCGAGGTACAATGCGTCGCAGATTAGTGCGTGCCCTATGCTCACCTCGTCGGTCCACGGTATCTGCTGTCTGAAGTATGCGAGGTTCTGCAGGCTGAGGTCATGCCCTGCGTTGAGTCCGAGTCCGAGTTCGCGTGCTGCCTCTGCGGCGCGAATGAACGGTGTGATGGCATCCCTGCGCCCTGTCTCGAAGGCCGTGCCGTCGTGCTGTGCCGCTGCGGCGTAGGCTGCGGCGTAGGGCTCGGTGTAAAGCTCGACGCGGTCGGCGCCGGCACGTCGGGCGTATGCCACCATTTCCTCGTCGGCACCGACGAAGATGCTCACGCGTATGCCGGCTTGGCGGAAGCGTGCCGTGACGTCGGTGAGGAAGTTGAGGTGCGTCCGCGTGTCCCAGCCGTGGTTGCTGGTGATCTGGTCGTGGCCGTCGGGCACGAGTGTCACCTGTGTGGGGCGTGTCTCGAGTACGAGGTTTATGAACTCAGAGATGGGGTTGCCCTCGATGTTGAATTCTGTGGTGAGCAGAGGCTTGAGCTCGCGCACGTCCTGACGTCGGATGTGCCTCTCGTCGGGGCGGGGATGCACGGTGATGCCCTGTGCCCCGAAACGCTCACAGTCTAGGGCCACCTTCAGGACGTTGGGGTTGTTGCCGCCACGTGCGTTGCGCAGTGTGGCCACCTTGTTTATGTTTACGCTGAGGCGTGTCATGTCTGTGTGTTGTTAGAGTTGTGTCTGGTGCGTGATGATGGTTGTGGATAGTGGCAGTGGTGTTGCCTTTGCAAGCGCAAAGATATGCATTATTCTCGGAATGGACGTAGGGAAATGTCTTAAAGTTATTAAAATGTGGCATAAAATGTGTCGCTGGCAGAAAAAAGTGTGCTCGCGTGTCCTCGCTTTGGCCTAAAATGCGTAACTTTGCAGCGCAAAATTTATATTGTAGAATCCTGTGAGCGTACTTAGCTTTGCTATCTTCGGCAACATCTATCAGGCCAAGAAGGCCGTGGCGGTTCAGAACATACTGTCGATGCTCGACGAGCGCGGCGCCCACATCGGCATCGAGGAGCGCTTCCTGTCGTTCCTGCGCGACGACTTGCGCATCGTCATCCCGCAGACGGTGGAGGTCATCCACGGCGACGCTTTCACTGCCGACGTGGCTCTGTCTGTCGGCGGCGACGGCACATTCCTTGAGACAGCCCGCCGCGTGGGCAGCAAGGGCGTGCCCATCCTGGGAGTCAACATCGGGCGTCTGGGCTTCCTGGCCGACTATGCGCCGTCAGAGCTCGTGAAGGCCATAGATGCTGTCGTTGACGGCTGTTTCCAGACCGAGGAGCGCTGCGTGCTTCAGCTTGAGTATGACCATGGCCGTCCCGAGGGCTACCCCTTTGCGCTGAACGAGGTGGCCGTGCTCAAGCGCGACATGTCGGCGATGGTGAGCATACGTGTGGAGATCAACGGCGAGTACCTCACCACATATCAGGCCGACGGCCTCATCATAAACACCCCGACGGGCTCCACGGGCTATGCCCTGAGCGTCGGCGGCCCTATCATGCAGCCTGGCAGCCACACCCTGGGACTTGTCGCAGTGGCTCCGCACTCCCTCAATGTACGTCCGCTGACGCTCACCGACGATGCCGTGGTGACGTTGCGTGTGAGCTCGCGCAACCATCAGTTCCTGGTGTCGATAGACGGTCGCTCGGAGAAGTGCAGCGAGGACGTGAGCCTCACCGTGCGCCGTGCTCCCTACTATATCCGCGTGGTGAAACGTCCCGGCCAAAGCTTCTTCAGCACGCTGCGTACGAAGCTCATGTGGGGTCAGGACCCGAGAGAATGACACAACCCTAACAAATTAAGTAACTGCTCATATTTAGCTCATCGTGAGGAACCACAGATTTCACAGATGCCACAGATCCTTTTCAGCCCCTAATCTGTGTGATTTGTGGATTGAATGAGATGATTATGTTCATCAACTTAGAATCCTAACAACAAATAAAGCACAACAGAAATGAAAAGAGTATTGACATTGGCGCTTGCTGCCCTCGTGCTTGCCTCCCCGGCATCGGCACAGGAGGACGTCGAGCGCAGTGACTGGTCGTTCAACACGCGGGTGTGGTCAACCAACTACTGGACCTACCTGCTCACCAATGTCGCCAGCATGGCGGTGAAGGGCATCTTGTATGTCGGTGACACCGAGCGCATGGATATGGTAGATCGTTTCGTGCCTACTGCCGACCTGGTGCTTCCCATCGGCATGCAGAAGGACGGTTTCGGCGACAACAACATCTATGGCCCCTACCACCGTGCCTGGTCAACGCCCTTCAAGCGTATGGGCGATTTTGCCGCCGGTGGCGACGTTTCATGGTCGCCGTGGTTCGTAGGCCTCTATGCGGGTTGCTATTTCAAGAGTCAGGAGATATGCTTCCAGGATCCTCAGAAGTACCTTCGCGGCTACTATGTCCAGCCGCGTGCCGGCATCTCTCTCAACTTCGGGCGTAGCCACAAGTCGTTCATCGAGGCCGGCATGTTCTACGACTTCACCACGGGCTATGGCGGCGACTATGCGGGTGCCTGCCGCGATATGCTCAAGGACGGCTTTGGCCTTGACTTCGCCATCGGCTATACCCGTCGCAGTGGCCATAGCAAGTTCCTGTTGCAGTTCTCAATGCCCCTGCACGGTTTCCTCAACGAGGATTTCGTGGCACCCGACGGCACGAAGATCCACGACGGCATGAAGCGTCGTGTGGGCTATATCATGCTGACTCGACGCATAATGTTCTGATGTAACTTGTAATACGCGTTCTCGCAATGGCAATTCTACGGTGGTTCGGGCAGATCTTGTGGCAGGTGCGTCTGCAGTCGCTCATCAACATGCTGAGCGGCGTGACGCGTGTGGCCTTGGACTTCGCCTTCATCTGGGCCACCAAGCAGACCATCGACATTGCCACGCATTCTGCCCCCGGCACGCTTTCCGGCGCCGCCGTGATGCTCGTCGTCATCATGGTGGCTCAGCTGTCGCTGGGCTATGCCGGCCGCTGGGTGGCGGCGTTGCTGGGCGTGGAGGCCCAGAACCGTATGCAGCGTCGCATCTTCGAACATCTGTTGCGCAGTGAGTGGCGTGGTCGCGAGGTGCGCCACAGTGGCGACGTGCTGAACCGCCTCGTCAGCGACTGTAACACCGTGGTAGGCATCGTCACCGACACGCTGCCTCAGGCCATTGCTGTCGGCGTGCGTCTGGTGGCGGCCTTCGTGTTCCTTTTCTCGCTCGACCCGATGCTCGCCGTCGGCGTGACGCTGATACTGCCCGTGTTTCTCGGGCTTAGCCGTGTCTATATCAGGCGTATGCGCGCCATCACGCGTGAGATCCGCACGACAGACAGTCAGATACATTCCACACTGCAGGAGAGCATCCAGCATCGCGTGGTGTTGAAGACGCTGGAACGCATCGGCACGATCTCCGACACGCTGGCCTCACAGCAGGCCCGTCTGCGGCAGCAGGTGCGTCGCCGCACGCTGTTCTCTTCGTCGTCGAACCTCGTTCTCAACATCGGCTTCGGAGGGGCGTACCTCTTCACCTTCCTGTGGAGCGTCTTCCGCCTCAGCCAGGGCACCATCACGTTCGGTATGATGACGGCCTTCATCCAGCTGTGCGGCCAGATCCAAGGCCCTTTCCGCGAGATGACGCGCTTCATCCCCGCCATCATCGGCAGCTTCACCGCCGCCGAACGCCTCATGGAGCTCGAGAGCGTGCCGGAGGAGGCTCTCGGCGACCCGGTACGCTTTGATGGTGAGACAGGCATCCGTGTCACCGACGTCAGCTATTCTTATGGCGGCATGAGCCGTAAGGTGCTCAGCCACCTCACCCTGGACTTCCCGCCAGGCTCGAGCACCGCCATCCTCGGCGAGACGGGTGCCGGCAAGACGACGCTCATACGTCTCATCCTCGCCCTGCTGCGCCCCGAAGGCGGCAGCCTTGAGATGTACTCTCCGGCCGACGGCGGACGTGCCGAACCTGTGTCGCCCCGCACGCGATGCAACATCGTGTATGTGCCGCAGGGCAACTCCCTCTTCAGCGGCAGCATACGCTGGAACCTGTTGCTCGGGAGGCCCGATGCCACCGATGCCGAGCTGCATGATGTGCTCGACATAGCGTGTGCCGACTTCGTGGCGACTCTGCCCGACGGCCTTGACACTGTCGTCGGCGAGGGTGGGGCAGGACTCTCCGAGGGTCAGGCCCAGCGCATCTCCATCGCCAGGGCACTGCTGCGCCATGGCAGCATACTGCTCCTCGACGAGGCCACCAGCGCCCTCGACCATCAGACAGAGGCGCGGCTCATCCACAACCTCATAGACTACCACCGTCACCTGGCCATGCGTCCCACGCTCATCTTCATTACCCACCGGCAGGCGGTCGTAGATTACTGCTCGCAGGTGATCTCTCTAACGAAATACGCCTGATGCTCATACGTTTCATCAAGAATTGGACATTACCGCTGGCCATTGCTGTCGGCACATGCCTCTATCTGCTCTTCGCCAATGTCGGGGCGCTGCAGCCGTCGGCGGCTGTGCTCGGCCCGGTGTGTGAGACACTGCTGCCGACATCCATCTTCCTCACCCTCTTCGTGACATTCTCGAAGGTCGATTTCCACAAGATGCGCCTCCACCGCTGGCAGGCTGTCATCCTCGGCCTGCAACTCGTGCTCGTGGCCGTCGTGGTGGCCGTCGTGTCATGGCTCAAGCAGCCCGGCGAAGTCGTCATGCCTGGCAGCACGTCGTCTGGCGAGATGGCTCTGCTGTTCGAGGCCGTCCTCATCTGTGTCATCGCGCCCTGCGCCTCGGCATCGCCCGTCGTGACGGCAAAACTCGGCGGCGACCTCTCACAGATGACGGCCTTCGTGCTGCTGTCGTCCACGGTGGTGTCACTGCTCATACCGCTGGTGTTCCCACTCATAGAGCCACGTCCTGACATGGCTTTCCTGCCTGCCTTCATAGCCATCTTCCACAAGCTGGCCACCGTGTTGCTGCTGCCGCTGCTCCTCGGAGCCATCGTGCGCCACTGGGTGAAGCCTCTGTACGAGTGGTTCGTCAACACCCCCGACCTCGCTTTCTATCTCTGGTGCTGCTCGCTCGCCATCACGTCGGGCATAACGGTGAAGAACATCGTGCACAGCGAAGCCACGGCCCAGCTCCTTGCTGCCATCGCCGTTCTCTCGCTGATAACGGCAGTCATACAGTTTGCCATCGGGAGGGCTGTGGGGCATCGCATGCACCGCCCCGTGTGCTGCGGGCAGGCCATGTTCCAGAAGAACACAGGTCTGGCCATCTGGATCGCCTATACCTATCTCACCCCCGTGGCGTCCATCGGTGCCGGATGCTATGTGCTGTGGCAGAACCTCATCAACAGCTATGAGCTTGTTAAACGTAAAAAATGATTATCCGCAATCATACCACCAAAGAGACCGCAACGCGGTCTTCGCTCAATAACCGAGGGTACGAGCGTAGCGAGCACCCCCGGCTGACAAGCTCTATAGAGGCAAGCACTCTGAAAGAGTGCCCGAACAGCGTAATGGGCGACCCCTTCAGGGTCGATGTTCCCCTTTTTGTCCCTATCCGGGGGTACTGCGCACCCCGGTTATTGAGAGGAGACGCTTCCAACGTCTTGGTGGTACGATTGCGGATAATCATATGTAAAATGTAAAATTGTTTATGTTACGCTTTATTTCATGGAATGTAAACGGGCTGCGCGCCTGTGACGGCAAGGGCTTCCGCGACATCTTCGCTTCCCTCGATGCCGACTTCTTCTGCCTTCAGGAGACAAAGATGCAGGCCGGTCAGCTCGACATCGCCTTCCCCGGCTATGAGAGCTATTGGAACTTTGCCGACAAGGCAGGCTACTCCGGAACGGCCATCTTCACGCGCCACACACCTCAGAGCGTGCGCCTCGGCATGGGCATCGACGAGCACGACCATGAGGGCCGAGTCATAACGCTAGAATATCCCAGCTTCTACGTCGTCACCGTCTATACGCCCAACTCGCAGGACGGCCTGCGGCGTCTCGACTACCGCATGAGGTGGGACGATGCCTTCCGTGCCTATATCCTCGCTCTCGATGAGCGCAAGCCTGTGCTCGTCTGCGGCGACATGAATGTTGCCCATCAGGAGATAGACCTCAAGAATCCCAAGAGCAACCGCCGCAATGCCGGCTTCACCGACGAGGAGCGCGACAAGTTCACGCTGCTGCTCGATGCCGGTCTCACCGACACATGGCGCAGCCGTAACCCCGACGTCACCGATGTCTATTCGTGGTGGAGCTACAGGTTCCGCGCCCGCGAGAAGAATGCAGGATGGCGCATCGACTACTGGCTTGTGTCGAATCGCATAGCCGACAAGGTCACGGACGCACGCATACATACCCAAATCCTCGGCTCCGACCACTGCCCCGTTGAGTTAGACTTAGACTCATGAGTGGCATTTAACTCTTTTTAATCTCATGTGAGCGTGCTTTTTCTTGGAGATTGCGTATCTTTGTCGCCGATTCTAAACTCTTTTGGCCATCACAATGCGAAAAGCACTCTCCATCATAGCCCTCGTGGCGGCGGCAGCTGTAGGCACTATGCACGCACAGACCGCCAGAAACATCACGCTCGTTGAGGACATTGACATCACAACGCCCGTCGGCACGGTGCCGCGCCTGCCCTACCGTGCATGGGTAGTATATGACGATGGCACCTCGGGCTGGCGCCAGGTGCGTTGGAATGCCTCGTCGCCCGCCGTAGAGCAGGCCCTGGCTGACGCATCGCGTAACCCCGCCGGCAGCAGCTACGACGTGCAAGGCTACATCACGGGCGACAATGCCACGACCCAGGGTCAACCCATTTCAGCGCATGTCCGGGTCGTGGCCTCCGACTATGCCGTCCCCGACCGTCATCCCGTGGCAGAGCCGTTGCCGCTCGACAAGGTGCGCCTGCTGGGCTCGCCCAGTGGCGACGACGCTTCAGCGCTGGTGCCCAACCGCCTCACCGCGAACCGCGACCTCGACATTGACCACCTGCTGAGCCTCGACGTGCGTCAGCAGCTCTACAATTATCGTGACACATACGGCCTGCCCACGGAGGGCTATCCCGAGGCCGACGGGTGGGACTCGCCCACTACGAAGCTGAAGGGTCACGGCAGCGGCCACTACATGAGCGCCCTGGCCTTGGCATACGCCTCATGCCCCGACAAGGCCCGGAAACGTCAGCTGCTGGAGCGCATACGCATCATGGTAGATGAGCTGCGCAGATGCCAGGAGCGCACCTTCGTCTTCGACGACAGCCTGGGACGCTACCGCGAGGCCCGCGACCTGGCACCGGAGAGCGAGCTGCGGCAGCTGCAGGGCACGTGGGCCGACTTCGACCGCTACAAGCATGACTACTCCCACTACGGCTATGGCTACCTCAACGCCATTCCCGCCCAGCACTGCGTGCTCATCGAGATGTACCGTGCCTACAACAACGAGCAGTGGGTGTGGGCTCCCTACTACAGCGTGCACAAGCAGCTGGCAGGGCTCATAGACATCGCCGACTATGTCGATGACAGAACGATAGCTGCCAAGGCACTCCTCACGGCCAAGGACATGGGTCTGTGGGTGTGGAACCGTATGCACTACCGCACCTTCGTCGATGGCAGCGGCACGCAGGAGCAGCGCCGCTCGCGCCCCGGCAACCGCTATGAGATGTGGAATATCTACATCGCCGGCGAGGTGGGCGGCATGGCAGAGTCGCTGGCGCGCCTCTCGACGATGGTGGCCGACAAGGCCGACAGCGCCCGCCTGCTGGAGGCTGCCACGTGTTTTGACAGCCCCGCCTTCTTCGACCCGCTGTCGAAGAACATCGACGCCATACGCACACGTCATGCCAACCAGCACATACCGATGATCACGGGTGCGCTGTGGGCATACCGTGCCGGGGCACGACCCTACTACTACAACCTCGCCGAGAACTTCTGGACCCTCATCCAAGGGCGCTACCGCTATGCCATGGGCGGCGTGGGCAACGGCGAGATGTTCCGTCAGCCATATTCGCAGATACTGTCGATGTGCACCAACGTCGGCACCGACTGGCGCGACCGCAGCACGTATCCCGAGCCTACGCTCAACGAGACATGCTGTGCCTACAACCTTGCCAAGCTCACCAAGGACCTGAACACCTACCACCCCAACGACGCCCGCTACATGGACTATTACGAGCGTGTGCTCTACAACCAGATTGTGGGCTCGCTGCGCCATGACGACTATGCCGTGCTCTACCAGTATGCCGTGGGGCTCAACGCCTCCAAGCCATGGGGCAACGAGACTCCGCAGTCAACATGCTGCGGCGGCACCGGCGCAGAGAATCATGTCAAGTATCAGGAGGCGGCATATTTCGTCGGGGGCGACACGCTGTGGGTGGCCCTCTACCTACCTACGGAGGCAGAGTGGACGGCCAAGGGCGTCACCATCCGTCAGACGTGCCAATGGCCTGCCGAGCGTTCGCGCCTCAGCATAGCCTCCGGCCGGGGACGCTTTGCCATGAAGCTGCGCGTGCCATACTGGGCCACCGAGGGCTTCGACATACGCCTCAACGGCCGCAGCCTCCAGCAACGCTATCAGCCCAGCTCATACGTCACCATCCCCGTCCGTCAGTGGTCGCAGGCTGACAGCGTGGAGGTGGTGATGCCCTTCTGCCGCCATATAGACTACGGCCCCGACAAGATGGAGGTCGCTGCCACAGGACCCAACCACCCGGACACACGCTTCCGGCCCGAGTGGTGTGGAGCCGTCATGCGCGGCCCACTGGTGATGGCCGCTCAGGGCGTGAAGACGTGGGACGAGGCCACCCTGGACCTCCGCTCCGGCGACACGCCGCTCCGGCGCCTCGCCGACACCATGGTGCCCGACTATGCCGCCGATGCCGGCGTGACACACTACTTCCGCATCCTGCTGCCCGGCACGCCGGTGCCTGTCGTCTCCGAGGCTTCGGAGACGGGAGCCGACGACTCGCGCCTCAAGGAGGCCATGCAGGTGGCACGCAGCCGCCGCGATGCCCAGCAGGCATGGCACGCCATGACCGTCAAGGTGCCGGAGTATGCACCCTGGGCTCCACATGGCTACGCCCGCATGATGCAGCAGTATGACGCTGCCCGTACGCTGTATGACGACCCCGACCGCAGCAGCAGTCAGGCCGCCATCGACGAGATGACGACGTCGCTGCTTGCCGCCATCAACACCATGCGTCCGGGCAACTTGCCAGAGCTCGAAGACCTCGACGAGCTGCTGCCGCTGCTCACACGGGCACAGGCCGTCACTGACGCCACACCCGCTCTGCGCGAGGCCGTAGAGTATGCCCAGATGGTGGTGAAGTATGTCAGCGACGGCAGCGGCACGGCCGACATGATAGCACGCGCCACACGCCAGCTCCGCGAGATATTACCATAACACAAGCACAAACATAGAAACACAACAATGAAAGTAACCATCGTCCAACACAACATTATCTGGGCTGCGCCGGAGAAGAACCGTGAGGCTCTGGAGGCCAAGTTCGCTGAGCTTGACGCCACAGACCTCATAGTACTGCCAGAGGTGTTCACCGCAGGCTTCGGCACGCTGCCCGAGGTCGTGGCAGAGCCCGAGGAGGGCGGGCCGACACTGGCTTGGATGCAGCAGATGGCAGCACGCCATGACTGCGCCGTGAGCGGCAGCGTGCCCGTCGTCGTCAAGAGCGACAAGCCGCGCAGCAACGATGCCGTGGTTGATGGCCACGTGATAGAGAACAACTTTGAGAGACCCAACATACCGTGGTCGAGGTTCGTCAACCGCTCATACTTCGTCAAGCCCGACGGCTCGTATGCCTTCTACGACAAGCGCCACCTCTTCATCTACGGCGGCGAGTGGCCATACTCGTCGGGCGACAAGCGCACCGTGGTGGAGTGGCGCGGCGTGCGCTTCCTCCTTCAGGTGTGCTACGACGTGCGCTTCCCCCTCTGGAGCCGCAACTTCGGCGACTACGATGTCATCCTCTACTCCGGCAACTGGCCCACGTCGCGCATCGGGCAGTGGACGGCGCTGCTCCGTGCACGCGCCATAGAGAACCAGGCATACGTCGTCGGCGTCAACCGTGTCGGCACAGACCCTCTGTGCGACTATCCCGGGGCATCTGTCATCGTGCATCCCTACGGCTACGAGATTGCCGACTGCGGCGACCGCGAGTGTGCCGAGTCGGCCGTGCTGGAGATCGACAAACTGCGCACCCTGCGCGAGCGCTTCCCCGTGCTCAAGGAGCAAGACCCCATCGAGGTCATCATGAAGCTGGCCCATGATGTGAGAGGACGCGAAAAGATGAAAAATGTGGAATGTAGAATGTGAAACATTATATATATGAAACGACTCCTTCTCGGCGATGAGGCAATAGCCCTCGGAGCCATCCATGCCGGACTCTCGGGCGTCTATGCCTATCCCGGCACCCCTTCAACAGAAATCACCGAGTTCATACAGGCCGATGCCACGGCCCGCGAGCGCAGGCTGCACTCCCGCTGGTGCGTCAACGAGAAGACGGCCATGGAGGCCGCCCTCGGCATGTCGTTCATGGGCAAGCGCGCCCTGGTGTGCATGAAGCACGTGGGGCTCAACGTCTGTGCCGACCCCTTCGTCAACAGCGGCATGACGGGCGTCAACGGCGGCGTGGTGGTGCTCGTGGCCGACGACCCCTCCATGCATTCCAGCCAGGACGAGCAGGACTCGCGCTTCTACGGCAAGTTCGCCCTGATACCCACCTTCGAGCCGTCGTCACAGCAGGAGGCCTACGACATGATGGCTGCCGCCTTCTCCTACAGCGAGGCGCAGTGTCTGCCCGTCCTCATGCGCGTCACCACACGCATGGCTCACTCCAGGGCCGTGGTCAACGTGGCCGACGAGCCCCGTCCGGAGAATGCCATGAACTATGACGCCAAGGCTGCCAACTGGGTCCTGCTGCCTGCCAATGCGCGTCGCCGCAACGACATCGTCACGGCACAGCAGGCGCAGCTCGAAGCCGATGCCGCAGTGTCGCCATACAACGTGCTCGACATGCCGGCCCCCACCGATGGCGCAGCCCAGCACCCACTGGGCATCATTGCCAGCGGCATAGCCTACAACTACGTCTGCGAAGCCATGCGCACGGCACCCCGTGACTCACGTCGCCTCCCTGTGCTCAAGGTGTCGCAATACCCGCTGCCCAAGACCCTCGTGCGACAGATGCTCGGCGCCTGCCGGCAGGTGATGGTGGTCGAGGAGGGACAGCCGTTCATCGAGGAGCAGGTGCGCGGCGTCTTCGAGAGCCGTGACATCCTGGGACGCCTCACCGGCCAGCTGCCACGCACCGGCGAGCTAACCCCCGACAGCGTAGCGGCAGCCATCGCCGCCAACGGCGGCCTGCCGGCTCCCGACAGCCACTGCGCTTCATCACCCTGCGCATCGGAGGCATCGGCTGCCGCCACACTTGTGGCCCCGCGCCCGCCGCAGCTATGCCAGGGCTGCGGACACCGTGACGTATATACCGCCCTCAACCAGGTGCTGGCCGACTACGACAACGCCCGCGTCTTCGGCGACATAGGATGCTACACCCTTGGTTTCCTGCCGCCCTACA
>Ga0247610_10003904_pt1 | contig 16112 bp, 8 predicted proteins | sample 174DNAGHGhighgp2_FD_193483 | JGI IMG/M metagenome (GOLD analysis project Ga0247610, IMG submission 193483) | Sheep rumen microbial communities from Palmerston North, Manawatu-Wanganui, New Zealand - 1742 DNA GHGhigh gp2 | ecosystem: Host-associated > Mammals > Digestive system > Stomach > Rumen ... | reverse complement strand
GTGAATTGAATTGAAATATGAAATTAAAAATATGAAATTAAAAATATGAAATTAAAAATATGAAATATGAAATATAAACAAATAAAATATGAAATATAAACAAATAAAATATGAAATATGAAATATGAAATATAAACAAATAAAATATAAATTAAAAATATGAAATTAGAATAAATTTATTTTATTAAAATTATATATTTCATCAATAATTTGTTCAAATCTATTTTTAAGTAATGTAGCATTATTTAATGCCTCAATATCATTTGAATTATATAATATTGCAAATTGAGGATATTTAATATTGAAATCTGTTAATTCTTTAACTAATTTTCGTTTAGCATCAATTTCTTTAATTGCTTCTATTGATAATGTTCTTGAACGTCTATTTTGTTGTAAATTAATTTTAATTATTTCAAAATATTTTTGTGGAAGTAATGAAATATTAACGAAATCACAATCGAATGTAAATACATAGTAATTTTTATATTCAAATTTAAATAATCTCATTGGCACTAATCGTTCATTTGGTGTAGGAATTATTTTTAAATCATTTTCATTTCTCAATTTAATTTCATATATTTCATCATTAATATCAAATTGTTTTAATGTTGTTAAATATGTTTTAAAATTTCTAATAATTAAATACATTTACATTTTGAATAAAAAATATATTTAAATCAAGAATTTATATATAATTCATGTCTTAAATCTTCAATATATGTATCGCATATTTTTGTATATTCTTTACCTATATTTTTATAGTCATTAATTGAATAATTATTTTTAATTTTAATTATTTTCATTAAATTATTTTGTTTATCATGAATAATATCATTTTTATTAAACATTATATATTTATCATAATTATTACATGAATATATAATTTCATAAAATAATGACATATCAATATTATTTGAACATATTAAATATTTAAAATTAAGATTAAATTCATTTATATTTTTTAGCTCACATAATCTATTATTTTTAATCAAGTATATATTAATTCCTTTTTGATTAATTAATGTTCTAATTATTAATTCAAATTCATTTTTATTTTCTGTTATTTTAAATAATAATTTTGTAGCATTATTTATGTTTTTGAAAACTTTAGATTGTTTATTATTCTTATTTAAAATTGGAAATGAATTTAAAGAATATAAATATCCATTATTTAATGGTATTATTTCATGACCAATTTGATTTTTATTATTTATATCTAAAATAGAAATAGAATAATAATTATTATCATTATTATCATTATTTGAATATGACATATAATTTAATTTATTAATTAACAACATTATTTAAATTTGAATAAAAAATATATTTTTCATATTCAATTTATATTTATGTTTTATTTGTTTATATTTTTCATATTCACATTTTAATATTTGTTTATATTTTTGTATTTATTGTTTATATTCATTTATGTTTTATTTATTTATTGTATTTTAATATTTTAATTCATATTTATATTCATATTTTAACATTTAATTTATATTTTTATTCTGATTTCATTTTTTCAGCAATATTTTTATTAATTTTTTCAACATCATCAATTATATCATCAACCATTTTTTTATATAAATTTAATCCTCCATAAATCATTATATTACTCCATATATCTGTTGCTAATTCTTTATTATATGATATATTTACTTTATTTTTGTTTTGAATTGAAAAATCTTCATGCTCGCCTATATTACTATCTTCAATATTTTCAAGTTCATCTTCATCATCTCCATAAGTTGTATAAGATTCAGGTATTATATCAACATCTACAAGATTAAATACCTTATTTGTTGTATATTTTGATAAATGAACATCTTTTAAGAATGTATTAAATATAAAATCATCGACTTCATGTTTATTTATTATACTATTATCAATTTTAATTGTATTTAATAAATCAATAGTATAGTTTAAAAAATCTTTTGAATGTTTAGAATAAATATTTCTTAATATATTAATAGAATTTGATTTCATTTAATAAAATATAAATAAATATTTTAAATAAATTTAAATGGATAAATTGTTATTAATAATTATTTTAATAGTAATAATTATAACACTAATTATATATTATTTTCATATAAATAATAAATATTCAGATAAAAGAACAGAATTATTTTCCAATGAGTTGAATTCAAATCAATTAAAGGGTTCAGGAAAACAAATGAATGGAGAAATAAGAACATATCAAAGAATTGATAAATATAATTCTAAAACAAATAAAATTGATAGTCAAGAAGAAATAAATAATTATAAATATGATAATGATACAAATAAATGGATAAATACATTTTCTAAATATAATGAAAATAATTTGCCAATTTCATCAATTAAATATAAAGATTATGATGAAGATGAGAATGAGGATGAATTTAAAGATGAAGAAGATGAAAAAGAAATTGAAAAAATAATAAATGAAGATATAAATATAGATGATTATGCTTTTAAATTAGATAAAATTGAGGGAGGAGATGTTTATTATAAATTGGTTAAATTAACTGAAGATGAAAAAATTGAAATGAAAATGAATGGTGGATTAGAAGATTCAATTCAAAATAAAGAAGAAAATATATCAAAAATTTCAGACAATGTATCATCAATGATTTCTCAATCATTTACAAGTTTATCAACAAGTTCATTTGATGATATTAATAATTTAACTGTTGTATCAATTAATGGTGATTTAAAAACAATAGCTAAAGACCAATTAGAAAATATTAAAAAATCAGTAGTAGGTATAAAAGATGATGTTAAACAATTAGCGAAAGATATAGTTAATGAAATTAAAAAATATATTAAAAATATTACAACTTCTATTTCATCAGCCATTAGTAAAATTATAACAAATATGAGTACAACTTTATCAAATCCAGTAACTGTTTTATTAAAATGGTTGAAAAATCCAAGTACTATTTTAACATTAGGTACTACAGCTGTTAAACTTGGAATTAAAAGTGCTACTAGTATAATAAAAATAATACATCCAACAAAATTTTTCATGGATATGATTTATAATGATATATCAGCATTTATTACATTATTACGTTCATTTTATAATGCTGTTATATATTCACAAACGATTAGAGAACTTAAAAAAGCATTTGAAAGTATAATTGAACCATTTAAAGAAAATGCTAAAGTTAAATTAGAACACTTAATGTTTTTGAAAAAATACATTGTATCATTTTATAATATCATTAGAAATTTGTTTAATTTAGCAACACCTAAAAATTTAGAAGAATTATTGCAAAAATGTTTGAAAGTATTATTTAATAAAGATGTGGAAAATGAAGAAAATTCAAATAAGAAAGATAAGAAAGATAAGAAAGATGATAAACAATTAAAAGAACAATTAAATGAAATTATGGATATCTTAACTGAATATGTTAGTAAATTTAAAAAGTCTATTGAAACATTTAGTGATAATTTCAAAGTAATATTTGATACAATACAAAAAGCAATATGTGGAGATATACCTAATTATTCAATTCCTGAAGAAACATTAGGTGAATTAAATATTTAATATATATTTGATTTATTTAATTTCAATATTTATATTTATATTTGATTTATTTTTAATTCATATTTGATTTAATTTCAATTCATGTTTGATTTAATTCGTTTGATTCATATTTGATTTAATTTCAATTCATTTAATTCACATTTTCAATTTAATTTATATTTAATTTAATTCACATTTTCAATTTAATTCACATTTTCAATTTATATTTAATTTCAATTTATATTTTTAATTTAATTCACATTTTCAATTTATATTTAATTTCAATTTATATTTAATTTAATTTATATTTAATTTCAATTTATATTTTTAATTTAATTCACATTTTCAATTTATATTTAATTTAATTCACATTTTCAATTTAATTTATATTTAATTTAATTCATATTTTCAATTTAATTTAATTTAATCTATATTTTTAATTTTAATTTATATATTTTTTAGAACAAAATAATTAATTTTTATTTTAATTTATTTTAAATTTTTTAAAATATTAAATGGATACAGATTGTACAAAATTCCTTGTAGAACATGTTTCAGACAATTTTGATTCTGCTGAACATATATTTGATCCACTCTTCAAATTTGCTTTGGATCATCAAAAATTCTTTTCAGATACTCCAATATTTACTGAAGATTCATTTGCTACACTCATGAAATTACATTCAATTGAACCAACAGATGATATTTCAACATGTCCATCATCATCATTATTTACATGGAGAGCAGATTTAGCACTTCAATATATTGCTTCTGAATTTGAAAAACATCAATATCCAGCATCAACATTAATTCAATATTTAGCAGAATCCGATTCATCAGAAATTCTTAAATCAGGTGTATCCGAAAAACCAGTTGGAGCATGTCTTGCTGCTCTTTTATTCAAATCACCATTACCAGAACATATTGCTCTTAAATCACGTCTTGGTTCTGAATTATTTAAAACATTAGAAAAATCAAAAGCATCAGATTTTGTTGATATCCTTGCTTCAGCAGCACCACAAGAATTGCAAGGACCAGAAAACGAATTTATTAGAGCATTAAATAATATTGCTGCTATTTCAAATACATGGGACCACATGAAAATTGCTGATTTATCACCAAATGTTAAATTAACTGCTGGAACTTCAATTGCTAATAAATTATCAGATAAAGAATTCTTTGAATTATATGGTGGTAAATATTCATTAATTCCATCTGATACTCCAGTTGATCCAAACTTTGATAAATTAACTGAATCAGAACAAAATGCTATTTGTAATAATGCTAAGGCACCAAAATATGTAAAATCATTCTTGATTGCTAATTTCCCAAAATTCCATCAATTACTTCATAAAAATGCTATGACTGTTTATGACCAATTAAAATTATCAAATGCTAATAACTTTAATTCAGAAGCTAAGAAATATTCATCAAAATTATCTTATTATTCATCTGATTCTAAAACTCTCAATGATATTTTCAATTCAATTCAACGTATTCCTAAGAAATATAATGTTAATTTACTTTCAGATGCTGTTGATGAAATTGTTCATTCATATATTCCAGCACTTAAAAGATTTAAACGTTCAAGAGTATTTAATAATTCATTAGCTTCTACCATGGTTTCAACTGGTAATAATTCACTTCTTCTTGGTGCTGCTGTTTATCTTCAAACTCCACATTTTGATGAAGAACAAACCCCAAAACAACCTGAAATAATTCAAGAACCAAAATATTATGAAAAATATTTATTTAACTGCGGAAATCTTTATGGAGGTGATTCAGAAAATGAATCAAAAGAAACATCATTTATTAATCCAGATTATCATGCTCAAGATTCATTAACAACAAAACATTATAATAAACTTATTGAAATTCAAAAGAAATTCAATTCAAGATTTATTGTTGAATATAGAAAAATTCTTGATATTCTTGTTAGTGTTCCAGATAGTGAATTCAAAACATATGATTTACCAACTCTTCAACAAATGATTGGACAATTTAATAAAGTGTTAATTAGAAGTGGAGAAACAGTAGTTAAATTAACAGGTGTTGAAGAAAAACATTTGAATAAAGAATATACTTCAACATGTCAAGGACTTATTGATGTTTTAAATAATAAACAAATCAATGCTTTCATGCCTTTAATTCCAGTTCTTCAAAATATTATTACTATTTGTAAAGAAACATTAGCAGAATCAACAAAAGAACGTGATGAATATTTCTTTGCTAAAAAATCACCAATTGATTTTGATACATATGAAAATCTTACAACAAAATTAAGAAATGAATATATTCGTTTTACTAAAGATGATTCTGTTAAAATTTCTGATATTGTATCAAGATTCCGTGATTTCTTATCATCAAAAATTGTTCCAAAAGGTGATAACAACACATATTCAAGATTAAAGGAATATATTGCTAAACTTTCAGATAGAACCGAAGCTATTAATCGTTATTTCAATGACATCATTGATACATTCAAATATCATCAATCACAACAATATTCAACATCATCAAATAAAATTCTTGGTTCTGTTGTTAATATGGCTATAACATTAATTAATGAACATAAGAAGGCTTATATTTGGTTGAATGAAAAGATTGATGCTTTTGAAATTAATGATAGAATTAAACAATTGAAAAATCGTACATTCACTGAAGATGAATTGGAAAAAATATCCAATGCTTATGTTGAATTCAATAAATATATTAAATTAAATGCTAATAAATTAGGTAATAAATATAAAACTTTCATGATGTATGAACCTAAAAATGTTTGTAATTTCTTTAAATGTTATCAATTAGCAAGAGAAACAATTGAAGAAATTGGAAGTGTTAATTATCTTGAAAGATTATATAAAATTCTTGGAATAATTGATACATCATCTGAAGAATGGGCAAAATTCAAAATTGGATTGACTAATTATTTAGCTCTTTCTACTATTTGGTTTGATGTTTATAAATCAATTTATGAAGGAACAGGTGATGATAAATATCTTGTATGGACTTATATTAATAAAAATAAACCTGCAGCAAACTATCCTGAATTATCAAAATTAAATGAATTTACAGAATTGAAAAAAGGAAGGTCATATAAATTATTCAAATCATTGAATGATATTATTACATGTTCTGAAGGAGAATTATTTGGAGATATGTTTAATCCTCATATAGACAAAAAGACTGGCACATCAAGTAAATATAATATTAAATTAGCAGTTAAAACTAAAACTTTGGGAAATGACTATACAAAAATATTTACTGAATATGGTACAGCATTACTTCAAATTATTGAAAATAAAACAATATACAATCCTCAATATGTAATTGGTTTTAGTATGAGACAGAAAAAGAATTTCGATCCAATTGGTGAAAATAAAAATTCATTATTCTATATTACAGTTTTGAAATCATTATATGTTCCAGTTCTTCAACAATTAGATAAATATATCCGTGTTAGATATACTGGAGCTCTTGATTTGAATACTAATATTTCAAAATTAATGATGGGTGGTGATTCAGAATCTAAAGATTCAACAAAGCAAGAAGCAGGTAGTGTTTATGATTATACAACTCAACATTTTGATGAACCACAAACAGTTATTCCAGAAGCATTTAAATTCTACATTTGTGGTTATGCTATTCTTAAATATTATTTCTCAAAACTTGAAGAAATAAGAGCAAATGAATCAACAACAATGAGTGTAGAATTTAATTCAAGTTCAAATTTCAGTTCATTAAAAGAAAAAGGTTTAAAAAATAATCAAATTAAATTAATTAATGTTTCTGCTAATGAATATAATCTTAAAGCATTCTTAAAGATTATGAATAAATATTGGTCAGTAGTTGTTGGAGATACTGAAACAAAAACAACAAAAGCTATTGAAATGATTTGTTCTGAATTTAATAATTTAATTGTATTTGGAAATATTGATGATTTAAGAAAAATTAGAGATGGTACAGAACATGAAATTGATTTGGAAAAACAATCAAGAAATATGCAAAAATTACATGATGATATGCATAAATTCATTGAAGAAGCATCTGGATTAATTGTAAGTGCTGGTATTAATTATGATATTCTTCTTAAAACTGAATTATCTAAAGCTGTAAAAGAAATTTCAACAAGCAATGATAAATTTGGAACATTAAAGAAATGGATTGAAAATGTAGATAAACCTAAAAATGTAGAATCTGAAGAAAGAAGATTATTTATTGATGTGTTCTTATCACCAATTATAATTATTAATAGATATTGGGCTAAATATTTCAATTCAATTGTTTATCTTCCTAAATTCATGAAAGAGGATACTGATACAACAAAGAAAACATTAATGAATTTATTTAGCAAAGATGAATTAAAACCATTTATTTCATCACTTATTAAATATGGCAAATATTCATCTAAAACTGCTGGTGATATTATTAAATTATCACTTCAAGAATATTATGAAGATATGGATAGTGCTATTCATCATATCATCGGATATAAAGGATTCACTGAACAAAGTGTTAAATTATTAGTTGAAGAAGTTCATGATAAATTTAAACAAATATATGACCAAATTATTAAATTCTTTAGCACAAAAGATTTTGAAAAAATTAGTTCGTCTGATGTTCTTAAATATATTAATATTAGTGTTCCAGCATTTAGTAATGATTATATTGAAAGAAATGTATTTAAGAAAGGATTATTATATAATGATTCATATATTAAGTTTTCAATTGAAGGATTTGATAATATTAAAACATTTACACAATTTGTATGTGTTGCTTTATCCAGATTATCAAATCATAAATATCTTCCACAATATTTTGTTGATGCTTTGAAACAATCTGAATTGTTAAATAATACATTCTCAGAAATTAGATCTATGGGTTCTAATCCTATATCATTATTTGCCAAACTCGGAGATAAACCTGTTGATAGAACCTATAATAAATGTTTACCATATAGTGATGAAATTATTGATGTAATAACATCAGCATTAATATATTGGTCAAGTTCTCAATTGGCAGCTGAAACTGATTCAAAAATAGCAAATCAAACATATAAAAATAAAATAGTATCAACAGTTCCATTACTTCTTTATATTCTTGATACTATTTATAAAAGAATCGATGAACATCATGAAGAATATATTATTTGTACAAGCACTGTATCAGGAAATAAAACAGGATCAGACACAGAAGGTCCAAAAAATCCATCAAATGATTCAGAAGGAATTGATAAAAATATAAATTATGGAACACAAACATCAAGAACAATTAAAATTAATGCCAAATCTGAAATCACAATTCTTAAAAATATTCTTAAAGGTTTATATGCTGAATTCTTGCCAACAGCAACAAAAATGACATTTATGAATTCCGGATTAGTTCAATCTGACCATTATTTGTGCGAAGTTAGAAAACTTGTTGAAGATGATAAAATTAAATTTGTGGATATTCTTGAAAATCCTGAAAAATTTGAATGGATATTACCACTTGCTAAAGTTAATGCTGGTGTTGAATACATGGAAGGTAAAAGATTTGAAAAATATCTTAAATTAATTGAACCAATAACAATTGATGCTGATTTTAATAAATCATTTGTTGCTGTTATAAATATTATGGCTAAAGTTTTACTTTATGGAATTATTGATTCATTGGATTATTCAATGAATAAGATTGAAGGAAATTCATTCTCAGGAGGATTAAATGGAGGAAGTATTAAAGATAATGTATTAAATGTTAATAGTTATGATAAACAATATGATGATAATGTGATTCCTGATTTGAAACATTATAAATCTATTCTTAATAATCCAAATGGTAATTTGATAGCTTCTGAAATTAATAACTCAGTATCTAAACTTAAATCATCTGCTTTAAATTATTATGATAAAAAAGGTCAAGTTTTAAGTCCATATCAACAATTTGCTATGGATTTATATAGTGAATTTTTGAAATTAGATAAAACATTTGATTATAAAAACTTTAATATTGATTTATTAATTAAAGCTGAAATTCTTAATAATTTTGCTGCGATTAAAGATAAAGATAATAAGGAAATAAATGTTGATAATATTAGAATATCAATTCCTGATATTAAGAATAAAGCTAAAGGTTATATCAAAAATCCATTGAATGTGAGCTTTATAATATTTAAAGATGATATTAAACAAAATATACAAGAATTAAAAGGTGGAGATAATGAAATTTTAATTTCACAATTAAAAGAAGTTTTAGTATCAATAGTTAAAACAATTCAAGTTTATACATCTAAAGAATCTTATGATACTTTTAAAACATGTTTCTTATTGTTATCTGCATTAAAATATAAAATAAAACACTTCAATTATACATCAGATGAATTTGAAATCATTAAAAATAGTATAAGATATGATACTATTAAAACTATAAAAGGTTTAAACATTAGAACTTTTATTACAGATTTAAATATACCTCAAATAAAGAGAAAAGGCGTTAAAATTAATCAATTCAAAGAATATGTTAATTTATGTATTGATGCTCTTAAAAAATATGAAAATGAACATCCATCAGATGATGAATGTAAAAAACGTAAAGAAAATATTGAAAAATATAAAGATATATTATTTAGTAATAATGACAACGACATAATTATAGCTGAAGCATTTAAAATGATTAATAATTTAATTTATAAAGATGATGATGGAAATATAAATAGAAATAATACAATCTATGATTTTAAATTACATATATGGAATTATAATATGGATTATACTAATATATTAAATGAAATAACAAAAATTAATAATATAGATGAATTAAAGAAAAATAGAGTATTTATTAATTTCAAATATAATTTAACTACATTATTACAAACATTAGAAAATGATCGTACTGATTTATTGAAAAGAAAAATTAATATTATAAATAAAACAGGTGAATATTCGACAATAAGTGATAATGAACGAATTAGTGCATTTAATTTTATCGATAATATTGTAACGTATGTAATTAGAATACATAAAATACTTACTTTATATAAAACAACAATACAATATTTAATTGACCAAAATATACAACAAATCAATTCACCAAATTATTATCAAATTTATAAGTTAGATACATATTTAAAATATAAAGATAAAGATATAAATAAAAAACTTATAAATTATTTGTATTATATTAATTATTCATATAAGGAATATTATGGACTAATTAAAAATTATGAATACGATAAAGAAAAAATAGCAATAGATAAAACTTGGAGTTTATATGATAAAGATAATAAAATGATTGAATCAATGTTTTGTAATTCAGTCAATGTTTCATCAAAACCATTATCAACCTTTTATGAGGAATCTATAGATGATATTATTAAAAACTTAGAAGATATTGTTCAAGATAATCGTGTATTAATTAATATTATTAATAATAATTGTTTATGGTGCGTTATATTAGCAGCAATTATATTAAAATCTAATTTTGGATTATTTAATAAAATTTTAATAAAACAATTGGAAACATTATCTCAAGTTATATACTCAAATTATGCTACTAAATATACTGATGAAAATAAAAATATTGAAGAATGCTTGAATTCATTAAATAAAGATAAATTTATTATAGATAATGATGTATATTATAATACTGATTATAATTTTAACATTTCTAAATATAATAACAATAATATATTTTCAAATGAATTTATTCAATTAAATAAAGATGAACGTAGATTATACGTTATATATAGTATATTTACTATAATCATGAAATCATGTGGTGTAAATGCATTAGTAGAATTATTTAATGAAATGAAAAATGATAATAATAAATTTTCACTTGATTATTTCAAACATATAATATTTTCAACTAATTTATATAATAAAAATAAAGATTATAATATAGGTAATGTTTTGTTACCTTATTTAAATCGTAATAATACACTAATAGATGGCAATATTGATGTTTATGTATCAATAATAAATGGTGTATTAAGAAACTATTTAAAAGTGTATAAGAATCTAATAAATGACCCTGTAATATTGATTAGAGCTATGATTAATTTCTTTGGATGTTTTTGTTATTTACAATTTAGTAACGAACAAATTAATTATGTAAATGATTGTCTAAGAAGAGATGATTATGATTTCATTAATAGTATGTTTAATAATTCTGATGGTATGATAAATATTCGACTAAATGATGAAAATACTATTAAAAAGATATTAAATTGTGATATAGAACCAATTATGATGATGATATTATCTACAATTAAATTCGATGATAAGAATATACAAATAACTGATAATTTAGCAAAAATGATAAAATCAACAGAAAATGAAATGAATGATACTATAAGTGATTTTAAAGATAAATTTAATTCTGGAAAAATTGATATTGAAGATATTGAACTAGAATTTTCTCTTGCTGTTAAACCAACTAGAGCTGGTGTATTTAATTTATGGAAATATAGAAAATTATATGCTACACTTACAACTAATATATTTATGGTTAATAAACCTACATTTATTCAAAATGCTTTTGTGTATGACCCACATAGTGAATGTTCAGATATGTTAGCAGATTGTTATAACAATTTCATTACATATATTCGTTTCGATAAAAATAATGATACTTATAAAACTCCTGATAACTATATAATTCCATATAATGCTAGTGAATTAAAATCTAAAATTGAAGATGTTCATCATCATAATAAATATAGATTTGATATAAGCGATAATGAAAAACTTACTAAATATTCATTAAGTGATATATTTAATAGCTTTAATAATTTCATGACTAAAGGAATTAATACTATAAATTATGAACCTAATAGATATGAACGTGATATGAATAGAATGGTCGGTGGTGATTTATATACTATTGATTCAAAGGAATTATTAAAAGAATATGAAAAATCAGCAACAATTTATGATTCATTTATTGAAGTCCGTCATGCTTCATTATATACATTAATTACAGCTTATTATGCTAATATTATATTAGGATTTAATGTTTATTTTAATAAATCAACATTCATTGAAATATTATATAACTCTGAAATGTTTGATAAATTCTTTAATAAACTTAATATATCAATTTCTTCATATGATAAAGAAATACCAGAAAAATTAAAAGTATTAATTCCATTAATGCTTGGAAGTAAAAGATTTATAACTCAACCAATTACTAATATTAATGAAACAATATTAACAAATCAGCAAATTAAGGATAATTATTATAATAATATATGGAATGGCGATGATGTAACAGGAACATATTATGAACCATCTGCTATCCGTAGATTCCTTGAAATGACTTATGATCCAATAACTGAAGGTAATTTACCTAAATATGCTAAAGATAAGAAATTAATTAAATATATTATTAATTGTCAAGGTAATAAAATAATAGATATTATTATGAACTTTGAAAGATTGAATTTACAAGTAGGAGCATTATTCCAATTTATTAAAGAATTTGAATACATTCCAATGGGTGAATCAAATGAAAATACTAAATATACTAAAGAATATAGAGATATTGAAATGTTTGATGGTAAGAGGCCAGGTGATTATAGTAATGAAATATTTGATGGTAAGAGGCCAACTTGGACAAATAAATATTAAAATGTGAATTTGAAATATTGAATATGATAAATGAATATATTTTTGAATGTGAATTGAATGATGAATAAATATTGAAATGTGAATTAATGTGAATTTAAAATATATTTTTGAATTTGAAAATTGATAATGAATATAAACTAAATTTGAAATATTTTTGAATTTGAAATAAATAAATATTGAAAATTAATAAATATTGAATTTGAAAATTAATAAATATGAATTGAATTTGAAATAAATAATGAAAAATATAAATAAATAATGAAATTAATAAATATGAATTGAATTTGAAATAAATAATGAATTTGAAAATTAAATAAACAATTCTAAATGTTTAAACACAAAAATTAAATAATATTTTTTATATTTTTATATAAATCTTAATGAATTCATTTACTATTAATTACAATAATGATGATGATATTAAGATGTATTTAAATCAAATACTTAATGAATTTGATGATTTTAATAAAATATTATGTGGTAGTAAATATATTAAAACAAATATTCAATTTGTAATTAATGAATTAATAACAAAAATTGATGATAAAAATACTTTTGTAATTATATTTAAAACATTTGAAATATTAAAGAAGTATATAAAATGTATAGATATTGAAAAATTTGTTCTTACTTCATATAAATGGAATATTCATCAATTTAATTTTAATCTGTCTGAATTCATTAAATCACAATTAGCATCACAAATTAAAGATATAGAATTAATTAATAAAATTGTTGATGAATATTTACATACATTGATATTAAACATTGAATTTGCTATGAATAATTTTAAATTAATTTTGAAAAATATTTCTAAATCATATTTAAATTCTTTAGATTTGAAAAATTCTAAATTAATAATTAATGATTCAAAATATAAATTATCTTTTAATACAACTAATTTAAATATATCACAATTAACAACTAAAAATAAACAAGAATTGGAAAATAAATTTAAATTAATTATGTCGGATATATTTTATATACTTAGAAAATTATTAGCTACATCATCATATCATTTAAATTTAATAAATGATAATTATGAAAGATTCTTAGTTAAATTTATTACAGACCATTTACCATATCAATATTATATAAATATAATTGATAGTATGGAATGTATTGAATTATATATTAAATGTATTGATTTAAATAAATTAATTAATGAAACTGAACATATGAATATGCATGCTGTGTCATTTGATTTGAAAAATAATTTACTAAATATATTAACAAGTAATAGTTTAGATGCTAAAAGTAATGCTTTTATTAATTCAATATTAAACAAATTACAAAATATATTTGATTGTGTTAATTATATTTTAGATAATCCAAGAAGAATTTTAAATAATGCTAAAGTATTTATTGAATTAGATAAAAGTGATGATATATTTAGTTATTAATTCATATTTAGTTTTGTTGTTTATTTAGTTTTGATATTTCATTTAGTTTTAATGCTGTTTAACATTTCATTTAGTTTTGATGTTATTTAATATTTATATTTATTTTTGTTACTTATTTATCTTTGATTTTATTTATATTTATTTTTGTTGTTTATTTAGTTTTGATATTTCATTTAGTTTTAATGCTGTTTAACATTTCATTTAGTTTTGATGTTATTTGATATTTATATTTATTTTTGTTACTTATTTATTTTTATATTTTTTATTTATTCAATTCATTATTTAATTTTCTTTTTGGTATATATGGTTTAGCATCTAATTTATATTTTGTTGTTTTAGATTCTAATTTTCTTTTTGGTATATATGGTTTAGCATTTAATTTATATTCTGTTATTTTATAATTTATTTCTATTTTTGACATTTCAATATTTATATTTAAATTAAAAAATTATTTCGTATTTCTTATTTTTTTAAAGTTTTAAATGAGTTCTAAAACTTTTACAAAAGGTACATTATCATTAAAAATTCATACAATTCCAACAATGAAGACTCCTTGTGTATTTATGTATATTAAAATTGCTACAAGTCAAAAGGATTTGTTATATTCATTATCAATTAAATATTCAAAGGAAAAATTACTTAAATTTGGCAGTCATGCTAATAATAATGCTTATTCAATGATTCCAGGAGTTAATGGTATAGTTATTTCTTGTCCTGAAAATAAAATTACTAATAATATATTACAATATATTACATATTTAAAGAAGACAGTTTTAAAACCATCTCAATTTTATTCATCTGGAAAAGGTAATTATTCAACATTAATGAAAGATATTGATAAACTTGATATTGAAATTGTTGGTAAGTGTAAAACTTTCAATAAAAATTGTATTGCTGTTTCTCAAACTGTTCCAAAAATTTCAAAATTATTGGATTCAATTACAGCAACAAGCATTAATAAACGTGATGATATTGAAAATCCTAAATTTGAAAAGTGTGAAAAAGTATCCATTAAATGTGGTAATGGAAATACTGTTGATGCTGTATTACTATTAAATAATTGTACATGTTGTTTGCAAACCACATCATCAGGATTTGAAATATGTAAATGTTGTGGATGTTGTGGATGTTTGAATTATGCTGATACATTTAGAGCACAATTAAAAGCATTTAGAGGACAATTTGGAGCAATTGGAAAGAAAAAAGATGCTAAAGCAAAAACTAAATGTTCATTTGTAATTGAATTAGGTAAAATGATTACAGGAGTTAAAGGAGTTGAAAAAATAATGAAAGATGAAGAAGTAATTAATATTGATGCTGAATCAATAAAAATTGTTAAAGATGCTATTAAACAATGTAAATAAATATTGAGATTAAAAATGACCATGAAATTGAAATATAAATAAACATGAATTTGAAATTATAAATCATAAATAAACATGAATTTGAAATTATAAATCATAAATAAACATGAATTTGAAATTATAAATCATAAATAAACATGAATTTGAAATTATAAATCATAAATAAACATGAATTTGAAATTATAAATCATAAATAAACATGAATTTGAAATTATAAATCATA
>Ga0247610_10003903_pt1 | contig 16113 bp, 14 predicted proteins | sample 174DNAGHGhighgp2_FD_193483 | JGI IMG/M metagenome (GOLD analysis project Ga0247610, IMG submission 193483) | Sheep rumen microbial communities from Palmerston North, Manawatu-Wanganui, New Zealand - 1742 DNA GHGhigh gp2 | ecosystem: Host-associated > Mammals > Digestive system > Stomach > Rumen... | reverse complement strand
TCGTCCTTATCTGCTGTGGGTGGCTCCGTTCTTCAGCATCTGTGGTATCCTGCTGTTTACCACACCAGACCTTGACTATGCCGGAAAGCTCATTTGGGCTTACGTCACCTACATTCTCATGATGACCGTCTATACAGGTATCAACGTGCCCTATGGTGCCATGTTGGGTGTGATGACTGACGACTCGAACGAGAAGACCGTCTTCTCGTCGTTCCGTATGTTCTTTGCATACGGTGGCTCGTTCATCTCGTTGTTCCTTTGGGAACCCCTGACCAATCTGATGGGCGGATACAATGCTCCCGGCGGCTGGTTCTGGGCTATGGTAGTGATTTCGGCTGCATGTTTCGTCATGTTCATACTCTGCTTCACCATGACACGTGAACATCTGAAAACCATGTCTACTGTTTCTGTAGGTAGTGATTTCAAGGCCCTGCTCTCGAACAAGCCTTGGTGGCTGCTCATTGGTGCAGCCTTGTGCTTTAACCTGTTCAACACCGTCCGTGGTGCTACGGTGGCTTATTTCTTCCAGGACATCATCGGTCCTCAGGTCAGTCTGGTGTTCTTCGGATTGATGTTCGCTTTCTATGCAGGCTTGTTCCTCGGTGTGGGCGAGGTTTCGAACATGGTGGGTGTCGCCTCGTGCGTACCTATTTCTAATAAGCTGGGTAAGAAGACGACCTTCATTCTGGTCAATGCCTCGCTGGCGGTACTCAGCGTGCTGTTCTTCTTCATTCCTTGTACGCCGACGGGCTATTGGCTCATGCTCATCTTCCAGGTTCTTATCTCCATACTCACGGGCATTATGTCGCCGTTGGTATGGTCGATGTACGCTGACGTCAGTGACTATGCGGAGTTGAAGTTCAAGACCGCCTCTACGGGACTTATCTTCTCCAGTTCGTCCATGGCTCAGAAGTTCGGCGGTGCCATCGGCGGTGCTGCCGTGTTGTGGCTGCTGTCTGGTTTCGGATACATCACTGATCCGGCTCTGCTGGCTGCCGGACCTGTCGTCCAGCCGGAGAGTGCGCTGACCTGCCTGCGCTGGCTCATGAGCTTTATTCCTGCCTGTGTGGCCCTGCTGTCTATGTGTGTCGTCTGGTTCTATCCGTTGACCACTGATCGTATCAACAGTATTAATGCAGAACTGAAGAAGATTCGCTCTGTCGTAGACTGATATGGATATCCAAGCACTAAGAAGCGAGATGCAGGATGTTGTCCAGAACAACATCCTGCGCTTTTGGAGCACTAAGATGGTAGACCGTGAGAATGGTGGCTTCTATGGTCGTATCGATGCCAACGAGGTATTGCACAAAGATGCTGAGAAGGGGGCTATTCTCAATGCTCGTATTCTGTGGTCGTTCTCTGCTGCCTATCGAGTATTCTCTCATCTCTCACCTCTCACCTCTCACCTCCAAGAGTATCTTGAGATGGCTACCTATGCCAAGGACTACTTCATAGAGCATTTTATAGACCATGAATATGGGGGAGTCTATTGGAGTCTTGACTACAAAGGGCAGCCACTTAATACGCGCAAACAGTTCTATGCTATCGGTTTTGCCATCTATGGCCTTTCCGAGTATGCCCGTGCTACGGGGGATCGTGAAGCATTAGATTATGCCCTGCAACTCTTCGACTGTATTGAAGAACATGCCTTCGACCATGAGTATAACGGCTATATTGAGGCTACAACCAGAGATTGGCAGCCTATTGCAGATATGCGTTTGTCGGAACTCGATGCCAACTACCCCAAATCGCAGAATACTCATCTGCACATCATCGAGCCTTATGCGAATCTCTATCGCTGTCTGAAGGAATTCCGTGCAGCCGAGTCGTGTGACTACGTGCCCGCCATTGGCTCCGTGTTGCCTCTTGGCATCAGTGTCCCTGAAGAAACCGTTCTTCGTGTGGAGGCTGCCTTACGCAACATCATCGGTATCTTCACAGACAAGATCCTGAATCCGGAGACACACCACCTGGACCTCTTCTTCGAGATGGACTGGACGCGAGGCGCAGGTCGTCTGGAAAGCTATGGTCACGACATTGAGTGCTCATGGTTGATGCACGAGGCTGCTCTTGTCTTAGGTGACCCGTATGTGTTGGAGAAGGTAGAGCCCATAGTCCGCATGGTGGCTAAGGCCAGCGAGAAAGGGCTGCGTCCTGATGGCTCCATGATCCACGAGGCCAATCTGGATACGGGACATGTGGACGATGACCTGCATTGGTGGGTACAGGCCGAGAATGTAGTGGGATGGTACAACCTTTATCAGCATTTCGGTGACAAGGATGCCCTCGACAAGGCCATTCGTTGCTGGCAGTATATCAAGGACCAGATTATTGACTATGAACATGGTGAGTGGCATTGGAGCCGTCATCCGGATGGTTCGTTGAATACGGTTGATGACAAAGCCGGCTTCTGGAAGTGTCCCTACCACAATAGCCGTATGTGCTTAGAGATTATTGAACGAACAAAAGAAAGATCATGAAGAAACTGTTATTGACAATGATGCTTGTTTTGGCTGCGGTAGCTATACAGGCAGGAAATGGTGAACGCCCTCAGTTTGGAGAACGTCCGAAGTTAGTAGTTGGTATTGTGGTAGACCAGATGCGCTGGGATTACCTTTCAAGATACTATGACAAGTTTTGTGAGGATGGTTTCCGTCGTATGCTGGACAAGGGTTATTCATTTGATAATTGCTTGATTGACTATGTGCCAACAGTAACGGCTATAGGGCATACTTCGGCCTATACGGGAACAACACCGGCTTTTCATGGCATTTGTGGCAACAATTTCGCGATTGATGGACGAAAGGTGTACTGCTGCGAAGACTCGACGGTGATGCCGGTAGGCTCTGGCAATAAGAAGGACGGTTGTATGTCTCCGGTCAATCTGTTGTCGACAACTATCGGTGACCAACTGCGCCTGCATACGGATTTCCGTTCAAAGGTAGTGGGTGTATCCTATAAGGATCGTGCGGCCATTCTGCCTGCAGGCCATTCTGCCAATGCGGCCTATTGGCTGGATCGTAAGAACCGGAGGTTTATCACGAGTACTTATTATATGAATGAGTTGCCTGGGTGGGTAAAGGACTATAATCGGCAGGTTGAAAAGAATCAGGTGTTCAAGAAGATGGGTAAGGATATTGGACTTTCACCAGAGGCGGGACATCTGACCGTGGGAATGGCTATTGCTGCTTTGGAAGGTGAGAAGCTGGGGCAGGGTAGTGAGACGGATATGCTGTGTGTCAGTTTTTCGCAGACAGATGTGATTGGTCATCAGTGGAGTACTCGTGGCGAACATACCGATGAGGCCTATATGGAACTTGACAAGGACCTGGCTTTGCTATTTAAGGCTTTGGATGAAAAGGTCGGTGTGGGAAACTATATTGCCTTCCTGACTGCTGACCATGGTGCTGCACACAATGAACAGTTCATGCAGGATAATCGTCTGCATGGAGGTAAGTGGCTCTCTCAGGAGTTACAGGCAGACCTTGAGAAGTATATCGCATCAAAGTTGGGCAATCAGAAACCAGTGGTGTTGGGCATTTATGACTACCGTTTCTTCTTGGACCATGCTGTCATAGCAGCTCAAGGGCTGGAACTGCAGACAGTGAAGGATGTGGCTATCGAATATTTGCGTAAGAGCCCGAATATTTCTTTTGTCGTGGATTATGAGAAGGCGGGATATGCTCCTATTCCGGCCATCTTGAAGAACCGTATCTTACTGGGCTATAACTTCCATCGCTCAGGAGATATTATCGTAGCGGTAGAGCCTGGATATTATGAGTTTGGTTCATGGTCATCGCCTGTCGGAACCACTCATGGCGAGTGGAATCCATACGATGCTCACATACCTTTGTTGTTCTATGGATGGAAAGTACCGCATGGTGCAAGCCCCTTAGAAGTACATATTACTGATATTGCTCCTACCGTTTGTTCGTTGTTGCATATTCAACAGCCTAATGCCTGTATAGGCAATGCTTTGGAATTTAAATGAGTGTTGGCGAAACAATTTCTACAATAAAGTGCTGATATATTGAGATTTATTCCGTACCTTTGCAGCCGAGAAAGACAGAATTAGAATCTAAATTAAGGCTGAAGGTATGAACATAGGTAAGCACATTGAGGAAGTATTAAGGAAGCAGGGCAAGTCTGCAGCATGGCTGGCACAAGAGATTCCCTGCGAGCGCACGAATGTCTATAACATTTTCAAGCGTAAGAGTTTGGACGTGCGTCTACTGATGAGAATCAGTGTTATTTTGGAATATGACTTCTTTAAGGAATTGTCCGAAGAAGCATTTCCCAAGGCTAAATGATACAGGCCGTTGTCTTTTCTGAGGCAACGGCTTTTATTTTTTCGCTTTTTATTCATTTTCTTCATTCTTCATTCTTCATTCTTCAATTTTCTTTGTACCTTTGCAGGCAAATTGAATTCAATATAATTATTTAACACTTTTATGAACTTTACTTTGTTAATTACCGTCTTGCTGACGGCTATTACATTGGTGGTAGCGGCTTACGTTGTAGCCAAGCTGATAGGACCGAGGTCTTACGCGAAGGTGAAAGGTGAGCCGTATGAGAGTGGTATTCCTACACGGGGCAGTTCATGGCTGCCGATATCGGTAGGATTCTACCTCTTCGCCATCTTGTTCCTCATGTTTGATGTAGAAACGGTGTTTCTGTATCCATGGGCAGTGGTTGTGAAGGAGTTCGGAGCAATGGCATTGCTCAGTATTGGCTTCTTCTTGGTAGTTCTGGTATTAGGCTTGGCATACGCTTGGCGGAAAGGAGATCTGGAATGGAAGTAAGAAAACCGCACATCAAAAGTATTCCTTACGAGGAGTGGAATGACAATGCCTCGTTGGAGAAGATTATTGACGAGCTCCATGAGGGTGGTGTCAATGTGGTGACGGGTTCGCTGGACCAGTTGATTAACTGGGGGCGTTCCAACTCTCTGTGGTCGCTGACTTTTGCTACTTCGTGCTGTGGTATCGAGTTCATGGCCTGTGGCTGTGCCCGTTACGATTTTGCCCGTTTTGGCTTTGAAGTGACACGTAACTCTCCTCGTCAGGCTGACCTGATTATGTGTGCAGGCACGATTACCCATAAGATGGCTCCGGCTTTGAAGCGCCTCTATGACGAGATGGCTGAGCCGAAGTACGTGATTGCCGTCGGAGGATGTGCTATCAGTGGCGGACCATTCAAGTCCAGTTACCATGTGGTGAAAGGTATTGAGGAAATCGTACCTGTCGATGTGTTCATCCCAGGCTGTCCTCCCCGTCCGGAGGCCATCATGTATGGCATGATGCAGCTGCAGCGTAAGGTGAAGATTGAGAAATTCTTTGGTGGTGTCAATCATAAGCAGACAGCAGAAGAAGCAGCTCTCGGAGTATCTAATGAGGAGCTGACATTCCGCTCTAAGCATGGCGATCATCGTCGTGAACCAATGGTTATCACTGATGTACCACAGGATTTTGTTGAAGAACTCAAATCTGCTCAGGCAGAAACTAAAGTAGAGGAGAAGAAGGCATGAAGTTAGAGTTCCTATCATTTGATTTTGACAAGTTTGCGGCTGAGATGCAGGACTTGAAGGACAAGAAAGGCTTTGACTATCTTGTCACTATCGTCGGTGAGGATTTTGGCGCTGAGGAAGGATTAGGCTGTATCTATATCCTTGAGAACACCAAGACCCATGAGCGTTGTTCGGTGAAGATGCTGGCCAGGACTCAGGTTTGTGGTGACGGCATGTCTTCCAATGGTACTGGCGAGACTGACGGTCAGCTGATGGCCTATATTCCTACCGTTTCAAACATCTGGCGTGTTGCTGACCTGCTGGAGCGTGAGGTATACGACTTCTATGGCATTGTGTTCCTCGGTCATCCTGATATGCGCCGTCTGTTCCTGCGCTCAGACTTTAAGGGCTATCCCTTCCGCAAGGACTGGAAGTTCAACGATGAGTACACACTGGAGGACGATGTGGAACCGGACTATGGTCTGGAGTATTATCTGGATAAGGATGGTAACCTGCAGTCCAAGCAGAATCGCCTCTTCGGCGCTGACGATTATGTGATTAACATTGGTCCTCAGCACCCGGCCACCCACGGTGTGCTCCGCTTGCAGACTGTTCTTGATGGAGAAACGGTCAAGCACATTTATCCGCATTTAGGCTATATCCACCGTGCCATCGAGAAGATGTGGGAGGGTATGACTTATCCGCAAACACTTGCTTTAACAGATCGTCTTAACTATCTGGGAGCCATGCAACATCGCCATGCTTTGGTGGGTGTTATAGAGGAAGGCTTAGGTGTAGAACTTACGGACCGTATCAAGTATATCCGTACCATCATGGACGAGCTTCAGCGTCTCGACTCCCATCTGCTTTTCACCTCGTGTGTGGCTCAGGACCTTGGTGCACTGACAGGTATGCTTTATGGTATGCGTGACCGTGAGCACGTGCTGAACGTGATGGAGGAGACTACCGGTGGACGACTGATTCAGAACTATTATAGAATAGGTGGCTTGCAGGATGATATTGATCCTAACTTTGTCAAGAACTGTAAGGACCTTGTCAAGTACTTGCGTCCGATGATCCAGGAGTATATGGATGTGTTTGGTGATAATGTCATTACCCACAACCGTCTGGAGAACTGTGGCCCGATGGGTCTTGAGGATTGTATCAACTATGCCGTGACAGGTCCTGCCGGACGTGCCTCGGGTTGGAAGAACGACGTTCGCAAGAACCATCCCTACGACATGTATGACAAGGTAGAGTGGGAGCAGTGTACACTCGATACCTGTGATTCTATGGGACGCTATCTTGTTCACATCAACGAGATGTACCAGAGTCTGAACATCATTGAACAACTCATCGACAATATTCCTGAGGGTGATTTCTATGTGAAGCAGAAACCCATCATCAAGGTTCCCGAGGGACAGTGGTACTACTCTGTTGAAGGTGTGGCCGGTGAGTTTGGTGTCTATCTTGACTCTCGTGGCGATAAGAGTCCTTACCGCATGAAGATGCGTCCGATGGGACTTTCGCTGGTTGGTGCCTTCGACCCGATGTTGCGTGGTCAGAAGATTGCCGACCTGATTGCTACCTGTGCTGCTATTGACGTAGTAATTCCTGATATTGACAGATAGTCGAAAGGTATAATATTAAAAAGGTAAAAAAGTAAGATTATGTTCGACTTTTCAATCGTTACACAATGGTTCGACGGTCTCCTGAGAAATACTTTAGGTTTGGGAGATTTTCTGTCGATATTGATTGAGTGCGTGCTGGTGGGCGTAGGTATCCTGGTAGGATATGCGCTGATAGCCATCGTACTGATATTTATGGAGCGTAAGGTCTGTGCCTACTTCCAGTGCCGCTTAGGCCCGATGCGAGTAGGTCCGTGGGGTTTGCTGCAGGTCTTTGCCGATGTGCTGAAGATGCTCATCAAAGAGATTTTCTTTGTCGATCGTGCAGATAAACTCTTGTATGCTGTTGCTCCTCTTCTGGTTATTATCGGCTCTGTAGGTGCTTTCTCGTTCCTGCCATGGAACAATGGTGCCACGGTTCTCGATTTCAATGTGGGTGTGTTCCTGCTCACTGCTATTTCTTCGATTGGCGTGGTAGGTATCTTCCTCGCTGGTTGGGGCTCTAATAACAAGTACTCGGTTGTTTCGGCTATGCGTGGTGCCGTGCAGATGATTTCCTATGAGATGTCGCTCTGCCTGTGCTTGATTACAGCCGTTATCCTGACGGGTACGATGCAGATGAGCGGCATTGTTGAGGCCCAGACTGGACCTTGGAAGTGGCTTATTTTCCAAGGTCATGTTCCTGCCATCATTGCGTTCCTCGTATTCCTGGTCGCAGGTAATGCCGAGGCCAACCGTGGCCCGTTTGACATGGCTGAGGCAGAGAGTGAGTTGACAGCCGGTCACCACACAGAATACTCAGGTATGGGCTTTGGATTCTTCTATTTGGCTGAATTCCTCAATCTGTTTATCATTGCAGGTATCGCTGCTACCGTTTTCTTAGGCGGTTGGGCTCCTGTCAATATTGGTATTGAGGCTTTTGACCAGGTGATGAATTACATCCCTGGCATTGTCTGGTTCATGGGCAAAGCCTTTGCACTGGTTTGGATTCTGATGTGGATCAAGTGGACGTTCCCCCGTCTGCGTATTGACCAGATTCTGAAACTGGAGTGGAAATATCTGATGCCACTGGCTCTCATCAACCTGGTTATCATGACTGTTGTAGTGGCCCTTGGCCTATATATTAAATAAGGTATAGCAATGGAAGATAATAAAACATATTTCGGAGAACTCGGACACGGTCTCAAGACGTTGGCTGTAGGTATGAAGACGACCTGGAAGGAATACTTCAAGGACTTCTTCACCAACAAGTCGACAGAGCAGTATCCCGAGAACCGCAAGACGACACTACATATAGCCAGTCGTCACCGTGGTCGCTTGGTATTCAAGCGTAACGAGGATGGCAGCTATAAGTGTACAGCTTGCACCCTGTGCGAGAAGTCTTGCCCCAATGGAACCATCAAGATTACCAGCCATATGGCCGAGGATCCTGAGACGGGCAAGAAAAAGAAGGTGCTGGACGACTATCAGTACGACCTTGGCGACTGTATGTTCTGCCAACTCTGTACGAACGCCTGCAACTTTGATGCAATCGAGTTTACAAACGATTTTGAGAATGCGGTATTCGACCGCAACAAGTTAGTGCTTCATCTTGACAAGGAGGTTTATAAAGGTGGTTCGCTGCCTAATCTCATTGATGGTGGTGCTTCGCTGACAATAGGTAAGTTTAACACTAAAACGAAGTAAGGACTATGGCAAATATGATTATGTTTTGCATTCTTGCTGTTGTCATACTGGGTTCTGCCATTATGTGTGTGACGACCACGAGAATCATGCGGGCTGCAACATTTATGTTGTTCGTGCTCTTTGGCGTGGCAGGTCTTTACTTCCTGCTCGACTACACGTATCTGGGTGCTGCTCAGATTTCCGTCTATGCCGGTGGTGTGACAATGATTTATGTCTTTGCCATCCAACTGGTGTCTAAACGTACTCTGCAAGGTCTGACTGAGCGTATGAAGGGCAGTCGCGTCCTCTGGGGCGGCCTGCTTTCCGTCATTGGCTGTGCTACGGTTATTCTGGTGCTGCTGAAGAATCAGTTCATGTATGTTGGTAATGTGGTGCCCGATGTGGAGGTGCCAATGAAGAACATCGGCCAGGCTTTGGTAGGTTCTGGCCGCTATGAGTATGTGCTCGCCTTCGAGTTCATCTCACTGTTCTTGTTGGCTTGCATCATCGGTGGCTTGGTTGTTTCACGTAAAGAGGAGGAGAAGTAAGCTATGGTACCTGTAGAATGTTATTTTGTGCTCAGTGCATTGTTGTTCTTCATTGGCGTCTTCGGCTTCATCACACGTCGCAACCTGATTGCCATGCTGATTTCGGTGGAGCTTATCCTCAACGCCGTTGACATTAATTTTGCCGCTTTCAATCGTCTGCTTTTCCCCGGCTCTATGGAGGGTATGTTCATGACACTCTTCTCCATTGGTGTCTCGGCTGCAGAGTCGGCAGTGGCTATTGCAATTATCATCAATGTCTACCGCAACTTCAAGAGCGATAGCGTTGACAGTATTAAGAATATGAAATGGTAAATCGTTATGGAAACAGTTTATAGTTATTCATTTCTGATCCTTCTGCTGCCTGCGCTGTCATTTGTGATTCTTGCGCTGGCTGGTATGAAGATGTCGCATAAGACAGCAGGTCTTATCGGCACAACTTCGTTGGGACTGGTTACCGTACTGTCTTATATGACGGCCTTCAGCTACTTTACTGCCGACCGTCTGACGGACGGAACATTCCCCACACTTGTTCCCTATAACTTCACTTGGCTGCCGCTGGGTAATCTCCACTTTGACATGGGTATCCTGTTGGATCCTATCTCGGTGATGATGCTCATCGTCATCAGTACGGTGTCGTTTATGGTTCACGTCTATTCGTTTGGCTACATGCATGGTGAGAAGGGCTTCCAGCGTTACTACGCATTCCTGTCGCTGTTTACCATGTCCATGCTCGGACTGGTGCTGGCCACGAATATCTTCCAGATGTACACCTTCTGGGAGTTGGTGGGTGTCAGCTCTTATCTGCTGATTGGATTCTACTATCCGTTGAAGCCGGCCATTGCAGCCTCAAAGAAGGCTTTCATCGTGACCCGCTTTGCCGATATGTTCTTCTTGATTGGTATTCTGCTCTTTGGCTACTATACCGATTCGTTCAGCTTCTCGTTTGCTGGCGATATCGTGATGGGCGAGGGCACTACACCTTTCATTGCCGGCAATGCTGCCAAGGCGATGGCTGCCGGAGCCTTCATCCTGCCTACTGCACTGGTGCTGATGTTCATTGGTGGTGCAGGTAAGTCGGCTATGTTCCCGTTGCACATCTGGCTGCCCGATGCCATGGAGGGTCCGACACCTGTATCTGCCCTGATTCATGCTGCAACGATGGTCGTAGCTGGTGTGTTCCAGATTGCACGTATGTTCCCGCTTTGGGTTGAGTATGCTCAGCCTCAGATGTCGATTGTAGTTTGGGTGGGTGTCTTTACGGCATTCTATGCTGCCGCTGTGGCATGTGCCCAGAGTGACATCAAGCGTGTGCTGGCTTTCTCCACGATTTCACAGATTGCCTTCATGATGGTTGCCCTTGGTGTTTCACTGCCAGGTCATCACGGCATACTCGACAACCATGCTCAGCTTGGTTTTATGGCTGGTATGTTCCACCTGTTTACCCATGCTATGTTCAAGGCTTGTTTGTTCTTGGGTGCTGGTTGCATTATCCATGCAGTACATTCTAATGAGATGGCTTTGATGGGTGGCTTGCGCAAGTATATGCCTGTCACACACATTACATTCCTTATTTCCTGTCTGGCTATTGCAGGTATTCCATTCTTCTCGGGCTTCAGCTCAAAGGATGAGATTATTACTGCCTGCTTTGCTTACAGCCCAGTGGTGGGTTGGATTATGACGGGTATTGCAGCCATGACCGCCTTCTATATGTTCCGTTTGTACTACGGCATCTTTTGGGGAACGGAAAACAAGGAGGCTCACGAGCATCATACTCCCCATGAGGCTCCTGCTACGATGACCATTCCTTTGATTGTGCTCTGTGTCATCACCTGTGGTGTCGGTATCTATACCACTCTTGCTGGTTTTGCAGGGTGGGGTGGCAGTTTCGGCCAGTTTGTTTCGGCTGAAGGTACGAACTATACCATTCACTTTGACACACAGATTGCCGCTACTTCGACGATTATTGCAATCTTGAGCATCTGTCTGGCTACCTATATATATAAAGGTGAGAGCCAGCCTATTGCAGACCGCCTGTATAAGACGTTCCCCAAACTGCACCGTGCAGCCTATAAACGTTTCTATCAGGATGAGATTTGGCAGTATGTCACTCATCGCATCATCTTCCGTTGCGTTTCTACCCCCATTGCCTGGTTCGACCGCCACGTGGTTGACGGTACGTTCAATTTCATGGCTTGGGGTGCTAACGAAGCTGGTGAGTCCCTGCGTCCTTGGCAGAGTGGCGATGTCCGCCAGTATGCTGTTTGGTTTCTCACGGGAACAGTGGCATTAACGCTTGTGTTGCTCGCGATATAATATCGAAACCTCGAAACTTCGAAAAATCGATATAACGTAATAACGAAATAACGAAACAATGAGTATATTAAGTTTATTCGTAGTGATTCCCGCTCTGATGCTTCTCGGCCTTTGGTTGGCTAAGAGCCTCAATCAGGTGCGTGGTGTGATGGTGGCTGGTGCCTCATGTCTGCTGGCCCTGTCCGTATGGCTGACCATCTATTTTGTTCAGCAGCGTGCTGCAGGTAATGCCGACGTGATGCTGTTGACGGCTTCTACACCTTGGTTCAAACCATTGAATATTGCTTATTCGGTGGGTGTTGATGGTATTTCCGTCGTCATGTTGCTCCTGTCGAGCATCATTGTCTTTACGGGTACCTTTGCCTCGTGGCAGCTGAAGCCCATGACCAAGGAATACTTTCTTTGGTTCACCCTGTTGTCAACAGGTGTCTATGGGTTCTTCATCTGCACCGATATGTTTACCATGTTCATGTTCTATGAGGTTGCGCTGATTCCCATGTACCTGCTGATTGGTGTCTGGGGCTCTGGCAATAAGGAGTATGCAGCCATGAAGCTGACCTTGATGCTGATGGGAGGCTCGGCTCTGCTGATTATCGGTATTTTGGGTATCTATTACTTCAGCGGTGCCACCACCATGAATGTCAATGAGATTGCTGCCATGCACAACATTCCCGTAGAGACGCAAAAGGTGTTCTTCCCCTTCATCTTCATCGGTTTTGGTGTGCTGGGTGCGCTGTTCCCCTTCCACACATGGTCTCCTGACGGTCATGCTTCAGCTCCTACGGCAGTGTCTATGTTGCACGCTGGTGTGCTGATGAAATTAGGAGGTTACGGCTGCTTCCGTGTAGCTATGTACCTGCTACCCGATGCTGCCAACGAACTGGCCTGGATATTCCTGATTCTGACCACAATCTCTGTGGTATATGGTGCTTTCTCGGCTTGCGTGCAGACCGACCTGAAGTATATCAATGCTTATTCCTCAGTGTCACACTGCGGCTTGGTTCTCTTTGCCCTGCTGATGATGACCAAGACCTCTTGCACAGGTGCTATCCTGCAGATGCTGTCTCACGGTTTGATGACAGCTTTGTTCTTCGCCCTCATTGGTATGATTTATGGTCGTACCCACACTCGTGACATCCGCTATCTGGACGGACTGATGAAGATTATGCCGTTCCTCGCAGTGGGCTATGTCATTGCCGGTCTGGCTAACCTCGGTTTGCCGGGCTTTTCTGGTTTCATTGCTGAGATGACCATCTTTGTGGGTTCATTCGAGAATCCAGACCAGTTCCACCGTGTAGCAACCATTATCGCCTGTACTTCTATTGTCGTCACCGCAGTCTATATTCTGCGCGTGGTCGGCAAGATTCTGTATGGTGAGGTGAAGAATCCGCACTATCTGGAGTTGACCGATGCTACCTGGGACGAGCGTGTCGCTGTTATCTGTCTCATCGCTTGTGTGGCAGGTCTCGGTCTGTTCCCTCTCTGGGCTTCGAACGTCATCTCTGATGCTGTAGGACCCATCTTGGCGAATATAATCTAATTGATAATTGAAAATTGATAGTTGATAATTATGGGATATAGTCAATTTTTAAATATGATTCCTGAGGCCTTCTTGGTGCTCACCTTGATATTGGTATTCTTTGCAGACTTCTGTCTGATGAAGAGTGAGCGCAAGAACTCAGTGCTCAGCAAAATGACGGCAGCGTTGCTCATCTGTCAGATGTTGCTGATGACAACTATAGCTCCTGCTGAAGCCTTTGGCGGTATGTATGTGGCTGGTCAGGCTGCTAATGTAATGAAGATTATCCTGACTTTGGGAACGCTCATCGTTGTCGTCATGGCCCAGCCGTGGTTGGAGAACGAGGCTCGCAAGTATGCCGGCGAGTTCTATATGCTGGTAGTCAGCACTTTGTTGGGTATGTATATCATGATGTCCAGCGGTAACTTCCTGCTGTTCTTCCTCGGACTTGAGACTGCTTCAGTGCCTATGGCTTGTCTGGTGGCTTTTGATAAGTTCAAGAAGAATTCTGCCGAGGGTGCTGCTAAGTACATTCTAACAGCAACCTTTTCCAGCGGTGTGATGCTCTACGGTCTGTCGTTCATCTACGGCAGTGTTGGTACGCTCTACTTCGACGATGTGATGCAGCGTGTAGCCTATTTCGCTCAGTACAAGAGCCAGCTGCCCATGCTATTGATGGGTCTGGTCTTCTTCTTCAGCGGTTTGGGCTTCAAGCTCTCGCTGGTGCCCTTCCACTTTTGGACGGCTGACACCTATGAGGGGGCACCTACACCTGTTACAGGATATCTGAGCGTTGTCTCTAAAGGTGCCGCAGCCTTTGCGTTGATGACCATCCTCATGAAGGCTTTCGCTCCGTTGACTGAGTATTGGGAGTATATGCTTTATATTGTCATCGTACTGTCTATCACCATTGCCAACCTGTTTGCCATCCGTCAGTCAGAGTTGAAGCGCTTTATGGCCTTCTCGTCTATCTCGCAGGCAGGCTACATCATGTTGGCTGTGATTGGCTCATCGCAGATGGGTATGGCAGCACTGATGTACTATGTGCTGGTTTATGTGGTAGCCAATATGGCAGTCTTCACGGTTATCGCGACTGTGGAGCAGAACAACAATGGTACAACCATGATGTCCAGTTATGACGGACTCTACCAGACCAACCCCAAGTTGGCATTCCTCATGACGCTGGCTTTGTTCTCGTTGGCAGGTATTCCTCCGTTTGCAGGTATGTTCTCTAAGTTCTTCGTGTTTATGGCTGCTGCACAGCAGGGCTCGTTCTGGGCTTACTTCGTGGTGTTCATTGCCTTGATTAACACGGTGGTGAGCTTGTACTACTACCTGCTCATTGTCAAGGCCATGTATATCAAGCAGACCGACAGTCCCCTGCCTACATTCAAGACCGACTGCAGCACTCGTGTCGCACTGGCAGTCTGCACGGCAGGCATCGTGCTCTTTGGCATCTGCTCTTGCATCTACGACTACCTCTTCGCTGCTTCTGCCATGTAAGCGTTGATGATAGGATAAAAAATAGTCTCCGATAGCTTTGGTGCTGTCGGAGATTATTTTTTATTGGATGCTTTTGTAAAGTTCTAATAGTTGTGTGGCGGTCTTGCGCCAGGAGAAAAGTTTTGCTCGTTCCAGTCCAACAGTCCGTTTCTCTTGGTAGAAAACTTCGTCCCGTTCCAGTCGCAGCATCATTTGGGTTATCTCGTCACTGTTCTCTGGGTTGATAAGAATGGCATCTGGCCCGCCAATCTCAGGCATCGACGAGGTATTGCTCGTAATAACGGGAACCCCGCAAGCCATTCCCTCTAACAAAGGGATGCCGAAACTCTCGCGTAGCGAAGTGTAGAGAAAGGCAAAGGCGTTATTATATATATAAGGTAGGTCGCTGTTGACGATATATCCCGGCATCACGATGTTGTCACGGATATTTTCAATTCCGTTCCTTTCAATGATGCCGTTCAGATACTCATGGTCAAGGTCGGCCATCAGTAATTTGCGCTTGACAGCTGACTGATTCAGGTATTTGGAGTAAGCCACCAGCGTTCGCTCTGTGTTCTTCTTCGGATCCGTATTGCCAAGAAAGAAGAAATAGCCCTTTTCCGGGATATACTTTTTATAGATTTCTTGTGTGTCCTTCACAGGGCAGAACCACTCGTTATAGCCATTATAGATCATGGTCATACGTTCTCTGGGTATCTGCAGTTTCGTGATGATGTTCTCCATCTCGAAGTTCGACACCGTGATGATGCGGCGACATTTGTTCAGTATGCGCGGCACCACCAGACGACGGTATAGCCAGCCCATGTTCTGGTAGAGCGAATGGTTCTGTTTGTCGCGAGGTTCGAGGAATATGATGTCGTGGAGCGTCAGCACCAGCGGGATGTCGCACCAGATAGGGGCCGTGTTGCTGGTGCAATGCAAGAGTTCTACGCCATATTTCTTGGCCGCCCTTGGTAGTGCCCATTGCTCCCAAAGCGGGTAGGAGGGACAGCTCAGTTCTATCATGTGCACATTCTCCGAACTCTTCACACAACGGTCTTCGTCAGGTTTCACGAATACATAGTACTCGTTCTCCTTGTCTATCTGTTGTAGTTCGCGGATTTCCTGCAACACCACATAGTCCATGCCGTGCTTGTTCTTGCGAAATATCCGTTGCGCTTCGATACCAATCTTCATAGTCAGATATTTTTGATTACTTTTGCCGGTACGCCGCCCACTAGGGTGTGGTCAGGCACATCCTTGGTGACCACGGCTCCTGCAGCTACCACACAATGACGACCAATGGTTACTCCGGGCAGAATGACCGCATTGGCACCAATCCAGACATCATCGCCGATGACCACTGGTTTTGTAGATACTCCTTGTTCGTCAATCCGTCTGGATGAGTCCTTGAAGATGTGGTTCAGTGCCGTTACCGTGATGCCCTGTGCC
>Ga0247610_10003900_pt1 | contig 16117 bp, 11 predicted proteins | sample 174DNAGHGhighgp2_FD_193483 | JGI IMG/M metagenome (GOLD analysis project Ga0247610, IMG submission 193483) | Sheep rumen microbial communities from Palmerston North, Manawatu-Wanganui, New Zealand - 1742 DNA GHGhigh gp2 | ecosystem: Host-associated > Mammals > Digestive system > Stomach > Rumen... | reverse complement strand
ACTTCAGCAGACCGCCGATGATACCGGTATAGCCATTGCCGGCACGTTCATCTGCCGTGAAGGCGACAAACTGTACAATCGCGGCTTCCTGCTGTCACCGCATGCCGCTCCGCAGTTCACCGACAAACGTCACCTGTATGCCACCGGAGGTGAGGACCGATTCTTCACTCCCGGCAAGAAACGTACGATATTCACCTATCAAGGCGTAAAGATTCTGCTGCTCATCTGCTACGATGTGCGGTTCCCCGTATGGGCGCGAAACGTATGGGGCGATGACTATGACCTGATTCTGGTGAGTGCCAACTGGCCCGAAGCACGCGTGGTGATGTGGGATATACTGGTGGCATCACGTGCCGTGGAGAACCAATGTTATATAGTGGCAGCCAATCTGGTGGGCGATGATGGTGCAGGGTGGCACTACAACGGACACTCGGTGGCATACGATACACGCATGAACGAACTGCTGAAATTCGCAGATAACGAAGAAGGTACACGTATAGCCGAACTCTCCATGCCTGTGCTCAAGCATTATCGCGAAGCATTGCCGCTATGGAGAGATACAGACAGAAAACTTGTGCGTTTGGAGTTCTCGGAGTAAAGAAGATAGTTAGCAAGTGAAATATTTGTGGCAAATACAAACATTGTCGGATGAGCAGGCAGCACTGCGCGACAAGCTGACACAGGAACTGCAGATCAGTCCTGTGGCTGCGGCTCTGCTGGTACGTCGCGGCATAACGACGCGCGAACAGGCATCGGCGTTCGTTCATCCGGCACTCAGTCAACTGCATGACCCGATGCTGATGTTCGGCATGCGAGAGGCGGAACAGCGTCTGTCACGAGCCGTGGACAGCGGCGAGAAGATACTTATCTACGGCGATTATGATGTGGACGGCACAACGGCCGTGGCACTTATGTACCGATTCCTGAGTGCGTTCTATACGAATATCGACTATTATATCCCCGACCGATATACGGAAGGTTACGGCATATCGTTCCGCGGTGTGGATTATGCGCAGGAGCAAGGATGCACGCTGATCATCGCCTTGGATTGCGGTATCAAGTCGGCAGACAAAGTAGAGTACGCGCGCAAGCGAGGAATAGACTTTATCATCTGCGACCACCACATGCCCGGTGACGAACATCCGCAGGCGGTAGCCGTGCTGGACAGCAAGCAGCCGGATGATCCGTATCCGTTCAAAGAGTTGTCGGGCTGCGGAGTAGGATTCAAACTGGCGCAGGCCTACGCGCAGACGCACAACATGCCGTTTGATACCGCACTCAACCCTTTGCTTGAGTTGCTGGCAATGTCGATAGCATCGGATATTGTATCGCTCACCGGCGAGAACCGCGTACTGGCATACTTTGGCATCAAGCAGATCAATACACGTCCGTCGGTGGGACTGCAAGGGTTGCTGAAGATGACTGACCTGGAAGGCAAGCAGGTGAACATATCCGACCTTGTGTACCGCATCGGTCCGCGACTGAATGCCTGCGGACGAATCAAGTCCGGGCGTGCTGCTGTCGAACTGCTGATAAGCAACGATGCCACGGTGGCAACGGAAATCGCGCAGACCATCGAAGCCTTCAACAGCGAGCGGAAAGAGAAGGATGAGAAGATCACTCAGGAGGCTCTGCAGCAGTTGGAGGCGGACCCCGAGCATCCTAACAAACATACGAACGTGGCGTACGGAGCCAACTGGCATCGAGGCGTGTTGGGTATAGTGGCATCCCGACTGACGGAGAACTATTACCGTCCGACCATTGTTCTCGCTGATACAGAAGACGGGCTGATAGCCGGCTCGGCACGCAGCGTAGGCGGATTTGATATCTACTCGGCTATCGACTCCTGCCGCGACCTGCTGACTAACTTCGGCGGACACGTGTTTGCAGCGGGATTAAGCATGCTGCCCGCTAACCTGCCGGAGTTCAAAAGGCGGTTTGAGCAATATGTGGCAGAGCATATAACCGACGAGCAGCTGATGCCTGTTATCCGCGTGGAGGAAGAGTTGCTGTTGCAGGATATAGACAAGCAGTTCTATAATGTGCTTCGCCATCTGGAGCCTTTCGGACCGGATAATCCCCATCCGCGATTTGTGACGCGAGGGCTGATCAACAACCGCTACACCAAGCGTGTGGGCAAGCAGGGCGAGCACCTCAAACTGGACCTGACCGACCGCAGCGTGGCAATCAGCGGTATTGCGTTCGGCAAAGGCGATATGGCAATGTATATCCAGAACGGCAATGCCGTGGATGTATGCTATAGTCTGGAGCAGAACACGTACAACGGCGTGACATCACTACAGATGAAAGTGGAAGATATAGTTCCTACGGAGTCAACGGAAAAATAATACGGAATGTACATCCCTGTAATCGACAATGTTGAGATTGACCGTGAGCAACGCCAGGTGCGCAAGCAGGGTCAAGCGATCCACCTGACCGGTCTGGAGTACGGTCTGCTGGATTACTTGTCGGCACACGCCAACCGGTTGTGCACGCGCCAGCAACTGCTTGACCACGTGTGGGGTGCCCGGTTCAAATACGATACAGGCACGATAGATGTACACCTGACAGCACTACGACGCAAACTTGGCTGGAACAGCAAGTATCCAATCGAAACGATTCGCGGTGCGGGATTGATACTGCGTATCGAGCACACGGTAACCCGTTACACGGTGGATCTGCAGTCGATACTTGCAGAATGGCTGCGGTGTCATGAGCAGGAGATCAATGCAGCCGGTCTGGTGGCACAGATGCACCTTACGCCGTTCGTGAACGAACTGACAATCGACCCTGAAGTGCTGAGACGCATGCTGGACAGTATATTGGCAGCGTTGCTCCCCGGAGCCAAACCCGGGATATTCAAGATCAGTTCGCGCCTGACTATGCACCACTTCTCCCTCACTCTTGATTTCAACGGTGCAGTGAACGAACTTCGCATCCCTATTTATGGGGATTTTGATGCATCTTAAGATAATCTTAATCTTTGTTTAAGAAAAATTTTGTACCTTTGCACCCGCTTTCGGCAGATAGCGGGTGTAACTATCCATGCAAGTAAAGGTATTAGTCATAGTATGTCTGGCAACGGCAGCAACCATTGTGCACGCCGCTTCGCCTGAAGGTTGGGCAGATACGGTAGCCCTGCCGGATGTGGAAGTATCCGTATCGCGTATAGCGGTGCCTGTATCGCGCCAGCAGATGCAGGTGAGTGCTCTGGATGCGCGGATGATTGAGTCGGCACAGGTGGCAGCACCGAAAGATGTGGCAGCACTCGTCCCCAATATCCATATGCCGGATTACGGTTCCGCCATGACCAGCAGCGTGTATATCCGCGGCTTGGGTAGCAGGATCAATGAGCCGGTATTGGGTATGGTGGTGGATGGTGTACCGCTGTTGGATAAAAATATGTACGACCATACGATGCAGGATGTGAAACGTATCGAACTGTTACGTGGTCCTCAAGGCAGCAGTTATGGCAGAAACTCCCCCGGCGGAGTGATGGAGATACGTACCATCCAACCGCTTGACATAGGCAGTCAGTTGATTCGCGGCGGTGTGAGCTACGGAACAGCCAATACTGTCAAGGCTCAGATGTCGTACTACGGCAACAATCAGGCGTCGGAAGCCGGCGATGCGAACAGTCGTCCGTTCGGCTGGGGTATAGCAGCGCGTTATCAGCGCACCGATGGATTTCACACGAACGATTATACAGGGCAAAAGGTTGATTACGGTCAGCAGGCAGGCGGACGTATCGTATTGGACGGTCGTCCGACGAATGAATGGCGCGTGACCGGAACGGTGTATGCCGATTGGGTGCGGCAGGGAGCTTTCCCGTACGCCTCGGTAACAACGGGAAGAATAGACTATAACCGTCCGGGTAGTTATGAGCGGCTATCTGTACTGCCGTCGGTTCGCGCGGAATATACGCATGATGACTGGCGCGTACAGCTGTCGGGCAGTTATCAGTACATGCATGATGATATGCTGATGGATCAGGACTATACGCGTGCCGACATCTTTACTCTGCGGCAGACACAACGCCAACATAACGGAACGCTGGATGCATTGCTGTATGCCCCCAAACCCTGTGAATGGTATGAGTGGACCGTAGGATGGAGCAGTTTCCTGAAAACCAATGCGATGCATGCCCCCGTTACGTTTATGCGCGAGGGTATAGATGAGCTGATTCTGGGTAACGCCAATCGCGGCATCCAGACCGTTTTTCCCGATGACTCCATCTGCATCAGCAATACCACATTACCTATCCCGAGCTCGTTTGAACTGCTGAATGCAGGTGTGGCACTCTATCACCAAAGCCATTTTCAGTTCGGACACTGGCATATCAACGCGGGCGTGCGCATAGATTATGAACACACGCGCATGGACTACCTGAGCACGGCTGACCTGAGTTACCGATTCACAATGATTATGCCTGATTATGAGGATGTACACACTGAGATTAGAGGCAGGCAGTCCAAGCCGTACTTGCAGGTGCTGCCCCGGTTGGCTGTGTCGTATGACGGATCATGGGGAACGGTATATGGCTACGCAGCCAAAGGCTACAAGGCCGGCGGATATAACCCGCAGATCTTCAGCACCATCACGCAGAACCAAGTGATGACGGATATGGCAGCAGACATGGGTATGCATCTGGATATGGCTGATCCGCGGTACTCGGACGTAGGTATCACCTCCTATAAGCCCGAGACGGACTGGACATTCGAGATAGGTGCCCACCTGACGCCTGCTGAGGGACTGAAGGTGGATGTGGATGTATTTCATATTCAATGTCTGGATCAGCAGGTGACCGTCTTTCCCAACGGCAAGACGACAGGTCGCATGATGGCTAATGCTGCTCGCTCACGAATATGGGGTGCTGAGGCAGCATTGCAGTATCGCTGGACGCGTGACAAATGGTTCGGGATGCTGGATGCCTCATACGGCTTTACCGATGCACGGTTCATCACGTTCAACGATGGTATGGGCGACTATTCGGGACACTATATCCCCTACGCACCGCAACACACCCTGCACGGGCTGTTGACAGCAGGTTATATGGTAGGGCACAAAGCCCTGCAGGCGGTAACCATGTCGGTTAAGGGTGATGGTATAGGCTGCATCTATTGGAACGAGCAGAATGATTGCAGTCAGCCGCTGTACGGTCTGCTGGCAGCTACAATAGCCCTGAGGTGGCAATATGTGCAATTGGAGCTGTGGGGTAAGAACCTGACCGGCACGCGGTACGACGTGTTCTACTTCCGATCAATGGGCAACGATTTCCTGCAGCGCGGCAAGCCCAGAGAGTTGGGCGCAACCGTGCGATTTGAGATATGATAAACCTGACTATGATAACCAATAAAAGACAAAGAAGAATGAAGAAATTATTTACACTGATGGTACTTGCCGGACTGCTGATGTCCTGCCACATCACTACACAGGAAGAACCGGTGAAAGATAACTCAAAGGCGTATGAGGCATATGGACTGCTGACCATTCCCACATCGGGATTTACGAAGGAAGCCGTTCGCACCAAACTGGTGCTTGTGGATGACAAGAAACTTAATCTGTACATGTTTGAGGTGAAGTTCGCTGCCGCCATGCCGGTGACAATTGACATGCTGATTAGCGGAGTGGACTATACCAAGACCGGAGAAAGAATAAGCTTCAGCTGTAACGATATAGTGCCTACAGCAGGAGATAAACCCTACGAGAAGTATGTCATCAAGGACCTGAACGGTTACGTTACGGCAGACTCGTTGTGCCTGAGCAACAAGTACGGAGACACTCCCAGCGTGTATGAGGGAGTGCTGGTAAAGTAAGTTTCACAAAGAGAAAATTCTTAGTTTCCGTTACATCGGATCGACGTCCGGTTGGATGATCGTCCCCTTGCAGTTGGGCAAGGAAAGTACGTAGCGGATGTGTTGCATCACGAGCGTTTTGGCTTGCGAGAACGATGCATTGGCTTCGATGCGCAAACGAATGGAGCGGATATACATGTTCTGCACACGTGCAACAGGAGGTATAATCACATCGGAGCACCGTGTTCCGAATATTTGCCGGAGTCGTTCGCTGAGTTCGCGCGCAGCAGTGTCCAGCCTCGTATAGTCGCGATGTTTGAGCGTAAGCACAATCAGGCGGTAGAAGGGCGGGAAACGGAATGTGCGTCGTTCCCGCAACTGCTCTGCATAGAACGAGGCGTAATCATGCCGTTGCAACAAGGTATATAACGGTGTATCCGGCTGAAAAGACTGAATGATGACTTCTCCCTCGGTGCCTGTTCGTCCGGCGCGTCCCGCTACCTGCTCGAGCATTTGGAATGCGCGCTCGGAACTACGGAAGTCCGGAGACTGCATCATACTGTCAGCATTAAGGACGGCAACGAGAGACACATCGTTGAAGTGCAATCCTTTGGTGACCATCTGCGTGCCTATAAGTATATCCACCTCATGGCGTGCAAACGCATTGATAATGTGCTGGTGGCTATTCTTGTTACGAGTTGTATCCAGATCCATACGTGCAACGCGTGCATCAGGAAAAAGCGTGGCGACCTCGTCTTCAATCTTCTCAGTGCCAACACCATAATCTCTCCACTCGCCTCCGCATGCAGGGCAAACCGGCGGTACACTTATCGTGTATCCGCAATAGTGGCAGATCAGTGAGTTCGTTCGCTTGTGGTGGGTGAGACTGACATCGCAGTTGCAACACTTGGGCACGTAGCCGCACTTGCGGCAACCGATGTACGGTGCATAACCTCGACGGTTCTGAAAAATGATGATCTGTTTGCCCAAAGCCAGTTGTTCGCGAATCTTATCCACCAACGGATCGGAGAAATGCTCGTACATCTCCTTGCGATGGTACTGTCTCTTGAGGTCGATAAGTGATATATGCGGCAGACTGAGCCCTGCAAACCGCTCGGTCATCTCGATCAAACGGAACTTGCCGGTCTGCGTATTGTAATACGTCTCTATGGCCGGTGTAGCCGTGCCTAATAGCAGGTGTGCTCCCGCCTGTTTCGCCATCACTGCCGCTACCGAGCGGGCATGATAGCGCGGCGCAGGATCCTGCTGCTTGAACGAACTGTCGTGCTCCTCGTCAACGATGATAAGCCCGAGCCCGGTGAACGGCAGGAATACACCGGAGCGTGCGCTAAGAATAACCTTAGGCTGATCAGAGTCCAGTAAATCCTTGTAAATCTCTACGCGCTCCATATCACTGAACCGCGAGTGATAAACGCCCAGTTGCTTGCCGAACACGCTCTTCAGCCGATCGGTTAGTTGGGTGGTGAGTGCTATCTCCGGCACGAGGTAGAGCACTTGTCTGCCTTGTGCCAACTCCTGATTTATGAGGTGAATATAAACCTCTGTTTTTCCGCTGGACGTTACGCCGTGTAGCAGGCATACCTTGCCATCGTCGAATCCGGCTTGTATCTGCTGCACCGCGCGCAGTTGTTGTCCGGTAAGCGAGTGAGCAGGCTCAATGTCGGCTGCGTACGAAGGAATGCGACTGACCACTTCGTGTGAGAGGCACAAGATCTGTTTCTCAACCAGCGTGCGCAAGATGGCTGTTGATTCGCCGGAATACTCAATCAGTTGCCGTTGCTCGACAGCATGCGGCACGCCATCGAAAGCATTGGATAACTCAAGGAAATATTCGAGCAGGCGTTTTTGCTTCGGTGCCCGGCTGAGCGCGTCAAATACCGGCTGCAGTTGTTCCGGGTCGGTGTATTGCGGATGCAGGGAGACATATACCTCTGTACGGGCGCGATAGTCGTTATCCAGCAGTCGTGCCGGCAGTGCGGCTGTCATTACTTCGCCTAAAGTGCAGAGGTAGTAACCGGCTATCCACTGCCAGAGCGACAGTTGCGCAGGCAGTACAACAGGATGTACGTCCAGCACCTCGATGATAGGGCGCAAGGTGATGTCCGGAGTAACTGCTCCATCGGTTTTATGAACGCGGTAAACGAGTCCGGTGATGGTCTTCCGAGCCAGCGGCACAAGAACACGCATGCCCACTTCGGGGCATGACATGCCGTCAGGAACACTATAGGTGTAGGTGTCCGCAATGGCGAGAGGTAAGATGACATCAATAGTTACCACCGGATGGGATGGAATTATTCTGCAGCCTGTTGTGCAATGGCTTGCTCGTAGCAATGGCGGCACAGCGGCTCGTAACTATCTGTTTCGCCGAGCAGCACCCGTTTCTCGTTGGCTACGAGACGGTGACTGACATACGCCAGATCGCCACAGCGCACGCAGATTGCATGTGTCTTGTACACATCCTCGGCAATAGCCATCAGAGCAGGCATCGGTCCGAACGGAACGCCCTTGAAGTCCATATCCAATCCGGCACAGATGACACGTATGCCACGCTTTGCCAGTTCGGAGCAAACTTCAACTATACCCATGTCGAAGAACTGTGCCTCGTCGATACCTACTACATCAATGTCGTTAGCCAGAAGCAGGATGGTCTGGCTGGACTCAACCGGTGTGGACTGAATGACATTGTGGTCGTGCGATACGACATCCTGCTCGCTGTAGCGAACATCGATAGCGGGCTTGAAAATCTCCACGCGAAGTTTGGCAAACTGTGCGCGTTTCATCCTGCGGATCAGTTCCTCGGTCTTGCCGGAAAACATACTGCCGCATACAACCTCAATGCTGCCGCGTCGCAGAGCCGGTCCTTTAGTGTCTCGTTCGTTGAACATATATGTAACAATTAATATTCGAGAATAAACCTAATTGCCGAATCAACCGACTTGTGCTCCGTTGCGTACGGGAGCAGTAACCGTGGTAACAATCAGTTTGCCGTCGGCATCCACAGCCGAGAGGATCATACCCTGTGACTCTATACCCATCATCTTACGTGGCGGGAAGTTGGCGATGAACAATACCTGTTTACCAACGAGCACTGACGGGTCGGGATATGATTGTGCTATACCGCTTAAGATAGTACGTCCGCCCATTCCGTCATCAATGCGGAACTGCAATAGCCGGTCGGATTTCTTGACCGGAACGCACTCAAGTACCGTGCCGACACGTATATCCGCTTTGTCGAACTCGTCAATTGAGGTGGGATTTTTGACAGGAACAGGTTGCCAGTTCTTCAGAGCTTCAGCCTGTGCTGCGGCTTCGTTTTCCGCCTTGATACGTGCCAATCGGTCGAGTTGCGCCTGGATAGGTGCATCGTCAATCTTCTCGAACAGCAGACTGACTTCGCCGAGTTGATGTCCCTCAGTGAGCAGGTCGGTACGACCAAGATTCTCCCAACTGAACGACTCCAGTGCCAACATGTCGCGCAGTTTGGCAGATGAGAACGGCAGGAACGGTTCGAAGGCGATGGCGAGATTGGCTGCAATCTGCAGGGCAAGATTCAGTACGGTAGCCGTACGGCTGATGTCCGTCTTGGCCAGTTTCCAAGGCTCGGTGTCGGCCAGATACTTGTTGCCGATGCGTGCGAGGTTCATAGCCTCTTTTTGTGCATCGCGAAAACGGAAGTCATTCAGTAATCGCTCCAGTTCGGCTTTGACATTGCAGAACTCTTCAATGGTCTGCCGGTCGTAGTCGGAGAGCTCGCCTTGAGCGGGTACTTTGCCTTCGAAATACTTGCCGGTAAGAACCAGGGCGCGGTTGATAAAGTTGCCGTAGATGGCAACCAACTCATTGTTGTTGCGCGCTTGGAAATCCGCCCAAGTAAAATCGTTGTCTTTTGTTTCCGGAGCATTGGCGGTGAGTACGTAGCGCAGTACGTCCTGCTTGCTGGGGAAGTCGTCAAGATACTCGTTGAGCCAGACTGCCCAGTTGCGTGAGGTGGAAATCTTGTCACCCTCGAGGTTCAGAAACTCATTGCTCGGCACGTTGTCCGGTAATATGTATGAACCGTCCGCTTTGAGCATAGCGGGGAATACGATGCAGTGGAAGACAATATTGTCCTTACCGATAAAGTGGATAAGGCGTGTGGACGGATCTTTCCACCATGTTTCCCAGTTGCCGTACTTTTCAGGCTGTGCATCGCAGAGCTCCTTAGTGTTGGAGATATATCCGATTGGTGCATCGAACCAGACGTAGAGCACTTTGCCCTCGGCACCATCCACCGGTACAGGTATGCCCCAGTCGAGGTCACGCGTCACAGCACGCGGGCGTAATCCTCCGTCCAGCCACGACTTGCATTGACCATACACGTTCGGGCGCCATTCCTTATGCTCCTCCAGGATCCATTGTTCCAGCCATTGTTGATATTGGTCGAGCGGCAGGTACCAATGTGAGGTAGGTTTCTTGACAAGAGGATTGCCTGTCTCGGCATTATATGGGTTGATCAGTTCTTCGGGTGAGAGGGTGGAACCGCACTTCTCGCACTGGTCGCCATACGCGCCCAGACTATGGCAGTGCGGACATTCGCCACGGATGTTTCTGTCGGTAAGAAAATGTCCGGTTTCCGGATCGTAGAACTGCTCGGTGGTCTGCTCGATGAACTTGCCGTTGTCGTACAACTTGCGGAAGTAATCCGATGCCAGTTTGTGGTGAATGGCGGATGTGGTACGCGAATAGATATCGAAACTGATACCGAAGTCAGCGAACGAGCGCTTGATAAGTTCGTGATAACGGTCAACCACCTGTTGAGTGGTAATACCTTCCTTACGCGCGCGAATAGTGACAGGCACTCCGTGCTCGTCGCTACCGCATACGTACAGCACTTTCTGCCCCTTCAGACGCAGGTATCGTGCATAGATGTCAGCGGGAACATATACGCCAGCCAGGTGACCGATATGCACCGGACCGTTGGCGTACGGCAATGCCGCTGTGATAAGTGTGCGTTTGTGATTCATATATTGTTATGTGTTAGTTAACGATATTGGTTGTCGTTGTTGTGCAATTGTTCTTCAAGCGCCGACAACTTGATAGTACTGATCTTGCTGTCATGTGCAATGCTTACCTTGCCCGTTTCCTCGCTCACAACAATGCATAGAGCATCAGTCTTTTCAGCAAGTCCAAGAGCAGCGCGATGTCGCAACCCGTAATGTTTAGGTATATGTTGATCCTTGGATACGGGCAGGATACATGCAGCCGACAGCAACCTGCCGTTACGGACAATTAGTGCTCCGTCGTGCAAAGGTGTATTTTTGAAGAAGATATTTTCAATCATTCGCGCTGAAATATCCGCGTTAATAAGTTCGCCGGTTCGTTCGTACTCATCCAACTCCTGCTCGTGTGCAATGACTATGAGTGCTCCGGTCTTGGTATCAGCCATGTGCCTGCAAGCCAAAACGAGTTGATGTATCTGCTCGTGAGTGAGCCAACCATTCTGTTTTTGCTGATGAAAGAATCTGAATTGCGTATTGCTCATTCGCGAACCTATTCGGTTGAACAAACCGCGTATCTCCTCCTGAAAGATAACCACGAGGGCTACCGCTCCGGCACTACCAATGAAATTGAAGATAGCTCCGGTGAGTTCTAATCGAAGGACAAAAGATACAAGGAACCAAAGGCCCACGTATGCCAATATTCCCCAAAACAGGTTGACAGCTCCTGATGTGCGCAGCAACCGAAAAGCCTCATACAACAACAGGGCTACCAATAAGATGTCTATAAGATCTTTAAATCCGAAAAACATATCTACTGAGTGTATGTTACGTATAATCAGTTATCATTTGTTGCGTTGCGGCGACATCGTGTACGCGCAGGATGGTTGCTCCCCGTCGGATAGCCTGCAATTCCAGTTGCAAGGTTTGCTCCAGACAATTGTCCGGATTCAGTCCGTATGGCTCGTATGCCATCCGCTTGCGGGATATACCCACCAGAATAGGAATTCCTATGTGCTGCAATGCGTGCAGGTCGCGCAGCAGGCAGAGACTCTCGTTGACCGTCTGGCCGAATCCGAATCCCGGATCAATGACTACATCGCTTACTCCCATCCGGTGAAGAATATCTGCTTTCCGACTCAAGTAATCGATAGCATCACAGAGCACATCGCCGGTGGTATGTTCCGCCTTGGAGCGGTTATACGTAAGCACGTACGCGCAGTTAAAAGAAGCCACCAACTCATACATTTCTATTCCTCCGCCGGAGATGTCATTGATCATAGCCACACCATAATCATTCAATGCCCGCTTTGCCACTTCGGGGCGGAACGTATCTACTGATACGGGAATATCCACCTGCATGTCGCGAATAACTTGTAAAGCCTGCTGCAAACGTTGCCACTCCTGTTGCTCACTTGCCATTCCGTCATCATGCAACTGAACGGCAGGGCGGGTGGAGCAGGCACCAATGTCAAGCAAGTCGGCACCCTCGCTGACGGCACGTGCTACTGCGGCACGAATCGCCGACTCATCGCAGGTACGGCTATCGGCGTAAAAGCTGTCCGAGGTGACATTGATGATAGCCATCACCAGAGGCTTGCAAGTTGTATAAATCCGGGTACCTAATCGCATATTCCAATCAGTGACAAAGATTGCATTTGCCAAAAAGCGTACAAAGATACAAAAAAATCTTGTGTTTTGCTATAAAAATGTAAAAAATAGTTGTAAAAAATAGCATTTTGCCAAGAAAATGTACATTTTTTGTTTTTTTTCTTAAAAAAATTTGTGCAATTTATATTTTTTTCGTATCTTTGTAGGCTTTAAGGTGTGGGGTGTTCCCACATCAGGATAAAAATGTCGAAAAATAAGGTATAATTATATCCAAAAGACAACATGAAAAAAGTAGTGCAATCTGTATTCGTCGTAACCGTGGCGTTGTTAGCATTGAGTGGCTGCAAGTCACGCGAGTTGAACACGCAGTTCTCAAATACGACGGGATGGAACTATTATGATGAGAAGACAACGAACTTCGAAGCAAAGGAGGGCGTTGGTAATGTCGATCCTGTAGGAATGGTAGCCATTCAGGGCGGAACGTTCGCTATCGGTCAGACGGATGAGTTCATCACAGCTCCGCGTGACAATTCACGTCGTTCGATCACTGTCAGCTCGTTCTATATGGACAAGTACGAGATTTCGAACCTCAACTGGCGTGAGTACCTCCACTGGATGGAGATGGTGTTTGGCTATGCGGCACCGAAACTGGTGCAGGCGGCCATGCCGGATACGTTGGTTTGGCGTGACGAGTTGGCGTACAACGAGCCGTATGTGGAGAACTATTTCCGTCATCCTGCCTTCAGCTTCTACCCCGTAGTAGGCGTTAGTTGGGATCAGGCAATGCAATACTGCCAGTGGCGTACCGACCGCGTGAATGAGTTGGCGCTGGTGCATGCGGGTGCTATCGAGTTCCCGGACTTCCAGCAACTTCGCGCTTTGGACGAGACGGAGTTGGAGGACTGGCGTAATGCCAACCCCGGCTATGAGCCCGTAGAGGTAGAGATTACCAATGGCGAAGATGTGAATGTGGAATACCATGTCCCCTATGAGTGGATACGTGACAAGTTTGTATTCAACACCGAGAAATATCTCCGTCGCCCTGATTATAACCCGGTTAATCCAGATGCCAACAGGCGCAGCAAGAAGTTCCATGATGCGTGGAACAATCCGCGTAAGGTGGATCGTACGGACGGAATATTGGTAGTTGGCTATCGTCTGCCGACTGAGGCGGAGTGGGAGTTTGCCGCTTTTGCTCCTGTAGCCGGTACAGACGGATTGACAATTGAAGGTAAAGTTTATCCTTGGTCAGGCTATCATCCGCGTGACTTGAGTAAAGAGAATATGGGTATGATGCAGGCCAACTTCGTTCGCGGCAAAGGTGACATGATGGGTGTGTCCGGTATGCTGAACGATGGTTATGTTATTACTAACCCTGTGGATGCATTTGCTCCGAACGACTTCGGCTTGTACAACATGGCAGGTAATGTCAACGAGTGGGTGATGGACGTATATCGTGAGACAACGTATCAGGACGCTACGGAGTACAACTCATTCCGTGGTAACATCTATAGCCGCGCCAAGAAAGACGACCAAGGTAAATATGTAATCAATGCCTTGGGTGGAATAGATGTAGAATGGACGAGCGAGGATGATAAGCGTGATTATCTGGACGGTGATTTTGCTTCGCTTATTCAGACTGACTATCCGCTGGATACGCTCGGTGCGTTGTTCCTGAAAGGTCTGGCTGCCAATACCGAAGGTAACGGCGGCGGCGAAGAGGAAGAAGGCGGTGATGAGGAAGAGGAAACTGAAGAAGAGGAAGGTGGTGACGAGGAAGAAGGTGAAGAGGAAGAGGAGAGTGAAGAAGAAGGTGGTGGCGAATCCGCTGCTGCAGCCAACAAGAAGATTGATCCTACCGACATCTATGCTCCGAAAATCACCAAGACAACTCACGTGTACAAAGGCGGTTCGTGGAACGATCGCGTATATTGGCTCCACCCGTCCTCACGTCGTTATCTGGAGGGCAACAAGAGCAAGAGCACTATCGGCTTCCGTTGTGCTATGTCAACACTCGGTGACCAGATTCCTTCAGGTCCGACGCAAGGTAAGTAATATCGGATGATATACTTCTGAATATTATAAGTAATATAAAAATATAAAAATATGAATTTTCCTGATACAGTTCGCTACACATCGGAGCATGAGTGGATTCGTGTGGAAGGCGAAGAAGCGTATGTCGGTATAACGGATTATGCACAATCCGAATTAGGTGAGATCGTCTTTGTAGATATCCCTACATTAGGCGAGGTTGTAGCTCAAGGTGAGGTGTTCGGTTCGGTAGAGGCGGTAAAGACCGTTTCCGACCTGAATATGCCTGCCACCGGTGAGGTGCTGGAGTTGAACGAAGAGCTGGAGGCTCATCCTGAATTGGTGAACGAAGATCCGTATGGTAAAGGCTGGATGGTTCGCATCCGCTTGACAGATCCGAGTGAGCTTGACAAACTGATGAACGCTGCCGCATACGAGGCCAGTATTCATTAATACAACCATACAACAATAAGGGGTAAGCCATACTTGGCTTACCTTTTTTAAGTAACATGACACATAAATACGATTTCCTGATAATAGGAGGCGGCGTTGCCGGAATGAGTTTTGCTCTGAAGGTAGCGCGTACACAGAAGTACAAGATCGCCTTGTGCTGCAAGACTACGTTGGACGAGGCTAATACAGCCAAAGCACAGGGCGGCATAGCTTCAGTAACTAATCTGCTGGTGGATGACTTTGAGAAGCATATCCACGATACCATGGTAGCAGGCGACTGGATAAGTGATCCGGCTGCCGTGGAGCAAGTGGTGCGTCGTGCACCCGAGCAGATTCAGGAGCTGGTGCAGTGGGGTGTGAATTTTGATAAAGACAGCGAAGGTAAATACGACTTGCACCGTGAGGGCGGACATTCGGAGTTCCGCATCCTGCACCATGCAGATGATACGGGTGCCGAGATACAGCGCGGATTGATGGAAGCGGTGCGGCATAATCCGTATATTGATGTGTTGGAACATCACTTTGCCGTAGAGATCATTACGCAGCACCATCTGGGTGTGCGCGTTACACATCGTACGCCGGACAAAGAGTGCTACGGAGCATATATCATTGACCCGAAGACGGGTAAGATCGATACGTATCTGAGTCGCATCACACTGATGGCTACTGGCGGTACGGGTGCAGTGTATGCCACAACCACCAATCCTAACATTGCTACGGGGGATGGCATTGCTATGGTACATCGTGCCAAAGGCGTTATCAAAGATATGGAGTTCGTGCAGTTCCACCCAACGGCACTGTATAACCCGAGCGAGACGCATCCTGCCTATCTGATTACGGAAGCCATGCGCGGTTATGGAGGCATTCTTCGTCTGCCTAACGGTGAGGAGTTTATGCAGAAGTATGATCCGCGTCTGTCGCTTGCTCCGCGTGACATCGTTGCACGTGCGATAGACAACGAGATGAAGATTCATGGTATAGACCACGTTTGTCTGGATGTCACCCATAAAGATCCCGAAGAGACCAAACATCACTTCCCGAACATCTACGCCAAGTGCTTGAGTATAGGTGTGGATATAACCAAGGATTATATCCCTGTAGCACCGTGTGCCCACTATATGTGCGGTGGTATCAAGGTTGATCTGGACGGACAGTCCACTATCCGCAGATTGTATGCAGTAGGCGAGTGCAGTTGCACCGGACTGCACGGAGGCAACCGTCTGGCAAGCA
>Ga0247610_10003898_pt1 | contig 16122 bp, 24 predicted proteins | sample 174DNAGHGhighgp2_FD_193483 | JGI IMG/M metagenome (GOLD analysis project Ga0247610, IMG submission 193483) | Sheep rumen microbial communities from Palmerston North, Manawatu-Wanganui, New Zealand - 1742 DNA GHGhigh gp2 | ecosystem: Host-associated > Mammals > Digestive system > Stomach > Rumen... | reverse complement strand
TTTATACCATATTTCTATAGTATTTTATTCTTATCCTATAAACTTAATGCCGGATCTGAGTCAAAATATGATAATATTTCATTAAATGTCTATAATCCGTTCAAATCAATATCTCCGTTAGAATCAGTCGGAGCCCATATATTTATTACTTCATTACCATCATATAAAATGGTATCAAATAACGATTCTGAGATTTTTTGAGATCCCATTGTAACATGCTATTTATCAACAAGAGGACCTATGGAAGATTCTATAGCAGTAGATATTGGGGCTTTCGGAATAATATTATTATCGTAATTAGTTAAAGCTCCACTTACTGTTCCATGCAAAGTCATTCCGAGATTCGGGTTTTTAGAACTAGTAAGATGATAATCGACTTTATTTAAACTGCCTTGAGTTAAAACTTCAATAGCTTTTAAATTTTTATTATGTTCTTTAGTGCTAGCCTAAGTACCAGCAGCTCTATTTATCGAATCTTCGTAACTAATATGTTCGGCTGTTTTTGTTATATTTCCAGAATACAATGCTCCGGCAATTAAATTATTAATATACTGCCCTCCTGTTTCAAATTTATTTCCGGCAGCAACATTTCTTCCGATTAACTAAGTTTTCATATCTCTGGGAAGAACCATTCGAATATAATTAAATCCTTCTTCTAGATTCTTACCTTCTGCCGTATTTTTTATTTTAAACAGCGCATCTGGGCCTAAACGTTGCATTATAGCATTCATTCTCTATAATGATTCTAATTGAGCTCCAGTTGGTCTTTTGGCAGCTTCTTTTCCTATATATCCTGCTAGATCGATATATGCTTCATCTGTATTTGAAGCCGATCCTACAGTTGCAACAATTTTTTGAAGATACTCATTAATTTTACTCATACCTAAATTATCATTAATTGTTCTTGTAAGTTGAGTATCTCCGACCTATGTAGGATTAAATTTTCTATGTTCTATTAATTCTCCAACAGTCATAGCTGGCCCATCTTTTTCAGCATCATATTGGCTAGCTAATACTGTTTTTACCTAAGTTCCGTTTAATACGAATAATTCACCTCTTCCACCTACAGCTATTTCTCCGAATGCTTCATTTTTCTCAGCATTAGTTTCCGCTTTCTTCAAATAATCGGCCTGTTGAATTATTCTATTAGCTTGTGCTTGTAATGAATATAAAGCTCTTTTATTTAATCCGAATCCATTATCAATGTCTTCTTCTAAATCAGCCAATTTATTCATAAAATTATCTACATCTACAGGAATTCCGTTTTCCTATAATTTAAGCATAAGCTTCTCGGAAATCAATCCGTCATCTTTTTTTGTTGCTTTAGTAGAGGCTTCCGCTGCAGCAGCCTATCTTCCTTTTGTATAGCTGCCGAGCGGATTGTAATACAGACCTCCTCCAGATTGTAAATGTTGTATCATTTAAATATACTTCTTAATAAAATTAATGTTTCGCGATCAAGAGACTCTAACTATGTTTTTAATTCACGCTCCATCTATTTGGAAACTTCCATAGTAGTTTGTTTTTGATCTTTTATAGCTTTTCTATTATGTTCTAAATAATCTACAAATCTAGAACCATGCTTCATTTTGAGAATACCTCCATTTTTCTCATATATAGTTCGGTACATTCTTCCTAAATGTCTTGTGTCCCAAGGACCCCAACCACCTATATATGTATTTCTAAACGAAGGATATGTATGCGCTAACTAATTCTGAATTCGTTGCTTGTCTATAATAGTTTGATTTTTAAGAGTATTTAATTCTGAATCAAATCCTCTATTAAATGTGGCCGCATAGTCAGAATTACTTGTACGCAGATAATCCATAAATGCATTATTTAATGCATTCTAATCTAACCCGTCTTTATTTTCAAATAATTCAGATAATTCTTTATTATCAGTATGCCACTGGCCGTTTGATGAATTTGAATCAAAATCATTATGTGCCTTTTGATATATAGAAGCGAACGATCTAGACTTTGTAGGATCTGCAGCCAAGTCCTAATAATTTTTCATAGCTTTCTGCATATCAAGATTTGCTAAATAGTCATTGTACGCAGATAAAGCAGAATCTCTTTCGTTTTTCTCTCCTGCTGCCCATTGTTGATAATCTGTCCAAGTTTTATTAATAAAATCAGATTTAATATTATTTCTAGTCAACTGATATTTAGATTTAGCGTTGAGCTTATTATTCCAGTCAGCTATTAAATTATTTCTATTTTGATTTGCAACTTGAGAAGCAGCTAATTTATTTTGATTTTCAATATTTTGAAGATTTTGGCTAGTTTGGTTAAATTCCTAAGTCTAATCAGCAACATTCTGATTTTCAAGAGGTTGTAGGTTCTGTTCTACAGCTTGTAAATATTGTTGATTTTGAACCATGTCAGATCCGAGCTGTTGTTGTGCTCTAGACCTAATATCAGCCATCTATTGATTACGTATTTGTCTAGCTGCATAATTATTAGTAACTTTTCCTTGAAGATAAGGTGCTTCTAATAATGGAACCTTTTTATTCATTTCATTCATGAACTAATGGCGGTTCGCAGCTAATCCTAATCCAGCAATAAACGGGTTAGGAGTTAAAAACGGTTCTGGTTTAAATTGAAAATTATAATAATCATCGGGTGTGTAATCACCAGGAGTATCTTTAGGAATATCCCCGTCTCCTGGAGGAGTTTTAGGTATTTCTCCGCCGCCCGGGGGATCTGTGGGAAGTAATGAAATATCGCCGTTGGCCTTTTTATAAACTTGAACATCTCTATCTCCAACTTTTATAGTATGAGTTCTAGCGGTTTTTTCATCATCCGTTAAATCATCATATTCTTTTTCATACTAATCCATTCGACGTAAAAAAGAAGATGACCCATAAATATCGTCTCCTTTGTCTTGATATCCAATAAATGCTAAATCTCCGGACATATCTGCGTTTGGATCAGATTTTAATGATCTGGATGAGAACATTGTTCTAAATGCTCTGTTATTTGTCGCAGCCCCTTTACTATTATAAGTGTGTTCTTGAGACTAATAATCTCTAATTTGTTGAGCAATCTAGTTGTATGCATTTACAATTTGATCATCAGTAGCATTTGGATTTTGTTTGATCCATTCATCAACCCAATATTGAATATCTTGACCTACTCTCTGTGAATTCGATGTATATGTTTGATTTCCGGTCCAAGCAGCATTTAAATCACCCGCTTTTCCATGCAAAGATGAATTACCTTCTCCAACAATTGTTGATCCTGCATAAGAACTATCTAATGAACTATTCCACCCGCCTAAAGCATTATTCTAAGCGTATCTATCTAAATACCATTGTTGAATTGGGTTTGCCGGATCAGCAAATTTTGGAATTTTTGTTCCTTGTGATGCTTTTCTTATTTTTGAAAAGTCAACCCTGTTTCCAGGGCTGACTTGTGTATTATTATTCATCATTTTCTTAATTTTTGATAGTTTACTTTACCACCATCTTTAAAATTATATTCAGCTTTTGCCTAAGCTATAACTCTTGCTGGATTTACAACTGGGCGTCTACTTAAGAATTGCCTATATAATTCCGGATTATTTTTTTGTAGGTCTTGTATAAATCTAAAATAATCTTTCTAAGATTTAATTTCAATTCCAAAAGCCTTAGCAAAACTCATGGCTGCTTTTCTGGATTCTTTAGATAAGGTTATTTTTTCTCTTACTGCGGAAGGAAGTTCATTAGGAGTTTTTATAGGACTTTCAACCCTTACTGGATTTTGATGAATTCCGTCTGCGACTAAATCGGATCCATTATAAGGAGCTTTTGCTTTTTCTCGCATATTTATATATTTACCAATATCAAAATTTTTATTTTCTGCTCCTTGAGATGGTATTTCCTATTCTCCTAAATTTTTAGCTGGAACTCTTTTTCGCATTTCTGCAGCAACTCCTTCTGTTCCTCTATTTCCAATAATTCTATTAGGATAAATTTCAGTAGTGCTCATAATACCACGTTGACGCCAAGTAGGAGCATTTCTTATCCAAGACCAATCGCTGTTGCCGGAATATTTAGATTGATTAAAAGCTTGTAAAGCTTTATCGATATCTGTACCTGCTTTTTGTTCAGAAGTATTTAAATCTAAAGAATATTTACCTCTAATTTTTCCAGTTGCTTTGTTCTCACTAAAAAATCCTTTTACTTCTTCTGGAGTTTTTCCTAGTAAAGTAGCTAATTTATTATAGGCCCCATTTTCGCCTTCCATAACCCCGTCTTTAGCTAACTTTTTAATTGCGTCTAATTCTGGTTTTTTATCAGTCGAAATTTCTGCAATTTGAGTATCTCCTTGTTTTACTGATAAAAGATTTTTAGCTTTTCCTTTTAAATCTTTTTTAGCTCTAAACTTTTCGTAACCTTGACGACCTGCTCTACTTCCAGCAGCAACTAAAGTAAATACATGAGCAATGTTTCTCCAATCTTCTGTATTTAATTTTTCTTTACCACTAGTTACTTTTTTGAATGTATTCTAAACACTTTCGTCCATTGTAATTCCCATCGCAGAAGCAGCCAATAATACTTTAGGAGCATATTTTGTTACTTTTGCTAAAGTTTTAGGAATTCTTGCTCCTGGAATAAATGACACTGCAGCAAGCCCGGCGTTAATTAATCCGTTTTTAAGTACTTCTCCTGAAGATACAGCAGGATCTATAATATCTGCAGCAGTATCAATACCAAAAGCAGCAAGACCTGCACCTTCAGCTACAACTGCGCCAGCACCTGTTCCAGAAGTAAAAGAAGCTATAATAGAAGTAATATCTGCAGCTATTGTACCAATACGCATCATATCTGCTGTAGAGAGATTAGTATTTTTATTAGCTCTATAATGTTCAGCTGATTTATATCCTTCTCTTTGTGCAGCCTCTATATCCGAATCTTCTTTCTTTAAAGCTCTCGATTTATCATATTTTTCGTGCCAATTATTAGTAGGTTTTTCTTGATTTACAAATAAAGCAGTTCCATCAGCAGCATAAAGAATTCCTCCTTCTGCGTGTTTTCTTGTTTTAGCTTCGGAATCCAAACGAGTTTTTTCTGCAGTATAATACATATTTTTAATCCAACGTAAATCTTGAGAACTAAGTTTAGCTCCCTCATTTACAAATCTTCCAATCGTTTCTAACAGTTGAGTTCTAGTTCCAAATTGAGCTAAAAATTCAGATCCTGTCATTCCTAAATCAGCAATTCCTGGAATATCAATTTTTTTAGAAGGATCTTTTAAGGCTTGAATAGCAGCATCAACAAATGCTTGTGGTTTATTTTGAATTGTATCATTATTATAAAATTGAGCAATGAGATCTGCCGCCGACCCTGTTAAAAATCCAATTCCTGCTCCTATTGCTGCTGCAATTGGACCTCCAACGAAAGTTCCAATTCCTGCACCTGCTCCAGCAGTTCCTAATCCTGCAGTTAATGAGTGTTTCCAATTAGTAGAACGCAATTTAGTATCTCCGCTAATTCCTTCGGATCCTTCAAATACGTTTGATAAATCAGTTAAAGCTCCTAATTGTTCGTTCGCTTCTGTATTGTATCCTTTGAGATTAAAACCTCCAAGAGCTCTTTTTGCTTCTTCTAATGTTGATGGTTTACTAATAGTACCGTCAGCATTTTCCCATATAAATTGTGTATTTGGAGAAAGAATTAATTCTCCAAAAGAACCTGTGCCTAATTCAGATCCATCTGGATTATAAGCAATAACTTTAGAAGTTCCATTAAATAATTTACTTACGTCTGTGTAAGAAGCGTCTGGGTTTTTATATCCTGCTGATTCTAATCCGCGGATATATTTGTTTATTAAATTCTCTTCAGAGTAGTCATTAGCTAAATTAAACTTTTTTCTTGTATAAACAGGATTATACTATTCATACATTTTATTTTTTATACCAGAAAATAATTCATTTGCCCAGTGAGAATCATTTATATCGGCAGTATTTCCAAGGAATACTTTTCCATCTGTTCCTACTAATATACCATGACCATAAGTATCACCTTGATTCAAATCAATCCAATTAAATCCATTTCCTGAATATTCCGACCAATCTTTTCCGGCTAATGTGTAATTATTATCTTTATCCTTTAGTAATCTAACATTATTTGAATTTAAAGCAGATTTTATTCCTTCGGATAAACCAGACGTATCCACTTCACTATAGCCTTTATCTGTCCAAACTTTTTTAGCCTTTTCTTCTGGACTAGCACCTGGGAACAAATCCCCGAAATAATCTCTAAATGCGCTTGGATCAACTCCTGCTAATTGTGCTGCTCTCATCAAGTCTTTAAAATTATCCTTACTCCATGTTTTTCCTTGTAAGGCATCTAAAGCCAATTTTACATTATTTTCATCAACTCCGATGAGTTTCTTTCCAGAATTTTTAGCAGATAATGCGGTGTTTAAATTATTAGTAAGAGTTTCTGCAAAACTTTGCATTCTTTGCTCTAATGTATCACTATCCAAAGTCCAGCCTGATGATAATCCGTTAGCCCAATTATAACGATGATATAATCCAGTAGCACCTGCTCCGGGAACGCCAGCTCCACTTACATTAGGTTTAGATTGAGTTCCGGCGTGGGATAAATATTTCTGAGTTACATAATTGGCATTATTTTGATTTTCTTCTAAAGAATATCCATTAAACCAATTTGGTGTTGATATAGTTGGAGACATACTAGGAGTCATTTCTCCTCTTAGAATAGCAGCAGCATTCTTATATATTTGAGTTTGATATTCCCTAGTACTTCTATTATTCATAGGATTCGCTGACGAATAATTCTAAGAAGAGCGCATTAACCCATCAATTTTAGCTTTATCGTCATCGCTAGCATTAGCATAAAGATCATCAAAATCCTACTTTGCTTGATTATATTCGTTTATGGAAACTTTTCTTCCCTATCTTAATTTTTCGATTTCTATCATAGTCTTATAAAAATTAAGGGAGGAGGTTCATTCCTCCTCCCTATCGGTGTAACTTATTTTACTCTTACTAAACGTCCGCCTTGACGTTGATATGCTGGAGGAGCTGGTTGAGCAGCTTGCGCTACCATTTCAGCAGCCATTTGCAGAATTGCCATAACTGCTTGAGGATCTCCAAATTGTTGCATTAACATATCAACTAATTGTCCAGCAATTTGTTGTAATTGTTCTTCACCACCTTGTGGAGCTTGTTCAGCAGGTGCCCCACCTTCCATAGGTGCTCCCTCTGCGGGTGCGTCAGCAGGCATCGGGCCACCTTCTTGTAATTTCATAATTTTTTCTGAGAATTTCATAAACTAAAATTTATAACGTTATTAACTTGTTTAATCAACATGTAATAATAACATAAAACCGTAAATAAAAATAATATTATAGAAAAATATCAATTTAAGAAAGGAAACCTATGCTCAGTCTCCTTTCTTAATTGTTATGCCATACTATAATCAAACATTGTGATAATACCTTGAATTACTGCTAAATCTTTACCAGTATATCTTACTTTGATCTTAATATACTTGTCTCTATGTCTAGCTTCTTTAGATGGAGCAAATTTGAGTTCATTATTATCTACATAAGCCCATTGGAATTTAATAGGTCTTATCTCAACATCCCAAAGATCTTCGAGATATTGCATATTTCCTCTTAATCTTCCGTATTTACGAACATCATTACCTAAAGATTCAGTATGAACTCTTTGTTCATTTAGTTGATCATCTTCTACTAGAATAACTTCAGAAGTATTAAATGCATAATCATTTTTCTCTTTAGTTGGATCCAATCCTCCCCAAAAATCTGGAATATCTTGATGATAAGATTTATCTTTTCTTCCTTTTCTATCACAAGTTTCCAAATGTAAGAATGGAATCTTCTTTATTGTTTTTCCTTCATATCCAAATAATTCTGGGAAATCCGTATATGAAGATCTTAATGTATCATATGATTTAGAAAGAACTTCTTTATAATAATATTCAAACGAGTCTTTATCTGTAGCTTTTTTATTAATCCACAAAATTACAGGTTTTAAATCATACCAATCATATCCTTCTCCGACTACTTCATATTCAAATTTATTAGGAGCAGTTTTGTTAGATATAATTTTTAAATTATTAAAGATCTTCTAAATCTATGAATCTTGATTGACGATAAATTCAACATTAAATTCATGTTGTTTTCCGTACCAATTAGTTGGTTTAATCTTTCCTTGATTATCATATAATCCAGATTGCCCGTGTTTCCAAAGCAACATTCTATTTCCTTCCGAATCTCGCATTTTATAATATTTTAGATGAGATTTTTCGTTTTCATCTAAAATATTATCCCAAGTTCTAATTTCAGCCAGATATATTTTATTATTACATCCAATGTTTATAGAATCTTGTTCATCTATTCGAGAGTATATATAAAAATACCAATCCGAATCTTTACCAAATTGAAGTTTTTCCATTCTTCTTCCATTAGTGATCTAAGGTTCTCCTTTGCAATAGAGTGTAATATAGTTTCCATCAGCATTTACTGTATTTTCGGGATACAATATATACATTTTACAATTATTCGCAAATGCTTTATCTAAGAAATATTTATTCATTTCGTAATTACCTAAATCAACTTGAACAAAATTAGTTGCTTTATCTGAATTATTTAAAACTTCATCAATTTGATCACGGTCGAAGCTGAAGAATATATTATCAATATTACATGATTCAACAGGATACCAATCGTAGAATGTTACAAATTGCTTTGTAATTTCATTATAACACAAACTCCAAGTTATTCCGGATTCCCATTTTTCAATTAATGGCTTTGGATCTAAAGTATCTTCTAATATAAGATTTCCGCTTAAATCTACTGGGTAATATATCGTTTCTTGTGTTAAAGTGTTATTTATCCAATGATTATTTTCCCATCTAGCATTAAATAATACTTTTTCAACTGTTCCGTCAGGGCGTGCTTTATAAGTATATCTACTCATCGGAATATCTCTATAATAAGTAAAGATTACATCATGTTTAAACTCATTATAGTGAGTTTTAACATTTATATGACCTTGATACTCATTAAAATCATATTCTGAAAGATCTATCCAATCATTTAAGAACTTTTGAACTTTAAAATCAGAAATAAATTCCAGCCCATTACCCTAAGGCCCAACTTTCCAAATCTTTTTAGCTACTGTATCAACACCATAAATTTGTTGAGTATATGGAGACTTGATAATAGAATCTTTCCACATTGATCCATAATCAGCGGTTAATGTCTAAACTTGATTTGGTAAAACTGATTTAGAACTTAAATATGGACTTTGCTCTTGTTCATTTTGAGGAGTTCTATTAACAGGAAGTAATCCCAATCCATGTTGAAATACTACTAATAAACTATTTCCTAATTCAATTAATTTAGTAATTACTCCAAATTCCTTATTATACTCATGATATTGATTATTAAATATAATTCTATAAGAATTAATAAATGCTTCGGAAACATTTGGTTTAGACCAATAAATTCTATTAAAGAATTCCTATTTAATATAAGGAACAGTTAAATATGCTGTATTTTGAAGAGATCCTATAGATACTTTAGCAGCTCCGTTAATTACATTTGATTCTAATAGATGATTCTCAGGATTCATTTCCTCCAACGGATAGAAAGATCTTTTTTTATTCATAGATGCTTCTTCCGTCGCATTACTAAAATCAATATCTCGAAACGCAATATTATACGGAGAACAAATTGGGAATGTTATCCAAGAACCAAAAGAAACAGCATTTACATCAGATCTATTAATAGAAGCTAATCCGTGAAGTTCCCATTTATCATCAGATTTAAATATAGCTTTTAAGTTTAATCCTCCTTGCTATTCTTGTTCTTTAGGATTCACCTTTTTAATATGTCCAGCTTTTACTAAATCTTGAATATTTGTGTCTTGTGTTACAACTCCTTCATCATCTACCGATGTTGAAGTTTCCAATCCGTTTTCTGTTCCGCCAACATATACTTCAAATGCCTAACAAATTTCATTAGCATATTTATCTTGGTGAACTTGCGCTGGGCTTGAAGACGTAAGATCAGAAATTCCTTTTATAACAGTGCCTATATTTCCAGTTAATATTCCAAATATAATTGATACAATTGAACTTTTTTTAGCCGGAGTAGGAATATAAAATCCATCAGAATCACTTGTTAAATTGCTGTGTGTACTTGCAAGAATCTCAGCAGTACATCTTACGGCATAGTTTTTAACCCAACAAGCAGGATCAACAATTTGAGTATTTGTAGGAAGTTCTGGATCTATAAAATTACCCATCATTCTATGTGTAAATAACGAAGAGAAACAATCTCCTCTTCCACATAAAATTTCTCGTTTATTAGTTCCGCAAACAGACGATATATTATATCTTGTAGATATAGCAGAATATAAACTATAATCTTTAAATCTCTTTTCAAATTCAAATTCGTCTTGATCTGAATTTTTAAAGTCATTTAGTTTTATATTTACAATATCTCCATAGTCAAAATCACCGTAAGACATTCCTACATAACTTCCCCATTTACCTCTAATTAATGAACCAGAAGCAGTAAGATCTTGAGGCGGAGTTTGACTCCAAGCATTGTTTACATCTTCTGTTTTATAAGGTTCATCAGGATTTCCTGCGACAGACGAAAAATAGTTTTCTCCATCTGTTAAAAGTTTTGTATCTTTAGGAACAGCAGTTAACTTGACATTATTTACAACTTTAAATAATGGTTGATTATTTGAATCTTTTTCAGAAATCTTATTTACGCAGTGATGATCTCCTTTTATATTAAAAGACGCATTTCCAATTCTAATGAGTTGAAATTCTTGTCCAGTAAATATTTGATTTAAAGTCGCTTCATCTAATTCATAATCCGGAACTAAAAGAGCTTTTTTAGATACATTTTCTTCATTTATAACTACTGTACTACCATTCTTTAATAATAGTCTACCAGAGTTAAGAAATGATTTGGTAATAGGCCTTTTGGCGGCATTATATAATACTGGAATTGACCCGTTATAACGTCCTGTCAATCCGATTACCATTCCTTGAGCAATAATACTAGGAATACGTTTTTGTCTAACAAAGAAAAATCCTTTAATATGATGTTTTATGAAAAATGCTTTTAAATCTGGAACATTTCCTGTATCAGATGGGTCAATGTATTTATTTTCATCGGCAAAATGAGTAAAATCAAATTTAAGCTTATGGTATACTGGAGTTACAGTTCCTCCTCCAGAACATTTAAATGTTTTGGTTTTAGGAGTTTTTATAACACCTTTAGAGTTAAACATTCCATCTCTTTTAAATATAAAATCGTCTGGCTCTTGATCCCAAATATCTCCGTTTGCGTTTCTAAAAAATGATTTTGGATCATTTGTATCAGAGTGAGACAAATCACATCCCTAAATATTAAACACTGGAGAAAGTAAATTATTTTCATATATATAAACAATGCCAAATCTATAAAACTCATCCGGCCAATAGCCAGTGCTTTCATATACATTTTGTACGTTATAATAACAACCTTCTGCAGATAGTTGGTAGTTATTAGAACTTATACTTCCAATATCTGATTTTTCTACAAATGATGGGATTATTCTCCACGATGCTCTTTGTAATTCAGCATAATCCTATTCATAAGCAGTAATATTCCCTAAAAATAGAATATTATCTACTATAGTCTATGTTTTAGCACTTTGAATATCAGCAAATTGAACATTAAGTTCATATTTATCTATTTGGACTTTATCTTCTTCTCCAGTCAGAGTAATATCACAAATACCTCCTCGAATTGGAAAGTTTTGATTAATCATGTAATAAGTATTAACTCTTGCCTATGATTCATCTGTAGATGTGCGTTCGTAAAATACTTTTACATAATCAAATCCTCTATCAATATCAAACAGTCTAAATTTAACCGATTTATCAGCAACATTATCTTGTAATCCCATTCTAACTTTTGGCTAGTTTGGAGCTCCTACATGAACTTGAACAATACCTGATTCTTGAACAATGTTTGATAAGTTGCCATCGGCATCAGCAAGTTTAAAATAGAATACATACGAACCACAATGAAAAGCTCCACCTTGTTTTATACCTAAAAATTCAAGTTTTGGAATATTAGTATATAATTTTAAAAGTTGAGTATCCTTTTCAAACGTTTTTTCTTCATATATATTTGTTACAGCATTTCCTCTGTGTTCTGGTAAATTGAATGTATTGTTTTCTTGAACAGAAAATCCAGAGTTGATCAATTTAGGTGGATTTTTATCATCGTTTATAATTAAATTTTCAGATCCATCATACTCATCAGTCACAACGATATCAACAGGAGTATATCTATCATAATTTAATTCTTTAGTTGTAAAATCACCTAAAATATTTTTTCGGTTAACGAGATTTTGTAAAGGAGAATAAGCATTTTGCAATTCTCCTTTAGTATCTCTTCGAAATATTATAGTTTTTCCATTATTTATTGTGGTGCTAGACATCTTCTTACTTCTATTTCTGTATCGTTATATGTGATCTTATTGTCTTCTAAATCATCTACTATATAAGTTCCTTCACTCTTCTAATATCCGCAAAATGCGGCTCCTCCCTTATATTTATATTCTTTACCCAAACATTGATTTGGAATTAAAATCGGATTGTGATTTTCATCTTCTCCTATTTTTTCTTCTGAATATGTATATACAGTTTGCAATCTAATTAGATTAGACGCGGGGTTATACTAATCAGTTGTTTTATATAATCCGTAGCTTACTACTTTACAACTTCGATTAGTTTGACCATTTACTTTTATCTTATCGATTATATATCCAGAATCGGGAACTGTAAATTTAACACATGAATTGGTCGGAGTGATAGTAGCAAATGAATTATTATCATTTTTTAAATATATGCTAATTCCTCCAAAATTTGAATCATATGAATATATATTAAAATTTACAACGTAAGTTCCTTTGTTTAATTTAATATCTAAATTTTTATATTCAGAATTACTTTTAAAAGTATAGTATCCGAATCCTGATCCATAAATAGATGTATCTTCAAATGAATGATATGGAGCGTTTAATATATAAGCTCCTTCTGATATTCCATTTTTTAAGAAATAATTTTTAGTAATATCTACATCTATTTCTTCAACTGTACTTCCATTTAAATGCCCAGGATATATTTGTCCATCTTCTTCATAAATAACATTAATTTGAGGAATTACTTGGTAATCAGATATTCCTGTAATATTTAGTTTTGTACTTAAATTTACATCTAAAGTTAAAATAGAGTTATTAGAATATCCGTCTTTTGATTGAGACGGATCACCCGATAACCAATATATTTCCTAGTCATATTTATTGTCATTTGTTGCAGCATATCCTTTTAAAATAAATATTGGATAATCGTGATCTAAATATTCTTTAAATTTCTCAAAAGATAATTCTGATTCCTAAGTGATATATGAAGATTGAGGGGCAAAAATGCCAATTACACATCCTCTCGGAATAACACCTGTTGTTCCAACATTTGGATAATTTTCATCTTGATTACGATACCAATGTTTTCTTTCAATTTCATACTATTTAGAAATTGGAAGGCAGAATAACCTAATTATAACATCATCATCCCAATGTGCTCCAGTAGCATCTACATCAAAATCATCTCCGACTATCCGAAATCCAAGATTATTAAAATCATATGATAATAAAATATTACTATTGAAATCTTTTAGAATAGAATTTACATAGAGATATTTTTCAGAATCTCCTGTATTATCTGCAAAATCTGTAACATCTTTTATTTCTGTTTCATCTATCCCTAAGTTTGACATTCTCACTCCAGATCGATAAAAAGATGCATATCTAGTATTATCTGCGTCTTTTTCAAAAAAACACCTATATTTTGTATCAAGATCAAATTCATATACGTCAAGATTAGATTGAGTGCTAGTTTGATCAGTTATGTCTGTATTTTCATAGCCATACATTACAATTGGAATAGGCTGATTTTGTCCTGCAACTTGTACAGAATGCTCAATTTGATTAACCCCACATCCAGAAGGAGCCCCGGTTTTATGCCCGTTTTCATAATATTTTCTAGAACCTCCTTCACTTACAGACTATTTAGAAAAAGTTCTCTCAATATTAGTAGCATATCTCTATTTAACATCATAATACTACTAAAACCACGTGTTTCCTTCTCCGTTGTAATTCTCGTTTACAACATATTTAATCTATCTGAAGTTTTTTAAAGTATCATACACATAAGGGTTATATCTGCAAGTGTATGTTCCAAGTTTTATATTTGTATTATTATCTGTATAATAATAATCAACTGTTAGAGTAAACCAAACATTAGAATCCCGTCCAATAGGTACAGAGATGCCAGTTGTATTAGTATTATAGTAATCGTTATTTAAATTACTATAATTTTCATCAGGTTTAAACGCAATTCTAAACTTTGAAGCATAGTTATTTACAGGAGTTCTATATATTGGATCTATTCCAGATTCAAATTCTAATTCTTTATTTTCTATTAAAGGTTCTTCGATAGAATCAGACACTAAATTTATTTTTAATTTAGTAGGATGAATTCCACTAGTAGTTATATACTCAAATCCTCTAATATATGTTATATATTTTTGATCGTTTGGATTACTATCGTCAAATATAGTAAACGGATATCGTCTATTATCATCCGTAGTTGACGTATGATTAGGAAGTAATGAAAATGAATCTAATCTATTTATTTCTAATCTTATAGAAGGATATCCTGATGAAATTCTCGGATACATTATAAAAGACGAATTCCCTCGAGTTTCCGAATTTTCATTTACAAGTGCCGCATCTACATCTAATGTTAAATTACTCTAATCAACAAACCATCGATTGTTTAAAGTTACAGGATTATTTAAAGCATCTCTTAATAAAAATGAAAATGACTATCCGTCAACTAAATTGTTTAAGTCATAAACTTGCCCATCGGCTTGAGAATATAATCCAATACGATAAATACCTTGATTCGTATTATTTTCAATTATTGGAGTTGTAATCTAATTATTAGAATCTGGACAATTGAATGGGGCATCACCACTACTAGTGTTATCAAGTGGTAAAAATACAACAAATTTATCTCCTGCTTTTAATGGATATTCTGTAAGTTTAACTAAATCTCCATATCCTTTATCAGGATCAATATTTAATAAAAGTTGACCTATGGTAAATTCATCCTTTTTGTTATATCTAATAACAGGACTAGGAATAGTTCCAATTTCCCCTTCCCCTTCTTTATTAACAGAAGCAATATACATAATACCGCCATGTTCTTTCAATCCAACAGGAATAAATCCTTCTCTAAGACCCATTAAGTTTCCAGTCTTTGAATCTTGGATTTTGGTATTACCCATATCATTCTACATCATTTGTTCATTACCGTTAAAAGTAACGAGAGTTGCGTTTAAAGCATCGGTATACTCCTATTGAGAAGTAGTAAGAGGATGCATATCACTCGTCATTCCTTTTAAGAAAACATTGGTGGTATTTTTCATATTGATTTTCTCCTATATATTCTGCTTGATCTGTTTTAAATTCTTCTCTAAAAAATCTCCAACCCAAGTCGTCAATCATTGGAACTTTCCAGATGTGTTTTACAAAAGGAATATGATATAATTCCTTTTTAAGCTTTGTTAAGTAAACGTTTTTAAACACTTTTACTTTACCTTTTTTTAATTGAGCTTGCTCTTCATCAGTAAGCCCTATATAATAATATCCGTCCCATTTTTCTTTTCTTAAATAAAATAAGACTCTTTCCCGCATTCGATTTTTGTTTATAAATCGATAATAATGCTTTAAAGAATCCGTTCCAAGAGGACCGCAATGTGCTGTCATTGGATCATCTCGCCTATATTGGATTAAGACATCGGCGTGCATTTTATTAACCCAAGCAAATTGTCTTAATCCGTAAGCAAGAATTTTACTTATTTCCGATTTAGTTAAATATGGGTAACGTGCCTGGATAGGATCCAAATAATTTTTAATCTCAGTTACCATCCTACACCTTTATTTGTAAGTTCTGTAATTTTATCTTTGAATTTTTTACTAACGTAGATTCTTTTCTTCCA
>Ga0247610_10003895_pt1 | contig 16135 bp, 11 predicted proteins | sample 174DNAGHGhighgp2_FD_193483 | JGI IMG/M metagenome (GOLD analysis project Ga0247610, IMG submission 193483) | Sheep rumen microbial communities from Palmerston North, Manawatu-Wanganui, New Zealand - 1742 DNA GHGhigh gp2 | ecosystem: Host-associated > Mammals > Digestive system > Stomach > Rumen... | reverse complement strand
AGGAATCTTTCTCATACGTGCACACGCACGTTATCATTAATTAATCTTTATAGTATGAATAAGACAATAATTGACTCAAAGGAATTAGCTGTAGGGGCATGGATAAGGACAGATGGAGAAATAGCCAAAATCACGTCCCTATACAAACATAATGGTGAACTGGTAGCAGAAGGAAAACTGTATGATGACAGCAGCGACATCTGTACAGACGAGATTATGATTTATCCTAGTGGAATGGAACCTATCCCTGTAACGATACTTCTGCTCGAAAAGAACGGTTGGTGGAGAGACAAATCAAATGCTAATACATTTATCCATCCACAACTGGGTACCGACAACAAAATTGTTTTCAAAGATAATGTTCCTGTGTTCCATAACGTTCAGATTCCTTACGTACACCAGCTTCAGAACGTCTTGCACGAACACAATGAGGATATCAGCATCCACATGCAGATATTCAAGATTTAACTAGTTCTCAGAATTTGATTTTTAATGACTCATGTTTCCGCTTCCGTCCCAATGGGGATGGACGTGGAAATCATGTCATTATTATCCAAGTATGAATACAAGCATTTAATGATGATGTACTTTCTTTCCAATTAAATAGTCAAAAGTGAAAAGAAGAACACTACAATATACGTTTACTGCAATAAATTGAGGTAAATAATGTACATTTTCAGCTTTCTTATTTAAAATATGTGAATATTGTAGACTTTTCACGTTGTTTTTACTGTATTATAATTACCTTTGTTGCTAAAATCATCAATAACGAACATTGTGTTCGCCTCGAGGGCGTACCTTTGCCAAAAAATTAGCTATGCCTACAAACAAAAACGCATTAATTCGATACAAGTATTTGGACAGACTATTGTCTGACCACCATCATTATTATGACATACACGATCTGACGGATAAAGTAAATGATATGCTTTGTGACGAAGGCTTCCGTGAGGTAACACAACGTTGTATTGAGAAGGACTTGGTTGAATTAGAAGGTCTGTTCAGTGCACCTATCGAACGATTTTCCAAAAATGGGAAGCGTTGTATCTCGTACGGCAAATATTCATTCTCCATCTTCTCTCAGGCCATGAGTCGTGAAGAAATCAATCTACTTCGTGAGGTTTTAAGTACTATTGGTCAATTTGATGGATTGGATAACTTCAGATGGCTTGATGATTTTAAAATTGGCTTAGGATTGGAGGAACGTAGACAGATAATCAGTTTTAGCTATAATCCCTATCTTAAGAACTCGAATTTATTAGGAACTCTGTTTGACAACATCTCAAATGAGGTTGTTATTCGTCTATCTTATCATACTTTTTCTGATGAGACTATCCGTAGTATAGACTTTCATCCTTATCTGTTGAAACAATATAATGACCGTTGGTATTTGTTAGGGGCAGCTGATAGCGACAAAAAACTATTGAAGTTTGCTTTAGACAGAATAGATGAAGTGGAACCTCTTCCTGAAAAAAAGTATCAGGAATGTCCTGATGATTTAGCTGAGCATTTTGAGGACATTGTTGGTGTTACGTTATATGAAGATCGTTACGTCGAGCATGTCCTGTTCTGGGTAAACGACATATCAAAAGGGTATGTTCTGACAAAACCTATTCATGGGAGTCAGACGCCTATTAAAGGTGATAAAGAACTTCAATTACGAGATCAATATCCCCAACTTGAAGGTGGTACATTCTTTACTATAGATTGTATTCGCAATTATGAACTTATTCGTGAGTTAACATCTTATGGGAAAGATCTCATAGTCTTGTCTGACGGAGAGGTAAAGAATGACATCCTGAAAAGGATTCATGGTATGACTGACAATTATTCGAAAACAAACTCTTTATAATGACGCTCTTATGGCAGAACTATCTTTAAAACAGTTATTCAGAATACCAGATACTGCCAATGAAGAATTGGCAAACAAGACCTTTGTAGGAATCGACTTCGGAACGAGTACTACAGTAGTGTCTATTGCTTATTATGTCCTAGAAGAAAAACGGATAGAATGTAAGACTCTCCATTTGCAACAGAAACTTCGTGATGGAGCCTCGATGACAGCAGAATTACTGCCATCTGTTATTGCTATAGGAAATAGTGGAGGTTTCTTGGTTGGGCAAGGTGCATATCAGCTAAAAGGCAATCCCGATTACATATTTGGTAAAAACATCTGGCACTCTTTTAAGATGGAATTGGGAGAGAATATGGGACCAAGGTGGACTTCCATAACAAACAATCAGCTAATAAAATCTCCCCAAGATGCGACTACTGTGTTTTTCAGGTATCTTAAATGGGCAATAGAAAAATCTGTTAGTGAGAATAACCTTCCTACAGACATCCACTACGCTGTAAGTATTCCTGCATCTTTTGAGAGCAACCAAAGACTGGATCTGTTACAAGCCCTCTATAATAATGGTATTGATATTGATGGAGGAACATTGATAGACGAACCTAACGCTGCATTTATTTCATATATAACTCCTGATAAAACTTATAAGGAACCTATCTCGTTAAGAGAGGGATACAATCCAAAAGTATTGGTTTTTGACTTTGGAGCCGGTACCTGTGATTTGTCCATCCTGGAAATGAATGTGGACTATAACGGTTGTCACACACGAAATATTTCCATTTCACAATTTGCAGAACTGGGAGGAAATGACATCGATCGTTATATTGCATACAACTTCCTTTTGCCTAATATCCTCAAGATTAATGGTAGGAACCTTGATGACTACACAGATGCTCAGATTGCTATTATAGTAAATCAACTTTTGGGAATTGCTGAGAATCTTAAAATCAAATGTAGCAAGGCTTTTCAGTATCTTCTGACAGATGAAGAATCGTTAAACCTCGCCATTAAGAACTGCCAAGGTGTAACATATGAGGAACATATAGATATTTATACAGACTACGCAAATCTAGTAGAGGACAACTTTACTTTATCATACGAGCAGTTTATGGAGGCAATGCATGCTTTCTTAAACAATAAGAAATTGCCTTATCCCAAGAACATCAAACGTCAGAAGAGATACAATAGTATCTATGGCGCATTACAATCTGCCATTAACAAAGCCCATATTAATAAAGGAGAAGTGGACTTTGTTTTGTTGGTAGGAGGAAGTTCAAAGAATCCTTATGTGCAAAAGTGTATAAGGGAATATTTTCCTGAACATACCAAATTATTAATACCACAGGATCTCCAGTCATTAGTATCACAGGGAGCGGCTATTCACTCATTGCTGAAGAATGGTTTAGACACAACAATTATCAACCCAATTACAAGTGAAGCGATTGTTGTTGTAACGAGAGGCGAACTCGAAGTTCCTGTAATACCAGCAGGAACCGAGATACCTTTCCCCGCTGTAACGTTCGCAGACTTGTCAACAGGCGAAAAGGAGCAAGAGACAATCGAAATACCCATTTGTGTCGGCAGTGCGAACAAAATTGTGACTAATCTGAAAATAGAAGATCCGATAGGTGTTCCTTTTCCGAAACATACTCAGATAGAGTTGTCATTGGAGATGAACGTTGATAAGGTCCTAACTATACATGCCAAGTGTTCAGGGCTAGAGTGTCTTGTCAAAACAGAGAATCCTTTCTCGAACACATATGAGACAGATGAAGAAAAGACTATTCGTGAGAAAGAGAGAGAAACCTATATTTCTGCCGACAAGAATAACGGCAGACCTTCAAGAGCTTCATTAGAGGCACTAAGGAAAGCTTATTTGGATGCAGACAAACAATATCAGGCAGCTGAAACGATTGAGCAGCAATTGAAGTATTATCCAGAGGATGACCTATATAATTATATAGGTGTCTTATACCATAATTCTGGAAATTATAACAAGTCTATAAGATTCTTTGAAAAAGCATTATCCTGTAAGAAAAATGTCTGGGCTCTTTCAAATCTTGGGCATGATTTGTATATTGTGGGTAGAAATGATGAGGCAAAAGACTATTTGGAACAGGCACTGGAAATGAGGCCAGAACATACTAGTGCGTTGTCAAAACTAGGGGATATTTATAGAGATCTTGGTAATGAAGAGAAGGCACATGGCTATTATGAGCAGTGCTTTAATATATTAAATAGAAAGTGGAAAGAAGGTACACTTGACGATGTGGATTCAACATGGTTTGAGGGAGTTGCCTATAAACTTGGGAAAGATACGCTTGCCCGAGAAATTGCGGCTTCACGCAACCAAAAGAAAAAGCATGTAGCATTTAACTCAGAGAATCTGTTAACTGTTGAACGAAACAAGGAAGAAGAATGAATTGGCTGATTGCTGAAAACGAACTGGATCTTGAGCAGAGAGAATTTCTTGACAAGTTACTCACAAGCTCTGGTAATCTATGGATTCAAGGTTTCCCTGGCTCTGGGAAAACCATTCTTTTGCTATACTCTGCACAGCGTATTAGAAAGGTGAATTCCAATGCAAAAATACTGTTCGTAGAGTTTACGCATTCTCTAATTAAAATGCTGAAAGCTGCCCTTCATGAATTGCATTTTGATGATATTGAAGTTATAACGTATTATGATTTCGTAGGTCGTGTGTTTTCTGAACAATTTGACTATATCTTATGTGATGAGGTTCAGGATATGCCGAGGATTGTTCTTGAAACAATGGTCAAACGTTCAAAAAGGGTTGTCGTTGCTGGCGATGTCAACCAGTCTATTTGGGATGAGGACCCACAATGGGGAAAAGAGACCTGCAAACCATCAGAGGTTGTAGAGGTCTTAAATCCAGAAATTACAGCACTTACTATTATCCATCGTTTACCGTTGAATATTATAAAAGCTGTTCATGCGTTCATGCCTGAAGTCAATATTATCGGAGGTCGGCATTCAATGATGAAGCAGAATGTTCAGATAAGATTGAAAAAAGCCTCAGACTTTGATTCCGAGGTGAAATATATCCTAGAAAAGGCCTTGGATCCGACAAGCCAAGGTGGTGATACGGTAGGTATTTTGTTAAGGACTCATAATCAGATAATTCAATTTGCAAATAGAGTCTTGGAACAAATGAATAAACCAATTTGGGAAGAACAAAAGAATAGATATGGGAAACCTGATTTTGGGAAATTGAATATTCATTTTAAGCAGCACAAAGTTCCCATCCAGTACGTCGCAAATAGGTATGGCAGCTTTACTGACAATCCAGATGTCATAACCCTCACTACTTATCACAGTTCAAAGGGACTAGATTTTGATACAGTTATATTGCCTGCTTGTAGCAACTACGCATATTCTGATTCTTTTGAAGACAGGACACTATTTATGGTCGGAATGACAAGGACGCGTAAAAATCTCTATTTGTCCCATGCATATGGTGGTTGGGATTCTAGTATTATCAAATTCATGGATCAAAAGGATTTGTATCACTATGAAGACGAGGAAGGAAGCAATCTCTTATTCACAGAGTCTTCAATGAATCAATCAAGTAATACAACGAAAAAAGACGAAACTGATATTGCCTCTATATTTGAATGATTATGAACAATTATATTCTTTTAATAAGGAAAAGTGATTTAGTGGACTATATTAAATATGGTCACTATTTCCCATTGTGCAGTTCAATAGAATTCGATGGCGACATCAATTCTTTGGGCAAAGATGTTAATAAAGCATGGAAGTTGCTGGAGAAGGCGAATGATTTTGAGTATAGTATTGAGTACTACTTTATCCATGTTAGCATAAGTACCAAGCTTTCATCTTCAAAACGTATATTGATATCTGATCTCCAAGGAATATATAGCATTAATAGTGAAGCTTACAGAATCGGCCTATCGCTAAAACCGAGTGTTAGGCTTAATCCACCAATATGGGATGACAATCTGTTTGATGAATTTTTACTGAATATTGAAAAAGCAGATAGTGATCGTGGACTTGAAAATGTTGAGAGGCTTTTTGATGTCTCTTTTGCAAAAATGCCAAAGGGCTTCATGAAGAGAGGTAAGAAGGATAAAGAGCACTATGGCATCATTGCCGATTCCTTCTACAATATTAAGCTTTCTGAACAGGATACTATCTGGAGCTACTTGTGTAGGTATGAGCGGCATCAGAATTATCCAAATGACAATCGGGGATTCTTTCTTGATGCGATACATGTAGTTTACAATTTTGAAAAGAAGGAGGAACTGGATACCTCTATGACTGCAGTTCCAATAGGTAAACATATAATAGAGATGCCAAAGGATATTTCGTACAGAAAGCTTGTCTCTGCTATAGAAGAGCATTCCAATTATATAAAATATACGGATAAACTTTTCAAAGGTTTTTACCGCATAGCCCCTCTCTATATGACATTAAAGTCTGTCTTTAAAGACGGTCTTGATATGGATAAAACCTATTTTGGCTTGTCACTCAATAAGTTAATAGAGTCTTTGAAGACGCAATATAATCAAGATGATCTAAAAGTTGCTCTATATCTCATTGGTTTCCAATTAGGATGGAAAGGAACTTATCAATGCCTTTATACGAGAGAGAATCCATCTTTTTTGTTATAAATAAACAGATATTTCAATAAACGAACATAGAATTCGCAGTTTATTATTAATTTTGCAGTGATTTACAAAACAAGGACAATATTATCGAAACAGCATGGACAGTATAACATTCAAAAACTTCAGGAAGTTCAAAGAAGAAACAACATTTGAACTCAATAACATCAATATTTTAGTAGGTCCTAATAATTCAGGCAAATCAACACTTACAAAGGGAATAAGACTGTATCTATATAATATATTGAATTTGAAATCCTCAAGTGATAATATATTTAGTATCCATCCCTTCTTTAATTTTGGATGTGATGCTTTTAGTAATCCTCATATAGGAACTTTTGGTCGTGCTATATCAAAAGGGGCTACAGAAAATGCTATTTGTTTTTCTGCACGCTTCTTTAATACAATTATTGACACAACAGTCTCTAGATATTCAAAACATTCCAAAGATTCAGATGGAAATGCTATAGATTATTTTAACAAAGCATTTGCTCCCATAACACATATTAGCATTTATAACCTTGATTATGATACTGCGTATTGGTTTGATTTTGAGGAAGAGGCCTATTCGGTTCAGTTTAATGTTTCTGGTAATGCAAATTATTATGAGATATGGAAGGGTCGAATAGAGAGCTTGAAGAAGGAGCAAACGCCATGTTATAAAGAAAGTCCAGAAAATCCCACGATTTTAAATGAGATAGAAGATCCTAATATATCCCGTTTAAAGAAATGTATCGACTTTGGGTTAAAAGAAAAGCTTGTTATGGGGACTAAAATGAGTTCAACTATCATTGAAGGAAGTCTTTATGAAAGATTAATTAGCTATGTCTTTAAGGATGCTACCGAGAAAGATTTCGCTAATTATGTGGTAAATCCCAATCCTGGAAACCTGTTTGACAACGATAATTTCGTTAATTATTTCGTTCAAATTAATTTTGATATTATGGATGATTTTGATACGTATGTAAAGACAGAGCAGCATATTGTCATTGAGGCTCATTCTGTTACACATTCTCTAGTCTATAATATCTCAGACAAGAACGATTATATGGCCCAAACAATCTTGGATTATATTAGCCAAGATATTAAAGATACGGATCCTGAAAAAAAATTTATTGAGGGTTGGATGAAAAAATTAGGAGTTGGTGAGAACTTTGTTATTGAATCATTTGGCGGAGAATGTTTTAAATTTGAAATTATTGAAGACACGAATCACCCAGATGTAAAGGTGCCTTTGCTGGATAAAGGTGTTGGTAGTAATCAAATAATGATTCTTCTATTGCGTTTAGCAACAATTATGCGTCAAAACAGAGGAACAGCTATACCTTGTACTATTATAATTGAAGAACCAGAGCAAAATCTTCATCCAAAAGTACAGAGTTTATTAGCAGATTTATTTAATGAAGTAAGTGAATACCCTCAAAAAACAAATGAAGATAGTTGGGGAATAAGTTTCATAGTTGAAACTCATTCGGAGTATCTTGTCAGGAAGACTCAGGTAGTTGTGGCTCAAATGTTCAAAAAAGGATATGAAAGTGGTAATATTCCCTTTAGCGTCTTCTATATTACTGGTGATGACAAAATTCCTTCTTATGAAATGGGCTTCCAAAAAAATGGAAAATTTGAGAAAAGTTTCGGCGAAGGCTTTTATGACGTTGCCGATGATGCTGCAATGGAATTGCTTGATTTAGACAACGAAGAAAACTAAGCCATGCGAGGATCACAAAATGCATATTGTAGTGCTTCTTTCCTTGATAGAATAATCAAAGGGAAGAAAAAGGACATTTCAATGTCTAAAGCATATAACATATTAAATAAATTAAGCGATATATATGTTAATCTCACTTTAGATGAATTAAAAGCGCTGATCAATTCTGACGAGATATATAAAAGATTGGCAAAGAGGGAAAACCGTTCTTTTAAAGCTAGAAAAGATTGGATAAGTTGTTTCTCGCCTCTAAATTCTTGTGATGACATCATATTAATAGAAGAAAATGAACTGGCTAATTATAGACAAATACGTAATGATTTTGGACGTTTAATAATCGCAGATAATCCAAATGATATAAAAAAGTTTGATGTGTATTCAAAACCTCATAACTTTAACCTTGTTCCATTGTCTGACAGATTGGATGATCCTACTATATATTATCATAATAGCTGGGAACAATTTTTTGATGAGTTCAATTTGAATCCGATAAATTCGCTAATCATTACTGATAATTATATGTTTAGTGGAAAAATAGAGGAACAAAAAGAATATTCATTGTATCCTATGTTGAGGACAATTGTTCCAAGGGATTTGTGCTGTGATTTCCATTTGACTATTTTTAGTTGCAATTTACCCAATTCAAATGGGCTTGCACCGCTAAATAAAGATAAAGCCGAAAAGATAATTGAAGAAATAAAAGCATTGAATCTTTGCACATCGATAAAAGTGACAATAGTTGCTCATACAATTAAATCAACGACTCATGATAGAGAACTGGTAACAAACTACCATTATATGCAATCCGGACGCGGTTTTGGAGTCGTAGACAAAAAGGGTGTTAAAGATATTGCGCGTGGTCAATTACAACATGTCTTTTGTGGTGTAGACTCCTATGTAACCACTAAACAACTGCAAGCAGAAACTGTTGAGTGGTTAAAGCCGATTTTTGAAGGTGTAAAAGGTGGAAATTCACAATATTCCTTTATTGTGGGAGACAAAATTAATAGATTATTTGATTAAAAAAAGAATAACGAACATAGAATTCGCAAATAAATATTATCTTTGCAGCAGAAAACAAACAAAAGCGGTCTTTGAGGTTAGTGACACAATACAAATTTTGATTCTGGTCCGACGTGCGTCGGATGTCATTCTTTGAAAAAAAAGAATAACAACGTATTATTTTATTACAGTCATAGACTGATTTGTTTATGTATATTGTATGTGTATATGATATATATAATAAATACAAAGAAAAACGTATGTGTCATCCCTCAAGATCGCTTTTCTAATTAAGGCAATGGAGAGAACGGAGATACATAATGAGGCTTTGAAGATGAAGACGGTGAAAGATTTCGCAGCTCTTCTGAACCATATCAAACGAGATGAGTTTGGTACTGCAAAATATAAGATAACAGAACAACAATTGTTCCATTTCTCTAATGCCAAGATTGTTCCTAATCGCTATAAAACTTTCCTGATTAGAAAGAAAAGTGGTGGTACACGTGAAATCAATGCCCCCTGTTATCAGTTGGGTATTATTCTCTATTTTACGAATATCATTCTCAAATCTCTTTATTCACCTAATCCTTGTGTAACAGGTTTTACTGAAGGTAAGTCTGTCGTTGACAATGCAAAGATGCATGTTAGCCATCATTATGTATTTAACATTGATCTCAAAGATTTCTTCCCGTCTGTACCTCAAGCTCGGGTTTGGGCTAGGTTACAGCTTTCTCCTTTCAATTTTACTCAGGAAATCGCAAACGTGGTAGCAGGGCTGTGTTGTCATTTTAATGCTGACGGCACAGATTGCGTCCTTCCACAGGGCGCAGCAACATCCCCCTTATTGACGAATGCTGTTTGTGATACATTGGATAGGAGAATGAGAGGTGTTGCCAAAAGATTTGGTCTGCATTATAGCCGTTATGCTGATGATATGACATTCTCAAGTATGCATAACGTATACCAAGAGGACAGTGAATTCCGTCAAGAAATTAAGCGTATCATTGAAGACCAGGGGTTCAAGATGAACGAGAAAAAGACCCGTTTGTTGCGTGACGGGCAAAGACAAGAAGTTACTGGTCTGACAGTAAACAGCGTGGTCAATGTAAGTCGTAAGTATATTAGCGACCTTAGATGGCTTCTTCATGTGTGGGAAACGGAAGGATATGCAAAAGCTTACAGTTTGTTTTATCCCAAATACAAAAAAGAAAAGGGATATATCAAAAAGGGTGAGCCTGTCATGGAAAATGTGATTGGGGGCAAACTCAATTACCTGAAGATGGTAAGGGGGGCTAATAATATTGCGTGCAATAAACTTCAGGCAAGATATAATAAACTCCAACAAATTGTCTATGTAGATACAGAAACAGACAAAAAACAATCATATGTTTATGTCCAGCCCTATAAAATGGCTGATTTCAAGGAGTTGTTCTCCACGGCACTAACATTAGAAGTTACCTCAAAAAAGAAACTGGTAGGCAAATGTGTCCTCGCTGGGATGGATAAGGTGATTGCTGTTAGCAAGTCTACCCAAAAGAAATTGTGTCCAGATTTGGAGAATCGAGAAGAAGGAGATACAATAACTTCTGAATTATTAGAAAAATGTTTTGTAACGCTCTGCAGATCCAAAGGTAAGAATTTCTGGCTAATTACGGAATTTGAGCCTAAACGCTCGAAATGCTTAAGCATACAGAATGCGAACATAGACGTGGATGTCCTTCTATCTATTTGGGAGGAGAAGGGATTGGAAGATGCTGTCTTTGCTTTTCAAGACTGTATATTAAATGGTACTCCGATAAAATCTGTCGAGGATACGGATTTAACGAAACCAAAAGCTAAAAAGAAGAAGAGCGTGAATTCTTTTATGCCAGTAGTCTTTGATAATGACATATTAGATACCCTTCCCGTTGATGTATCAGAATATGATGTTATGGATGATATTGATTTGTCTGACGTAATTGATCTAAGCGATTTAATTAAAGACGATTAATTATTATGGAACAGAAAGAATTACAGGAGTTTCTATATTTCTTTACTCACAATAAGAGTCTGACAAGAGCGCAACAGTTTAAACGAGATGCGCTCCTGGCAAGAGATTTTGTGAAAAATTCCGGAAAGTCAGATGGTCTGCCTGAAAGTAAAGTTAAAGACGAGTCTGATAAAGACAAGAATATTGTTCCAAAAGATCATAGTGGGAAGCATAGATCAGGGGTTATTGAAGGAACTAAATATACTTCTCCAAAGAATATTCAAATGTTTTTAAGGGAATTTAATCAAGATGATGTGTTAAAGTATACTTGTCATCAGATAGATACCGACGAGGTTATAGATAACATTTGCAAAGAATGTTCTATTGAAAAATATGATTTCGCAAAACATTCAGAATTGATAAGGAAACATTTTGAGCTGTTGACTCAGAAATTTAAACAGAACGAGATACACCTCGACTCTAAGATGTATGCACTTATTAGCACCTATTTGACTGGAACATCAGGAAAAAAAGATCAGAGAGAAAAAAAAGACTGGTCCAGTAATGGTATAGATATCAATTGGAATAGTCCACAAATTCTTGAATGGGCAAAAGAACATCCCCATATTGTCCCAGCTCCAGGCAAGAACATAGCCAAGAAACAAAAAAGTAATGGCTATACTTTACCGTCTGCATTTAAAAGCAATATAACAGGAACTCGAATCAAGTCCTTTTCTGATCTTGTTATTTTCTTTAAAAGCCAGTTTCATATCCGTAAGGATAACTCCTTGCGGACAATACTAGAGAAAGTAAGTTCAAAATGGAAACCGGAAGATGTACAAATATCATTCGTTGAAAGTGGATTCAATGATAGCGTTGAGTTGTTTACCGATGTTGATAAACTTATTCAGGCATATCAGAAAATTGTAGAGATATGCATTGAGAACCGAAGCGAAGACAATGAACCAATACAGATTCAATTGAGTTTCTATGATGACGCGGAGACCAAATCGACATTCTTCTGTATACATCATTTGAATACTGTCTATAAAAAAACATCTAAAAATTCCACTGAACGTATCGGTACGGCCCATTCTAATTTGATATCAAAACAAATTAATGGATTAAGTGACTTGTATATAGAAGCAAGGTTTGGCGATGGTGTTTCTGGCAGACTGAACCTTTGGGATGAAAATGACGAATTTAAGTTCCAATCATTACAAGAAGATATAACCGGGGTTAAATATATATTAAGGTTCTGAAGATGATCTATATTATTGATGACAAACGATCAAGACAACGAGATTATGGCTGGGATGATGAACGTTTCAGCCAATATGAAAAAATCCTTACTCCTATATGGAATATGGATTCACTTGCCATACACAGAAGAGACATGTTGGAAGAGAACAATGTCATTCTGTTTCATGAGTCTTTCCTTTCTTCTGATGATGAGGAAAGGAATAGTATTATAAACTCACTGAAAGAAGATTTGAAGGAGCATGCACCATCATTATATGTTACATATTTCAGTGGAAGTAAAAATGGGCGTTTTGTAGATGAGAGAAGCTGTATGCTCCCTCCAGATGTCCTATATACAAATCTGATAACTTTCATAAATAAACTTCAAGAAGGTCATCTCGACCTCAAATATCTGGCTTTCGGAGAAAACTTTCAATTAGAAGAAACAATTCGAGCAAGATTGGATGAAGTTAATGATTCGAATGTGGGGGGCGAAAGAGTTCCAGTCAATAAAAGAATCTTATTTGCAGTAACATCAGAAGATGAAATCGAACCCCCATTTGAGATAGACGTTACTAATGAATGGGATTTTTTTGATGAAGATGTTTCTGATTCTGAATTGAATTCCATAGTTATCAAGTGGCTTAACGATAATCAATATGATGCCATATATATTCCTCTCTACTTTGGGAATGTATATTCTGATTACATGGGGCTACGATTAGCAATGCATATCCGTATGACAGATACCTCGAATCGTTATACCCCGATTTTCATTTATGGCGTTTCAACATACGAGGAAGTTAGTAAAAATGAATGCTTCGAGGTGTTTAAATTCCAATCTGTATATTTAATTGGTGCAGACAATAAGAGTCTTGTAGATTCATTGACCATGAAAAGTCTTATTTCTGAGAATGGAAAAGATATAGATAGGATATTATTGAATGTCCCCAGTAATATTGGAGATAATCATAGCGTAGCCAATAGGTGGGCGATGTATCGATGGTGTGATATGCTTAAATGGCCAGGTGATACACCTACAATATCATCATCAGGTCTTGAGGACTCTCTCTATTTTAAATATTTAGTTGCAAAGTTCGGTGGACATGACAAATTTTCCAAGAAACACAAATATGATATCAGGATAGATGGTATTGAAGGGAAAACTATCTTATATGTTGATGATGAATATGACAAAGGGTGGGAAACTCTTATTCGCATCATCTTTGAATCAAACAATGCTAATTTCTTATGTTTTAAAGGCTTTGACAAGAAATGCTCTCGTGCTGAATTAATTGATAGGGTTAAAGACTATTTGGATGGAAATGATGCAGACTGCTATCTAATAGATTTGAGACTTCATGACGATGACTTTGAAAAGAATCAAAATCATAACCTTACAGGGCATGAAATTGCAAAATACATAAAGAAAAAGAATGCAGGAAATCAAATTGTTGTATTTACTGCATCAAATAAAATCTGGAATTTAAAAGAAGAAATTTTTAAGATTGGCGCTTCTGGGTATGCAATGAAAGAATCACCGGATCTGAATCTTAAACGGCAAGAATCTTTGAATCTATACCAAGAATTTGCAAGTGCAATAAAACAGGCATGCAAGATGTCATATCTTAAAGATCTTGTGGATAAGCAAAACAGTTTAAAGGGCTTATTACCATCAATAGCCCAATTGGATAGCATTGTTAATCTTCTGTCGAGAGATCAGGGGAAGAATGACCAGGACTTATTGGGGGCAGCCTTGCTCGCAGAGATGGTTTTTATTGAAGACTTTATCAAGAATCAATTAGGGTATGAACTTCTTTCAACAGGGGAAGGGGCGACATTAAAAGTGTCTTTATGCTCAAAGAAACAGAAAGGACAATATCAACAACTTGTTACAGGACACATATTCTTCAAGCGAATTCAAAATGGATCGCATAGTTCTGTGGTTGATGTTTCTGAATACAGTGCTTCTACTGTAGATGCACCATCAGGAATGTGTGATGTAACTGGTAGTGACATATCTTTAGTAACAGCAGTGCTCATGATGATTTTTAATCTTCCAAGAACGCTTGTGAAGAAATATGTTGATTTGAAGTTCATTCGGAATACTCAAATTGCTCATGCAGGAACAGGTGAAAGGAAAGTGACTTCTGAACTAATTGTTGACTTTTATCTAACTGTTATTTGCCCAATAGTTAAGATTAGTAAAGAAACCACTTAATACGAAAGCTACGAACATTGTGTTCGTAAGCTGATTATATCTTTGCACCACAATTGAGTGTTTATGGAACTAACAGGAAAAATAATCGTTATGCAAAAGCCAATTAGTGGTACATCCAAGGCCGGTAATCCATGGATGAAACAGGAATATGTGTTGGAAGTGCCTGGGCAGTACCCGCGTCATTGCGCTTTTACAGTCTTTGGTGAGGATAGGATCAAACAACTGAATATTCAGAATGGCGAAGACCTCACAGTGCAGTTTGATATCGATGCTCGTGAATATAACGGACGTTGGTATAATGATTTCAGGGCTTATAATGTAGTTCGAGGACAAATACCTCAGCCGCAAACGCAGCCAACACAAGTAGAGAACCCTTTCCCTCCATTTGGAGAAGTTCAAGAGGATAATGGAGGCGATTTACCATTTTAAATAGCTAAGTATGGAAAAGAAAACTCATATCAGGAACTTTATAGAAGGGTATAAGAATTCTGGAAACTTCCATCAACTAATGGCGATGGGTATTAAGGAAATTGATGATGCTGTTCAGGGATTATATTCTGGGGAAATGATAACCCTATTGGGGGATCCTGGCTCAGGAAAGACATCTCTGACGATACGAATGGTTGATTCTCTTTCAATAGATAGAAAGATTCCCACTCTCTATATGTGCCAAAGACAAACACCAGAGAACATTATCAAAAGGTTGGTAAATTATAGGAGTCCTTCCGAAAATGCACAAGAAGAAATCCTCAAAGAATTAGCAGACTCGCCAATTTATCTATATGGGAGCTATTCCATCAGTATTGATGAATTGGGCGATGTCTGCCGCCAACATGTAAAGGATTTTGGAGTAAAAGTAGTCTTTGTACATTATTTATATATAAATAGCGATTCAGACAGGACTTTTAAGCTAAAACTACTTGCAAGAGAACTAGGTATATCCATTGTAGTTCTCGTGAACATCTTTGAATATCGTGAGGGAATGGAAGGAGCATTGCCTTGTATGAGAGATTTGTATGATAACTATCTAGGTGAATATAGTGACACGATTATAGGACTCTGTGATTATGCATCATATCATATCTTTATGGATGATAATGGAAGGAATTTGAAAGATCTGCTGCATGTGAGCATTCTAAAGTGCCATGGTTTAACACAAGACAGAAGGTTTTATATTAAGAAGAGTGAAATCAAACAAAAATGAAAGAGTATGGGGAAAGTCTTATTCCTAGATATTGACGGTGTATTGAACACAGGTTGGTGGTATTCTCAGATGGATAGGAATACCCCCAAGGATAAGTATGGCTATGCATTTGATCCAAGATCTGTTGCCAATCTCAAAAAGATTGTTGATGAAACTGGGGCAGATATTGTGGAATCCAAGAAGGTCGTGACATACGAGGACTTTGTGAAATATCTCGTGGAGTTCAAGGTGAAGTATGCGCTTTATCTGGATATGGGTAGTGGTTGGAACTATGCTTGGTATCGTGAC
>Ga0247610_10003894_pt1 | contig 16136 bp, 9 predicted proteins | sample 174DNAGHGhighgp2_FD_193483 | JGI IMG/M metagenome (GOLD analysis project Ga0247610, IMG submission 193483) | Sheep rumen microbial communities from Palmerston North, Manawatu-Wanganui, New Zealand - 1742 DNA GHGhigh gp2 | ecosystem: Host-associated > Mammals > Digestive system > Stomach > Rumen ... | reverse complement strand
TATTTATGGGGTAAATATACATATTTTTTCAATCAGTATGAATTAAGAAAAGTTATAAATGCACAATAATGTAAAAATCATGGCAAATGAATCGTTTTCGACAAAAAGAAAAGAATTATTTATCGCTACGTTTTTCTCTAAACAAGAGTAGGGAAAATAGTCTTTCATACATGTCAATTATAGAGTTTTTCGCCCTCTCGCTATAACGGTTCTTTGTAATCTGCAACCTGTTGTTGTTCTCTATTTCATCAAATACTTCTTCCCGTTTTTGATATATAATCCGTTCTTTTGCGGTGTTGTCACCCTGCGCCCTTGCAGGTCGTAGATGATGGCATCTTTGCCAGATGGCAGGCTGATGGGATTAGTAATTCCTGACACGGGCTTGGTAAAGAAGTCGTCATACGTGAAAATGCACTCGTCATTGAAATAACATTGTTGCATGGTGTGTCTTGGACCTATCACATACCAATACGAGTTCGCCAGATTGTTGTCGTTTATAAATGAGATATTGCTCATGATGCGTTCTGTTTTTTGGTGTTCAAATATAATAAGGTTACTTGCAAATCACTTTCCTTACCGTCCCGTCATCGTATCTCACCACGTGGATGCCCTTGCCGTTCGGCGATATGCGGGTGCCAGAGAGGGAATAGTGAATGCCTTCATCGGGTTCTCTCCCCATAGTAGGACGAACGCCCGTCTCCTCGTTAGTCAGCGGTACGATTTCCTTGAACCTCCCCCAATACTCATGGTTGCGGTACAACCTCACCGATTGGGCGGGAACATGCAGCGTCTTATCGGATGGCTTGATGAACCAGAGACAATCAAGGGGAGTCTCGATGTAGCAATAGACATCCTTCAAGTCATCCACCAGAGATTGCCCAGAATAGTAGTAATCATGGATAAAGGCAAATTGACCTATCTCCTCCACTCCAGAGGGTATCACCACGGTTTTCAGGATGCGGTGAGTATCAGCGTAATTAGAAAATGCCCTATATCCGATTGTCTTCAACGAATTGGGAAGGATGATGCAGGTCAACCAGCGATTATCGGCAAAGGCATATTTCCCGATATGCTCCAACGAAGGAGGCAAAATTAGGCAGGAGTCATCACCTTCCTCTGCCATGGTTGAAGGAATAATCCTGCTGAATTTACACGAATGAAAGGTACTTTCCTCGATGGATTCCAGGCCGTCTGGCAACTTAGCCGTACTTAATTTACAGTAGGCGAAAGCGGATTTACCGATACGCTTCACGGAGTTGGGAATGATTATCGATTCAAGTCCGCAATGGGAAAACGTCCCGTCGCGGATTTCCGACAAATCGGCTGGAATGTTGATACTTGAAACACCCTTGCACCGCAGGAACGCAGAGTCGCCGATTTCCCTCACCGAATTCGGGACGTTGATGCTCGAAAGGCCCGTGCAATCCTTGAACGCAGAATGGCCGATGCTCTGAAGTGAAGAACCATGGATAGTTACATCGGATAATCTCCCGCAACCCAAAAAGGCGGAGTCTGCCATGTTAATAACTGTCTCGGGAATGGTCACGGAAGTCAGAAACCTGCAATTATAAAAAGTACCCTCCCTGATGGATTTCAGGTTTTTAGGAATAACGGCTGAGGTAATTTTAGAATTCCAAAAAGCTCCCCTTCCCATATAATCCATCGAATCGGGTAGTGTTAAAGGACCTGGAAAATATGAAGGGGAATCACCACAAAAAAGGAATGCAAAGTCACCGATATGCCTCAAGCTATTGGGCAGCCTGATGGTGGTCAGGCCACTGTTGTAAAAGGCAAAATCACCGAGGAACGTCAGCGAGTCGGAAAAACGTACATCCGTGAGATTGCTTGTGGCAGCGAATGCGTACTCTTCTATGCGAGTAACCGAATTGGGCAAGGAAAGGGACTTCAACTCTTTAAGGCCAGCGAAGGCATACTGGGCGATAGAGGTCACGTTATTGGGGATTATGGTATTGTTACTGCCTAACAACAACGTGTTGGTAGAAGTCTCCATCAATGCGTTGCAACCATTGCGAGAGTCGTATTTGGGGTTCTCGGGAGCTACCTCTATCGAAGATAGTGGAGGATATAAATAATAAAACAAGGGGATTCCAATGTTCACCACGTATTTCGGTATGGTCAATGATTCCATTCCATAGCAAAACCAGAAAGCTCCCGTCTCTATACTGGTTACGGGATATGTACGGCCGCCCAATACTAACGACTCCAAGATGGGGTATTCTTTCTGTTCATGATTAGTTGCCTTGACAACCTTTGCCTCGCCGATAGAGGTGTCTATCTCATAGACTACTCCTTCCCACTCCACCGTTTGCGAACGGGATGCTAACGGCAGGAACATGAGCAATATGAAAATGAATGTTCTTGACATGATGATAACAGATTTGGTTTTATTATAATGATTTTTTCTTGTTCAAATACATGAGATACCAGAGAGAGGCGCAGGAGTTCATACCATAATCATCAGGCGTGATGCCTTCACTGTGCAGGCAATCGTTAATTCTATTGTAGATGTGGGTAATATCTTTTGGTTGAATGCTACGAAAATTGTCCAGGATGAAATTGTTGAAGAACCTGCATCCAGTTTCATTTAATGTCAAATTCTCCTGCATTCTTATCCATCCATCGCAGACGTTGAAGGCAATAAGGTTGTTCTTGCTAAGGTCAATATATGCCCTATAGGGGTTTTTAGGATCAGGGTTGTTTCCAATATAGACTTGATTATTAGAATCATGATTGTTCGGTGTTAGCCTATTATATCCTCCATCATTGCTTACGTCCCTGCAGTCAATGTCGTAATAGTTTTCCGTTCCAGAGATGACGTTCCCGTAAACTTTCACGTTATATGCACCGTCATCAACGTAGATGGCATTGTTTTTCCTGTATTTACTGGTTCCACCAATACCTCCAGTTCCGACAATCGTATTTAAGCGGACTACGGCCATAATATTGTTGACGGAAACATAGATGTCACCAGAATCTTGTAGGCCGAAAGTCTTTCTCTTCTCTATCCATTCGGGCGTATAGTGGATGTAGTTGCGCTCAATCAAATGGATGCTGTGAAGATAGTCCCAAGTACGGCTATTGACATGCCCTACAAAAATGACTCCATAGTTGGTGTCGATAAAATCATTCCCGCCTATATATGCCTTACCGGTACTACGTATGGCATAAGTGTTAGAACCCCAATGGGCAATGTTCCTGAAAGTGCTGTTGGTAACCTCCATATACGGGTTTTGATTATAGTTGTTGTCTCCTTCATGGTCAAAGCGTACGCCAATGGAGAAAATATCGGTGAAATCACACTGGTCAACAATCATACGATATAAATTGACAACTCCACCCGCAACTTGATTGATGAAATGGCAATTATTCAACCGTAAAATACTGTCATTCCTCACGGAATAGTCTAAGCCCCCGATATTTGACTCATAAATGAAGACATCAACCCAATCATTCCCATTATCTAAAGAAATGATAATTGAGAAGCAATTGTGTAAGTCGTCGTAGCGTGCTTCCTTAAGGAAAAGCTCACCGTCATTAAAATCCCAGTTGAATCCAATGAACAGCTCCTGCACAAATGAGTCTGCCAAATCACAGTTAATAAAGAAAACAGGTTGTGACATATCATTATTCGTAATAATTATTATTGAGGCTATACATATTTTTTCAATCAGGATGAATTAAGAAAAGTTATAAATTTCGTTGAACTCACGTTATCTTTACATTTGTCTTAACTCCTTAACTCCTAAAAACCTACAATTTCTCCCCAAAGCACAAGTCTCCGCAATCCCCAAATCCTGGGACAATATACTTATGCTCATTCATTCCCTCGTCAATGGCAGCACACCAAAGGAAAGTATCGTCAGATACCGTTTGACGAACCATGTCAACACCTTCAGGAGCAGCTATCACGCAAGCGATATGAACCTGTTTAGGCTTCCCCGTTTTCAGCAGTGCCTCATAACTTGCAGCCATCGATCCGCCTGTGGCAAGCATGGGGTCAACGATGATGAGCGTCTTGCCTTTCACCGAGGGAGATGCCATGTATTCAGTGTGTATTCCCACTTCCGTATGCTCACGGTTGGTGTACATGCGATAGGCAGACACAAATGCGTTGTCGGCTTGGTCGAATACGTTGAGAAATCCTTGATGGAAGGGTAGGCCGGCACGTAACACGGTAGCTACGATAATGTCGTTCTTAAACAATGGGATGTCAATCGTGCCAAGTGGTGTGGTAACGGTCTTGGGCTTATATTCCAGTTTCTTGGAGAGTTCGTATGCCATCATCTCACCTATGCGAATGATGTTGTTACGGAAGAGCAGGCGATTTTGCTGGTACTTCTTGTCACGAAGTTCCGACATGTATTGGTTGATCACCGAATTTTGTTCTGAGAAATTAATGACTTGCATTCTTGTGATTTTTATGATTCTGCTGTAAAGGTAGTCAAAAGAAACGAAACTTCCAATATTTTGATATGTGGAAATGGCATTTTTGCTATCTCAACGTGTTTTTTTTAATACTTTAACGCAAAAAGAGGAGTAAAAAAGTAAATAATTGCCATTTGTCATTCTCGATTGCCAATTATTTTGTACCTTTGCAGTCGATTTGAAATAGGATAAATAAATAACTCACAATTAAATACATAAAAAATGGCAAAGTTAGATTTGACACAGTATGGCATCACCGGTTCTACCGTGATTGCTCACAATCCATCGTATGAGTATCTCTATGAAGAGGAAACAAAAGCTGGCTTGACTGGTTTTGACAAAGGTCAGAACACTGAGTTGAACGCTGTAAACGTTATGACTGGTATCTACACTGGTCGTTCACCTAAAGACAAGTACATCGTCTGCGATGAGCAGAGCAAGGACAAGGTTTGGTGGACTTCCGAGGAATATAAGAATGATAACAAGCCCATGAGCGAAGAGGTTTGGGCAAAGGTGAAAGAGATTGCTATTAAAGAGCTCTGCAACAAAGAATTGTATGTAATGGACGCTTTCTGCGGTGCTAACGAGGGTACTCGCTTGGCAGTGCGCTTCATCGTTGAGGTAGCTTGGCAAGCTCACTTCGTGAAGAACATGTTCATCCAACCAACAGAGGAAGAACTTGCAAACTTCGAACCTAACTTCGTTATCTACAACGCTTCTAAGGCAAAGGTAGAGAACTACAAGGAATTGGGTCTTAACTCTGAAACTTGTGTGGCTTTCAATACTACCAGCCGTGAGCAATGCATCATCAACACATGGTATGGTGGTGAGATGAAGAAGGGTATGTTCTCTATGATGAACTACTTCCTCCCACTCCAGGGCATCGCTTCTATGCACTGCTCTGCCAATACCGACATGGAAGGTAAGAATACCGCTATCTTCTTCGGTCTCTCTGGTACAGGTAAGACCACTCTTTCTACCGATCCAAAACGTCTCTTGATTGGTGACGACGAGCACGGATGGGATGACAATGGTGTGTTCAACTTCGAGGGTGGTTGCTACGCTAAGGTTATCAACCTTGACAAGGAGAGCGAGCCAGACATCTACAACGCTATCCGTCGCAATGCTTTGTTGGAGAACGTAACCGTAGATGAGAACGGTAAGATTGACTTCGCTGACAAGAGCGTTACCGAGAATACTCGCGTAAGCTATCCTATCAACCACATCGAGAAGATCGTGGCTAAGGTGAACGGTAAGAGCGCAGGTCCAGAGGCACAGAACGTTATCTTCCTCAGTGCAGATGCATTCGGAGTTCTTCCTCCAGTATCTATCCTCGACCCAGAGCAAACCAAGTACTACTTCCTCTCTGGTTTCACCGCTAAGTTGGCTGGTACAGAGCGTGGTATTACTGAGCCTACTCCTACATTCTCTGCTTGCTTCGGACAGGCATTCCTTGAGTTGCACCCAACAAAATACGCTGAGGAACTCGTTAAGCGTATGGAGAAGAGCGGTGCTAAGGCTTACCTCGTAAACACTGGTTGGAACGGTACTGGCAAGCGTATCTCTATCAAGGATACACGTGGTATCATCGACGCTATCCTCGGCGGTGCTATCCTGAAGGCTCCTACAAAGAAGATTCCTTACTTCAACTTCGAGGTTCCAACACAGCTCGACGGTGTAGCATGGGGCATCCTCGATCCTCGCGACACATATCAGAACCGCGCTGAGTGGGATGCAAAGGCAAAGGATTTGGCTGGCCGCTTCATCAAGAACTTCAAGAAGTATGAGGGCAATGAGGCTGGTAAGGCTCTCGTAGCTGCTGGTCCACAGTTGTAATCCCCCCTATCACATATACGTTTTTTTGATTTAAATTAAAAAATTATTGTGACCTGCTCTTCGCAATGTCGAGGAGCAGGTTTTTTGTCCTACAAATTCTGAATTTACCCCCTAAAAAACGGGCATTTTTTCAAACGAGTTGATACTTGGTGGAAAATATGCCCGTTTTTTGATGTGTTGTTAAATGATTCATTATCAATATCTTACGGTTTAGTGACATTTATTGGCATGATAAAAAAACATGTTTTTAGGTCCAAAAAGCCACTTTTCGGGCTTTCAAAAAATATATAGTTAGCACTCGTAACATACATAGTTATGCTCGTAACTCATATAGTTACGTTCGTAACATGCAATGTTACGATGAAAAACACGTTTTTTTACTGATTTAACCCATTTTCCCGTTCTTCCAATTCTATTTCACAAGTAAAACCGAACAAAATTTTGTCGGGAAAATTGATAATGAATAATTGATAATGAATAATTGATAATGAACAATTCACAATGCATAATTCACAATGCATAATTCACAATGCATAATTCACAATTGACAATTCATAATGGATAATTTACAATTGACGATTCATAATGAACAATTCATAATTGAAGATTGTCACTATTTGTTTGTCACAACCAAGGGAAATGCCGTTAGGCATTAGATGTTAGTAGCCAGCCATACAGCCGTGCCCATAGGTACGGCAAATGGCTGGGGATGGGGGATGCAGCAAATGGAATGCCCTGCCGTAGGTAGGGGACACGATGAGCCATATCGCCTGCCTATGGCAGGCTTTCCCTCACGCTCCATTCCTTTTCCAGCCATTTCGGTCTACCTAACGGCAGACCTGTATGGCTGGCTACTGACATCTGATGCCTATCGGCATCTCTCCGTGCAGCAAGGCTATTTAACGACATCAACCACAAGTACAATCCTTCAATCTTCTCAATTTCCAAAGCATATCTCTCACCCCTCACCCCTTCTTGCTTCTAACTTTCTTGCTTCTTTTTTTCTTGAATAATTAATAATGTTTCGTTTTTTTTTACAATAATTTTTTATATCTTTGCAAAGTAATAACCAATTTATTGATTAAGCTATGAGACAAGGATTTTTATTGGCAATGCTGATTACTTGCATGGCAATTCAAGCCCAAGAATTAAGCTACAGAAAATTTCTCTCCGAAGGGAAATGCTGGTATCAACATGCAGTTTATCATTATGGGAAAGCCTCTGAGTACATAGATATTGAAAAGGATATATATTATTCCTACTTGTTAAAAGGAGATACGCTCATCAACGACAAGGATTGCAAGAAGATGTATCTTTGTTCAGAAGACACGACATATCATTGTGCCATGTATGAGGTTGACAGGAAGGTGATGTACATCCCCAAAGGCGAGCAAGAAGCTAAGGTTTTATACGATTTCCAAGAAAATCCACAGACATTATGGGAGTTCGGGATGGAGTGGCCTAAATTGTTGTTAGTGACAACGGATACGATTTCTGTAGATGACAATCATTTCAGGCGAATGAAATTCTCTAACGAAGAATTCTATGAAGAGTTTCCTGAAGATATTGTCAGTAATTGGGTAGAGGGTATCGGTTGTGCCGGGGACATTTTTAAAGATGTTTTATATACCATTAAATTAGCTCACATATCTGATGAATGGGAATATACATGGACAGACTTGGATTCCTGCTATGAGGATGGCAAGCGTATCTTCACCAATGAGGATTTTTTCAAGGAGCCAGTGACAAGTAGCATAAGAATGTGGAATACTAAAGGAAAAGAAGAAAAAGTTATCTACGACTTGCAAGGCAGAAAGGTAACAACACTACAAAAGAATGAGCTATACATCAGGAAGGGGAAGAAGTTCATTGACCATTGACCATTGAGCATTGACCATTGACCATTGAGCATTGACCATTGAGCATTGACCATTGACAATTCACAATGCATAATCTGGATATTTATAAGACAGTGAGAAAAATGCAATCATCAATGAGATGGATTGACCGAAAATTAATTTTACAAAAACAATACTATTATAATAATTATAATTCTCCCCACAGTCTATAATCCGCAGGTCCTTCGGACACTACGGTTATCGAGCGGAGACCGCGTTGCGGTCTGATTTGTTGAGGGTATAAATGTTTAGTGATGAACGTTTAGTGTTTAGTGTTTAGTGTTTAGCGTTTTGTGAATAAATGTTGAGTTCTTATAAAGATTAGCCTTGACAACTCATTTCTCAATTGTCAAGGCTAATCTCTTGTTTCTTGCTTCTAACTCTCTTGCCTCTTAATAAAAAATCAACGCATTATCTGACGATGATTTTCTTGACAAGCGTTCTGCCATCGGAAGTGGTATATTTCACGATGTTCAATCCCTTTGCCAAGCGGTTGATTTGACGACCGTCAGCGGCGAAGATAGATTGGCTTACCACATTGCCTGTAGAAGAACTGTTGATACCCGTGGTGCTCTGGTGAGTACTGTTCTTGCCGAGGTATTCAAGTCTCCAGTTAGAGAATGGTACCCAGTCGTTGTTCTTGGCAGTCTTATTGCAAGCACCGATGCGGAGCTTGCCATCCTCAGAAACGTAGCAGTAGAGCTCGTTGGTGTACCATCCATAGTCGCAACGGTTGGCAAGAGCCAAACGGTTGTTGGGGAAGTAATAAGTAGCGGGCTCGTCAGGATTGGTGATATTGTCTTCAAACGATGTCCAGCCACCCTCGCTGTCAACGCCACTCTTCAGAGTCTCTTGGTCAGCATAGTCTTCGGGGATGAAGATCCATCTGGTGAACGTAGCGGTGTCGCCATTGGCATAGAACTTAGCGCGTGGGTCGAATGCCACCACGTTTTCTTTCTCTTCTGCCGTCAGGATGTCGAGTTTGCCTTGAGATTCAGCATAGCCATACTTCCAAGTCTTGGCATCTGTGGCTGTTCCCTCTTGACGATAGAGACCTTGTACGGTGAGGCGGAATGTACCTTCTGGAAGACCGGAGATGTCTTGGAAGATGTCGAACGATGTGTTCCAACCCTCGGCAAATCCGATGGCAGTACCGATGGCAGTAGCCTCTTGCTCTACGCTCACCTTGTCGGCTAACTCAGGAGCTTGTGACCAACCTTTCAAGCCTTTCGTGTACGTTGGGTTGACAATCACTGACGTGAAGTCAACGGGAGTATCATCAGAAGCCTCATTGCCTTCTGGTATTCTTACGAGAGCAATCATGAGGTTAATTTCGTTTATCTTTTCAGCCACTTGCTCGTCGGTATATGCGCCATTGTTCATCTCGTTTTCTGTTTCGGCATAGAGCATTTGGGCATTTTGCAATGTTTCTGGCTTGGTCTCACTTCCAAAGTCGGTGATGGCAATGTTCAGCTCATTGAGAGCTTCCATCAGTTGCTTGTAGGTGTCGATGCTCTTGTTGGCATTCTCTACGGTCTTGAGGAAGTCGTCATAGTTTCTCAGGATTTCGCTGCCTTCTTGTGCTTGGCGACCGGTGTTGATGGCTTCCTGCAATTGTTTTTTCACCTCAGAAGACATCAGTTGTTCTGTCAAAGCCTCAGCGTCATTAAGGATATTATCGAAGATAGGCTGTACGGATTCCAGGTCGTTGCCAAGGAAGGTAAGAGTAAACTCATCCCAAAGCGGCCAAGCCCAACCACCGATGTTGTCACCTTTCACGCCGAGTCTTACAGGCTCGCTGCCAGCGATGAACTCTACGGCAACGTCCCAATCATGAGAACTGTTGAACATGGCATTGGCGGCGGCACAATTGTCTGGTGAATACATGGTTTCTCCGTTGGTAGTGGTAATGGTTCCCCATGCTCCGTTGCCCATAGCAGTGGTCTCATCAGCGGTGAAGATACGTTTCATCAAGTTGTTGAAAAGAGAAGAAGCCGTTCCTGCAAAGAGAGAAACGTGCACTTCGTTGTCTCCCACGTTTTCGCCATTGGCGTTCACCCATGCGTTGTATGCGTTTTGTGGGTCGTTGGCGCAACGATAGTAAGCCCTTGTTTCCAAGCGATAGGCACCCTTTGGCAATTTCACGAGTTGTGAGATGTTGAGCGAGCCAATCTCGGCAGAGCCATGCCATTGTTCTACCACGCCCGTATTGCCTGCATTATTGGCAAAGCCATTGTCAGACTTCGTCACCTCCCATCCGATGAAGTCGGAGTTGCCACTGGCATTGACGAATGCGGCATTGTTGATAAATTCCGTTACGTCAGAATTAGGTTCAAGTTTGTTTTCGCGAGCCGTTCTTGCCGTTTCTTCCAGTTTTGCCAATTGTGCATTTACCTCTTCGGTAGTCATCGTACATTCGTCGAGCATAGATATGATGTCTTCCGTCAGGTAATATAAGTCATCGTCGCCTCCATATTCCTTTTCCCAAACGGCGTCTTTGTAGTAGTCGTTTCTTTCTTGGAGTTTTTGGTAAGCATCAGCGTTTTCCATCAAGGCATTGTATTTTTTCTGGGCCTTGTCGTAAGCAGCCAAAGCCTCCTCTTTGGTGGTGGCTGCATTTGCCTCGTTGACAGCAGCAATCACGTCATCGTAGTAAGATTGCTTGTAGAGCTTGCTTTCAAGTTCCTGCTCAAGGTTCTCGGTGAGGGCTTGCGTCATATATTTATACGAGTCGATGCTTGAACCGTAGTAAATCAGTTGGGCATTGTCAACGCCCACCCATGAGTTGTTGAATCCTGTCTGTACGAAACCCAGTTCCAGTTTGCCGTCTTCGATAATCATCATCGTAGAGTACGACTTGAACGGACCTTGTGTGAGGGCAAACTTCTGGTCGTTGAAGTAAACGTATTGGTTGAATTTACTTTCGTTCTCAGAAGCCAGTGTCTGCACGAATGCAGAGAGAGCCACCTTGTAAACACCATTGGGCAATCCGTTCATGGTCTGGTACATCTTGGTTTCCAGATTGCCGTTGCGCCAGTTCTCCCAGAAAGGATATGAGAATGCGCCATCGGCAGGGTCGCCAATCCAGAGCACTTCGCTGTCGTTGCTGGCAGAAGCCTTGTTACCCTTGTTTTGGCAGTTGGACTCTAAAGACCAACCCTTTTCAGAGCCAGCCCCCTCGTCGAAGGTTGGGTTGATGAGATAAGAACCTGCCAGGTTGGTAGGATTGCTTGGCGAAGCGGCATTGCTGATGCTTTCCTTCAAGGTAGCAATGGCTTGGTTGATGTCTTCCACCGTGGCGGCAGGATTGTCGAAAACGCTCTTGGCTGCTGTCAGGTCAATGCCCTTGCTTTCCGCATCGTCGGCAATGGATTTCAGGTCAGCCCTTGCCACAAACAAAGCGTGCTGGTCGGGAGCCACGAAAGCCCATTGGCAAGCCGCGGGGAAGTCGCTGAGCATGATGTTCCATCTCAGACACCATGTGGTGGCGGTCAGGTCGGGATTATATCCCAATGCCTGTCCTTCCACGTAAGTGAAGGCAGTCTCAGCGTATGGATTTTCATCGGTGAGATAAGAAGGTGTGGTGATGTTGTACACGTTGGTCATACCTGCCACGGGAGTGATAGACCAATAGCATCTGGAAGGTTTGCCGTTAGAGAAATAACTATCTACATAGATGTAGCCATCGTCAAATCTTCCCGTGAGGTGATTGCCGTTGCCCGTGTCGTCAGAGTACAGCGTGTAAACGCCGTCAGGAATCTCGCCGTCTTCGGGAGTGATGCCCATAGCGAGCGATTGGTCTTGGGCAGTTCTTACCACGAATCTCATGCCAGAGTTAGACAGGATAGCTTGCGTACCCCACCATTCTCCGCGATTGTAAAACCGGTTTGCGCCTACGTTGTAGATGTACACGGTGTCTTCCGTTGTCAGCGACTTAAACGAAGGTGTGGGAACCACCCAGTCTGTAGCCGAAACCGTCAGGTTTGCCATTGTTGCAAATAGCATCAAGGACAAGCTGCGTAAAAAATGTTTCATAAGCTTGTTGTTTGTAGGTTATTATAAAGTTAGTTATTAAATATATGAAGTTATGTGTACAAAAGTACAACAATTTTATAAAAACCGCAAATTATTTACTTTTTATTTGCCCAATTGTCGGTAAATGAGTAACTTTGTCCGATTTTTATTTTATATATTTAGATGTTGGATAAAACAATAAGATTTTTTAGATGAACGTAATTACGAAAAATGTTCAATTGCCTGATGGAAGAACCATCACGATTGAAACTGGGAAATTGGCAAAGCAAACTGATGGTTCGGTGTTGCTTCGTATGGGGAACACCGTGTTGCTCGCTACAGTTTGTGCTGCAAAAGATGCTGTTCCTGGAACTGATTTTATGCCTTTGCAAGTGGACTACAGGGAACAGTATGCCGCCGCCGGACGTTTTCCAGGCGGATTTACTAAACGTGAAGGCAAAGCTTCTGACAATGAGATTTTGACCAGCCGTTTAGTTGACCGTGTCTTGCGTCCGCTCTTTCCATCAAACTATCATGCCGAAGTGTTTGTCAATGTGATGTTGTTCTCAGCCGATGGCGTAGATCAGCCCGATGCGTTGGCAGGTTTTGCCGCATCAGCAGCATTGGCTTGCTCAGACATTCCCTTCGAGTGCCCTATCAGTGAGGTTCGTGTGGCTCGCATCAATGGCGAGTATGTCATTGACCCCACATTCGAGCAGATGAAAGATGTCGACATGGATATTATGGTAGGTGCATCTGCCGAGAATATCATGATGGTGGAAGGTGAGATGAATGAGGTGAGCGAGCAGGATTTGTTAGGTGCCTTGAAGGCTGCCATGGATGCTATCAAGCCCATGTGTGAGTTGCAGGTGGAGCTCACTAAGGAACTTGGCAAAGATGTGAAGCGCGAGTATGACCATGAAATCAACGACGAGGATTTGCGCAAGCAGATCAACGACGAGTTGTATCAGCCTGCTTACGACGTGACGAAGCAAGCGCTTGAGAAACATGCTCGCCAAGAGGCTTTTGATAAGATTATCGAAGACTTCAAGACGAAATACGATGAGGCTCATGCAGATCTCTCTGAAGACGAATTGGAGGAGAAGCACGCAGAGGCAGACCGTTACTATCACGACGTGATGCGTGACGCCATGCGCCGTTGCATCCTCGACGAGGGCATACGCCTTGACGGACGTAAGACGGATGAGATTCGCCCAATATGGTGCGAGGTGAGCCCGTTACCCATGCCTCATGGAAGTTCTATCTTTACACGTGGTGAGACCCAGTCGCTCTCTACCTGTACCCTTGGTACCAAGCTCGACGAGAAGTTGGTTGACGATGTGCTTGACAAGAGCTACATGCGTTTCTTGCTGCACTACAACTTCCCACCGTTCTGTACGGGTGAGGCAAAGGCTTCTCGTGGCGTAGGTCGTCGTGAGATTGGTCACGGCCACTTGGCTTGGCGTGCATTGAAGGGACAGATTCCCACAACGTTCCCCTATACCGTGCGTTTGGTATCTCAGATATTAGAGTCTAACGGCTCTTCGTCTATGGCTACCGTATGTGCTGGTACATTGGCGTTGATGGATGCTGGTGTTCCTATGAAGAAGCCCGTTTCTGGTATCGCCATGGGATTGATTAAGAATCCAGGTGAGGATAAGTATGCCGTGTTGTCAGACATCCTTGGCGACGAGGATCACTTGGGCGACATGGACTTCAAGACCACTGGTACGAAGGATGGTCTTACCGCTACACAGATGGACATCAAGTGTGATGGTTTGTCGTTCGAGATTCTTGAGAAGGCATTGATGCAGGCTAAGGCTGGCAGAGAGCACATCCTCGCTAAGCTGACCGAGACAATTGCCGAGCCACGTCCCGACTTGAAGCCACACGTACCACGTATTGAGGAGTTTGATATTCCCAAGGAGTACATTGGAGCTGTGATTGGCCCGGGTGGAAAGATTATCCAGCAGATGCAGGAAGAGACTGGTACTACCATTACCATCGACGAGGTTGAGGGTGTGGGCAAGGTACAGGTGTCTGCTCCTAACAAGGAGAGCATCGAGGCTGCCATCCGCAAGATCAAGTCTATCGTTGCCGTTCCAGAGGTAGGTGAGGTTTATGAGGGTACTATCCGTTCTATCATGCCTTACGGTTGCTTCGTGGAGATTATGCCAGGCAAGGACGGACTGCTCCATATCTCAGAAATCGACTGGAAACGTTTGGAGACCGTAGAGGAAGCTGGCATCAAGGAAGGCGATAAGATAACGGTGAAATTGATGGAGATTGACTCTAAGACGGGTAAGTATAAGCTCTCTCATCGCGTGCTGATACCGAAACCAGAAGGATACGTAGAGCGTGAGCGTCGCCCACGTCCAGAACGTCCTGAGCGTGGTGAGCGCGGTGGTCGTCCTAATGGAAACAATGGTGGTAAAGGCGGACACGGTAACCGTAACAACAACCGTGGACACAAGAACCACGATGAGGTTTACCACGACCCCCTGGCTGAGCATGAGCCCAAGGATTTCAATGATTCCCTGGATCATGAAGATTTAGGTTAATCATCCTATCATAGATTATTTCCCATGATTTCCTTGGAAGTCATGGGATTTTTTTGTGTCAAAATGTCTATTCCCTCCTTCTCTCAAGGGAGGGGACCTGATTTATGTTGATAGCTTCTGTTCTATCACTCATTCTTAACATATATCTTCATTCTTTTTATTTTTGTGAACGAAACTTTTTTCATAGTTTTTTTGAAAAAATACGATAGTTTGCGGAATTTATCGTATATTTGCAATCGTTCTCTTATGACACTCATGAAGCGAGTGGAATAATAAATAGAGAACCTATATATAGGAAAGGCGTTACTTGACGCTTTGTGCTTGACTTATCGGAATCTGGCAGTTCCAAACTATCCGTCAAGGACATAGCAACAATGACGTCCATGGATATGTAGTATCTGATACAATTTGCAGATAGTATTTTTTACTTTTTTGCAAATGTATTTTAATATGCATATCGGCGTGGGCTTCGGCGTTGCTCGTTCTTTCGGATAGGGCGATGCCAGAGCCTCGATAAGTGGGACGAGTGACAGTGAGATTCCCACGCTTCTTCGTATGTTTAGCTACCCTTTTTTTAATATATATATCCTGCTTGGGAGTCGGGGAACTGAAAACCTAATGATAACAGATGTGCGACTACCACAATGGCTTGACAATTTAATTTTTGGTCAATTAGGAGCGAAATACCAACGTTCTAACACTGATATGACAGTCATTGATTGGGATAAAAAAGATGTCCTCAACTATTTGGGTACGTATTTTCCACGTAGCTATGCAGAATCGTATTGTATATTCAAAGAGTTTTTTAGAACACATGTGGGTATATTTACAGGTAAGGATAATTTGTCAATTTTCGATTTTGGTTGTGGAACAGGTGGTGAAATCATAGGATTTCTAACAGCAATCGCAGAGAGTTTACCAGAAATAAATAACATTCACATTGTAGCTATGGATGGAAATTACCATTCATTGAGGTTGTTTGAAAGAGTCTTGGCAGAATATTCAAAAAGAGTTAACCTTAGTATAAAACACAGGGTTTTACCTTTGACCATTGATGATTTCTATGATTTGGATATAATGTATAGGGTGTTATCATCTGGCAGCTTTGATATATTTATGTCTTTTAAAGCCATTTGTGAATTCGTGACCAAAGACAGATTTGAAAAACAAAATGCATATGCTCATATCACAAATACTTTTTTACCCCGAATTAAAGAAAATGGTATCATGGTATTGGTGGATGTGTCAACATATAATAACGTGTCACAAGAGTGGTTGCCAAGGATGATGGATGCTGGAATTGCACAGGCTAAATGTAGTACGTTGTTAAAAAACGATGGATACAATCAAGTTTTCACGATAACGCACCAAAAAGACAAAA
>Ga0247610_10003891_pt1 | contig 16144 bp, 6 predicted proteins | sample 174DNAGHGhighgp2_FD_193483 | JGI IMG/M metagenome (GOLD analysis project Ga0247610, IMG submission 193483) | Sheep rumen microbial communities from Palmerston North, Manawatu-Wanganui, New Zealand - 1742 DNA GHGhigh gp2 | ecosystem: Host-associated > Mammals > Digestive system > Stomach > Rumen ... | reverse complement strand
GGCGCGCGCAATCCACAACTGGCATTGCGCCACGATATCGGCATCGTTGGAGTAATGATTGATGATGTAATTAAACGTGCTGACCGCTCCGAGGAAATCGCCTTTGTGGAACTCCGCCTCGCCGAGACGAATCCATGCGAGGTGCATGTTTGCATTAAATTCCTCGGATTGCAGCCATAATTTATATTTGGGGTCGCCGGCCTTTTTAGGGTCGCGTTTTGGTTTTGCTTTGATAGAATGCAGTTTGATACATTTGCGGCATTTCTCAATGGTTTTGTCCATTTGCGAAGCAGATGCTTCCGCCGCCTTATGATTGGAGACAGGGTAAAGGTTCAGGATATGCGTATAATCGTCGGTATTGGCATCCCGGATGGCTTTGAGTCCTTCTTCATATGCCACGTTTCCGTTGTAGAGGATATTGTATTTGACTTTGGTCTGATGGAATGAGCGCGTCGCCCATGTGTTTTTCTGGGTGGAGCAAGACAGTGTCAGAAGGGCTACACTCCCGACCAACAAAAAATGTACTATTTTTAAGAATTTGTTACTCACGTATTACTCTCGAGTTGCCTTCGAGACGCCTTCGAGATGCTCTCGGCTCTCTTTCGGCTCAAAATAGGGTCAAAAAATGTACTATTTTTAAGATTTCAGTCCTTTGACATGACTTTGTGCAGCGATAAAATCTTTCAAATAGAACGGTTCGTAGTATGCCAGGGAGTGGTCATTTGCGATTAGCGATTGCTCACTGGTTATGGATGCTTGGCGTGAGGCAATTTGCTCTGCCAGAATTCCCATATATTGCGCTTCGGGTACTATATCCGGAACAAAATGCCAATCGGGGTTTTGAATCACGTTGGTACACTTAGCCGCTCCATCTCCGAAATAACATACAGAGGTATTGTCCGACAAAAGACTGTTTTCCGATTCCACTATTACCGCCTTGACAGAGGATTGAGGCTGCAAATCGTAGTCATAGAAAACCGAATAGACTTCCATTCTCCGCGCATCAATCATCGGACAGAGAAGCGCGGCGTTGACATGTAATTGGTCATTAGTCATTTTTTCTTTTGCGGCACAAGCAAGAACTTGCAGTGTGGGCACAGGGACTAAGGGGATATCCATTCCGTAGCACAGTCCTTTTGCCGTGGAAGTACCAATTCTCAGTCCGGTATAGCTTCCCGGTCCTTCGCTGAGTGCGACCGTGTCTATAGAGAGGTTTTGCTCCGTAGCGAAGCGAAGCAATTCCTCTATATAGCGAGGTAGCAACCGAGCGTGGTTGCTACCTTCACGGCATATACATTGTTTGTACGGCTTGCCATCCAAACAGATGGCTGCCGAACAAACAGATGTACTAGTTTCGATACATAGTATCGTCATAAGCGTTGTTTACGACTTACTCTTCTGCAGCAGCTTCGGGAGCCGGAGCAATCTCGGCAGCCTCTTCAGCTTTTACCTTCGGTTGTTTCTTAGGGAAGTTGAAGTGGTAAGCGAGTTTGATACCAGCGTCGAAGAATCCAACAGACTTAGCGTAGGATTTCGTAGCGGCGTTCACGTCGAACTTAGCCACGCTTGCAGTAGAAGGAGCAGTACTCAAATCTACGATCGGGTCGCTAACAGTAGAACCGTTCTTGAAGGTATTGAATACGCTGTAGTTAGCAAACGCACCCAAGCCGAGAGAATGACCGTTCTTAAGGATCCACTCGTAACCAATCTCAGCAGTAACCATAACGTTGCAGTTGAACTGGATACCATTGTCGGTGCCCTTCAATTTGTACTGGTCATCGCCCAGCACACCGGTAACAGCGTCGTTTTGTACGAGCACGTTGCGGTCTTTGAAGAGTGCATTAACAACCGTATTCTCGTTATTGCTGATAGCCTGGTTATACGGAGTGAATACCGGAATCATGAACTTAGGACCAACGTTGAAGAACAGACCGCTCTCATGAATCAAAGAGAACATAACAGGAACTTCCAGTTGGATGTTACGGTCGGTCTCTTTTACCTCATCCGCCTTGATGGTATATTCAATATCACCAGCTTCAGTGGATCTGGTATATTGGTCATTGATAGCGGTTTTCAAGCCACTCTGTTGATAACCAATACCGAGTCCGGCGATGATACCGAGGTCAACAGGACGTCCTTCTTTTGTCCAATAGTGTGCATACTGCAGGTCAAGGATAGCGTCGAAACCGCAAGTCCAGTTACCTACTTCAGCCTTGTGGAGCAAGCTGGAAGCGCCACCACGCAAGCCGATAGTGAATCGGTCGTAACCGCTCTTCACCTTGGCAGGTTCGGGTTCCGGTTCTGGTTCTTCCTCAGCCACTGCGATGTTACCGGACTGACCGATTGTATCCTCGTTAACCTCAGGAATCGGTTCTGGTTCGGGTTCCGGAGCAGGAGCAGGAGCGGGTTCCGGTTCGGGTTCCGGAGCAGGAGCAGGAGCGGGTTCCGGTTCGGGTTCGGGAGCAGGCTCTGCTTTCGGCTCTTTCGGAGTAACGGGGCCAATACACTCCTGGCAAACCCAAGAGATGATACCACCATTACCATTGTCGAGCATGACGCCCTCCGGGAAACGCTTGGTACCGAGCTGTCCTACAACATGTATGCGGTCGTAAACCCACGTGGACATTTTCTCGCCCGTCAGGTAGCGCTCGCATTCGCGCTTAATCATTACAGAGTCACCTAACTCAACATTGAATGTCGGCTTTTCAGCCTCTTGTGCCGAGAGACCCGACACAAGAGCTGTACTAACAAGGGTGGCTGCAATTAGAATTGATTTTATAGTCTTCATAGTGCTACCTCCTATTCTTATTTAACAATATAACGTAAGGTTGTCTTCAAGCCCTCATTGCTGAGTTCAACCATATAGAATCCGTGGTCAGCGGCAGCCTTGATGGTATAGGTCTCTGCACCAGTAGCGGTGTAAGTACCTTGGATCAAGCCGTCGGATGTGTAAATACGGATGATGGTTGTTTGTTCAGGATCGAGGTTGAGTACCTTGATATCCTCACCCGGTTGAGCGAGTGTCGGCATCAAAGCCGGAGCAGCTGCGGCAGCATGGTTGAGAGTTGCCTCGCCTTGAGCTTTCTTACCACAGCCATTCGGATCCAAATCAACAACAGCTTTATACTTACCATTAGGCAGATATTCACCGTTTTCATAGGTCAGATAATAGCCCTTGTTGTTATACTTCGGATCGGAAATTTCTGCATCATTGAAGAACCACTTAACCAAGCCGACAGGCGCGAACTCAGGCAGTTCATCAACTGTCCAGCCGAGGTCGAGCAACTGCTGACGGTCAACCATAAGGATACGGTCGTACTTGTTGTCAACGACAAGCGTGTTAACCACCTTATTGGTGATAGTCAGGTTGAGCGTTACCTTATGGTGCTCTTTCTGGTTACCGCAACCAACAGGAACATCGTACTCAACGACAACCTCCTGGGTCTCATAGTACGTATCGCCAGTCTCAGCCCATGTGTACTCATGGCAAGCAGATTGAGTCTCAGAAGAAACTACATCCTGAATCTTGTTCTCAACAATACCACTGATAAGTTCTTCGTCACAATCGCTAATTACGCGGAAGCGTACAGAAATAGCCTCAGTTGCAATCGGAGTTGCATCAATCTCTGTGAAGGTTGTGCAGTCTGAGCTAACCTCCCAGTGGATTTCCTTAGCAGCTTGTTTGCTCTCGTCACCTCCGTTGTCGAGTGCAGCAACGAGTGCAGCCTTAGCAGCGGTGAGGTCGATAGCTTCGCCCTTCTTCACTTCGAGACTCGGCAGAATCGTTGCGATATCCGGCAGAACCAAAGCGGCAGGAACAACACAAGAGTCAGCATAGATTGTATCGATAATCATTGTATGGTCCTCATTGAAGCCACCCTCGATTACCTTGCTCTGCCATGTCAGCGAAGCAGGATCAGCAGCGTTGATGATATGGTCAATACCGAATTGGTCTTGAACAGTCTCACCATCGCAAGGATACATAGTCGGATTCTTAACGATGATTGTGTCGTGCTTGATCGGCTCTACAAGCTCAGCCCAGATATAAGCAGCCTTCTCAGAGGATACTTGAATCTGATAGTTTGCCCATCCGATATTCTTAATCCACTCACGCGGAATCGTGAGCGCGCTGTCTTGCTTAGCAGCGAAGTCAACAGTCTTCATCTTCGGCAGACCAGCCATTTCTTTGCAAGCCTCGAAGAAGGAAGCTGTAATCGCATTCTTCTCATCAGCCCAGTTCTGCACGTGGAGACGGAGGTCTTTGTTCTCAGGAATGCGCCATTCATCCATAGCAACCTGATACCACATAGTCTGACCAGCCTCCTGGAAGTTACCGTGCTCCCAGTCGAATTGCATCATAGCCTCGTCATCGCAGCTGTAAGCTGTGGTACGCTCCATGTTGATTCTCCAGCTAATCGGATGATCCACATTGATGTAGAGATAAGCGGTGAGCGAGTCAGATGTAACAATCTCGCGAGCCATGCTGTCGATGTAGTTAGGATCGGTACTTGCTATGCTGTAACTATAGCCACGACGTGCGATAGCCTCATCAATTGCCTCCAAGAAGGTCTTGGTATAAGAACCTTTCTTGTTGATCTTACGTGAACGGTGAGGAATTGCATAATGGAGTGTATCCTCGAATGTAGCAGTAGCCTCAACGGTTACAGGAACACCATCAATATTCGTGACAGCGAAGTTAGCGTCCTTCGTAATCTTGTAGTTGTTGCGCAGATATGGCAAGCAGAGTGCGAACCATTGTCCACCAGCAGGAATTATGTAGTCGATATTCGGAACTACGAACTGAGCGTTCGGTTTGCCGTTCTCATCACGTCCAGCCAGCGGAACTACCTTGTCGGCAGCCAACTTCGGATACGTGCTCAACTGAGAACCAATCTTGATATCCTGGTCGGTTGTAACCTCAATGGTAACAATCTTGTCAGCGACACCGAAGATCTCGTAAGCAGGAAGTTCACGGTTGAAGCCTTTGCCCTTACCGATGGTGCGTTTGCCGCGGTCTTCGAGCAAGTCTTCCATCTTAGCGATATCCTCATATACTTTCACTTTGAGCGTAGCAGCAGCTGCGAGCGTGTTCGTCCAAACATGAACGCGCGAACCATGGTTCAACTCCGGAGTAGCTTTGAGCTGCTCGGTATTGATACGATAGTAGCAGGTTGTTCCGGCTTTTTGCTCGTATGGCTCATTGAATTTAATACGTATAGGCGTGGTAATGGATGCACCATCATCCGTCTTAACGAGGCGAGCCTCGAACTCAAACTTCTCTTTCGAAGTCAAGCGGATAATCAAACTGTCGTGAGCGGCAGCCTGCTTAGCGAGGTTCTCGCCAATAGCTTTCGAGTATTTTTGGTTAGCAGAGAGCGAGATGGTCTTCGTCATCGGCTTCGAAGTAATCGGGCAGTGGTAAGCCACCTCTGCCTTTATGCTGTTAGCCTTGCCGGAGAGTTCGTTGATGAATGCGGTAGCCGAAGTAGCTTCTGCATTCAAAGCAGCCATCACCTCTTTGGTCAACAGATACATTTTTGTACCAGCCTCTTGCGTGTAAACCTTATCCCACTCCAGTGCAATCAGCTCGTCGCAAGCAATCGGATCAAACGGTTCCGGATCTACGAGTTGAGCCTCTACATGCAGTGCGGTGCTACCCAACAAGCGTACGATTACGACGCTGTCAACAGCACTCTCAAGCATGCTGTGCGGTTGAACGGTCGAACGGGATGCACCAGCTGCCAGAGTGAACTTCTGTATTTGCGGAGCAGCGTCAACGTTGCAGTCAAAGGCTACTTGAATAACACCCTCACAAGCGTTCTTCGAGTCTTTGTTAACCAACGTGATCTTAACATCCTTGTCGGTCTGCATAGCCTTGCGCAGGTCAATGCGGTACCAGAGGTTTTCTTTAGCTTTTTGGTCGTTACCGCGCTCCCAGTTGAAGTTGATAGCGGAAGTACAGCTCGAACCTTCAGGTTCCTCGGTCAATGCAACCTCGAACGCAATCGGTTGATTTGCTTTCACACGCAGATACAGCGTATCAACACCGGTCATGTTAGCGAACATGTCTTTCGACAGTTGCTTGCTGTAAACACCGTTAGCGGCAATAGTCATGCTGCGCTCCTGATTCGGCTTCGTATCCGGGCACTCAAGGCTCAGAAGACCCTCAATCTTAACGGCTTTGTCTTTGCTGAGGTTGAATACGTTGATAGTCGGCATTACAGCCATTTCACGTACCTCGTTCAAACCGAGTTTGTACCAAACAGCTACGTCAGCGTCTTGCTTTGCGCCTTCCTGCCAGTTGAACTCTTTGGCTTCCAAACAAGCGTCACCGGTCAACTCGCCTTCGGCATCAACCAATTCAGCTTTGATACGGATGTCTTGATTGGTCTCTGCACCAACATAAATAGTCTCCGACATCATTGCATAGGTAGCATAACCGATTTTGGTCGAAATGCTCTTGCCAGCAGCGATAGAACGTGTAATCTCCTGGAGGTCGATGTACGGGCAGCTGAATGCCAAAGAGCCCTTAACGGTAGCTTTGTCATAGCCAATGTTCTCAATAGTAACCTTGATGTCCTTGGCAGCTTCCTTAGCAGCGGTAACATCGATAGCATACCATTGAGTGGTCTTGCCTTCCTGAACGTGACCATTGGTCCAGTCGAAATCAATGTTGGTCTTACAAGCCTTACCTTCACGTACGTGTTTGTAACGGCCGATCAACTGGAATGGTTTGTCGTTCTCGATAGCCAAGTAGATGTACTTAGCGTTGATACCCTGAACAACGTTCTTCTTGATAACCTCAATGTGCTCTTCGTTAGCAGCGAGCGGAAGGACATTACCTTGCCAGAACCAAACTTCCTCCTCGAACGACATCTTACGGTCGATAACCGCAGCTTCGTCCAAGCCGAGGAATGTGAACTCCGGCTCATACTTGAGCGAGTCATTCATCTGGGCTACATTAATCCGATAGTAGTGCTTACCGGCTGCAATAGTCTGGTTGGTTACAACGGGCAGGCTGTCAACAGTTACCGATTTGAAATCGAACAACGGTTTAGCACCAGCAGCACGCGGTACCAACTCAGCTTGTACCTTAATCGGCTGGCTGTTGTCGAACGTTACGTACAACTCATCCTCAGATACACTCTTGATCATGCCAGCAGGGATAGTGGTAACGACTGTAGCACCTGCTGCAATAGTGTGAGAGTGTTTGGTCAAACCCGAAGACGGGCAGTCCAACGACTGAGCGGCACGCAGTTTCAACTCACCCGAGCCTTGGTTGGTGATAGAGATCTTAACATCGCTTACAGGATCAGCTTCGGCAGCTTTCTTGGCGTCTTTCAGATCAATCTTGACCCATTGAATAGCACCCTTCTTCTGCGTGAAACCGTTTTTCCAATCGAAAGCAACGGCGTTCTCACAAGCCTCATCCAGATCGATTGCGTCATACAATCTTGCACTAAAGTGAACATGAGCATTCTCATCTTTAGCTTTGGTCGTCAACGCAACGAAAACTTCAGTCTGTTTAGCTTTGAGCAACAGAGAAGCATTTCCCGTCTGAGACTTCGTCTGTCCAGGGAGGATTTTGTACTCACGCTCCACAACCTGACCGGCTACGGTAGCTTTCATTTTTACCTCCACTGTGTCCATCAGAGTCGGGTTTTGCAAGCAGAAGGTAAGAGTCGGCACTTCTTCTTGGTACAACGGACTCAAGTCCACATGATACCAATAGGTACCGCTACCATACTGATCATGACCCTCCTCCCAACAAAAGTCGATTGCATCGGCCTTTGTGCTTCCGTCACCACCAGTCGTCGGGCACTCAGCAAAGGCCGCAAACGACATCATCATAGCAACGGATAGAAGTAATAATTTCTTCATGCAGTTGTAATAAATTAGTTAATATTAGTGTTAATTATATATAATTTTCTGTCCGAAGACATCAAATATTTCGTCATTCATCTCAATGAGCAATTGCCCGTCGCGAATTATTTTCTTCGCCTTTCGGCGATCCGCCTCTGTTTGCCGCACTCCCTGATTATTGCTATTCAATATACTTAATAGGATTGCGCGCGTACACGTATTAGGCTTTTTGATTTCAATAGGATAGTCTCCATATTCATAGAAGATTTCTCCTGAGGGTTGGTATCTGTATCCGCGTCGTATTGTTATCGGGTCCAGATAGACCGTATCATATTCCTGTTGCGGAGCCGTGAAAGTCAAGTTGACAAACGACTGGCGCAAGGTATCAAACTGCGCAACTATTGTATCAATAAAGTTTGTATCACGTTCGTACTTAATCAGGTTTGCCGTCAAGGTTTTACCCGAACAAGTAGTACGGTTTATGGTAGTGGACGTGGTATAGCGTGCTTTCTCATACCATGTTATACGTCCTCTGACATAATCTCCCGAAGCCATTGTATGCAACCAGACACTTCGTCCTGCCTGTTTTGCCGCCACCAGTTTTGCGCTGTCCGGCCAAAAGACATGCAGTGAATCCGCCAACACCTTGTGACCTATCTCTTCGCCATTGCAACTATCCAGTGTCAAACGGAAGTCACACTCCTCGTTGCCCGCGGTAAACCACTTGATGAACGAGCGGGTCTTATCAGGAATATTTTCCGGTTCCATTTTGAACGCCATTTCCGCCGTGTCGCACACATAGCGCATTCCTAATATCATCGGCAACGGGTTTTCGCAAGTGGATTCAGGTCCTTGGTTGTACGGATAGGCATAAGCCTTTCCCGAACCTCCGTCATGCGGGTAAACGCGTATTCTCGGTTCCAGCGAGCCGGCCAACTCACGCGCTGTTGTTCCCATACCATCCAAGCGTTCGTTGATTTGCGTTATGCTCATCTCGTACATCCTGTTGGCGGGTACGTTAAACGTTATGGTAGGCAGTTTGCTTGTGCAGAACGCATACACCTCAAAGGTCAACGCACAATTTCCGAACCAATGGGCGGACATGCCTTGCTGCAAATCGTTGAGCGAAGCCGAGAACCACACTGTATCGTTAATTTCCCTTTCAAACGGGAACTCGAAACGCGTTGATGTCAACTCGCAATCGCAGAAGTAATACGGAGCATCCACGCTACGTCCTATGCGTGCACAAGCTTCCCATTCTTCCGGGGCAATCTCGTTCGTATTCTGCGCAAACGCCACTAAAGCGGCGCTGACAAACATTATGTTTAAAAGTATTCTGCGCATATGTGAATAAGATTGTTTGTTTTGTTTGTTATCCATGTGCTACTGCACTTTTGTGCCAAGTATCGTATATCGTTCGCCGCCGCGTATGATCACCACTTGACCGTTCTCTATCTTCTTGACCGGCATCTGAGCAGCATCCACATTTGCCACATCGGTCGTAAAATCACTGCTGTAACTCTCTCCGCAAAGGAACAAAACGCGCATTGCCAGCACTCCTGCATCTATCCACTGGGCTTCATTGGCCACCTCCACCGTCGAGTAGTTCGTGGCTGCTTCGTTACGGTGACTCCAGATAATTTGATCCACCGGGGTCAAGTTGCCTACGTAATGGTTGCGCAATGCTTTTTCCGCCGCTCCCAGGTTCATCAATGTACGTTCGCTCTCGCCCTGCACCATATAGTCAGCCAATGCGAACCACGTTGCCGGAGATTCATACGTATATTTCTGATACCAATGCGTACCCTCCTGGTGGTCTGTGTTCATCCCTTTGCAGTAATAGATAGTGTCTATCTCGCCGCAACCTACACCTACCGTCAAATGGAGCGTTACAATCGAGTCGCAACCTTCCACTGTCTTGAATGTGTACGTATATTCGCCACTTTCGCGACGCCACTCGTCACCAAAATAGTACTTTTCACAAACTTTTTCGGTTATCGAGTTCGTCTTGGTGGTGCACCCCTGCTGACTCGGAATGGTCGGCATGACCACAATCGTTGCCTCCTCATGTGCTTCGATTGTCACCAGCTGCGTTTCCGCTGCTTGTCCGAGTTGCCAAATCCAACCTTGCACACACATGTCCGCCAAGAAGACGCACGTACCTTCCAACTTCTCATCTATACCGCGATAGGCAGCAGGGATAGGACCAAACGCCATGTCCGGCAGATAAGCAATCATAGCCGGCGTATATTTCTCCGGCAACTGGATATAGTTCCATCCGTCTTGTACACGCAGATACACCGTATCCTGCACTACAGTCGGCTTGGAAGCATTGATGCTCGCATATTCATATTCAGCCACCACTTTACGAACCAGAGCGCCCTTGGTTTCCGCCCCGCAAACATCCGCAATCCCCACAAAAACCAAGAACACGCACAACGCGCGAAGAGTCAACTTTTTAATACCTATCATGTGCCTAATCATTGCATATACACTATAAATCGCCGCAAAATTACTATTTTTTTTTGATATACGCAAATTTTTCATGTATTTTTTTACAAATTTTATTCCTTTAAGCCTATTCCACCTACTTTTAGAACCATTTTTGTTTAATATTTCCGCACAAAGCATACTTATTCCTCTTCCACTTTCCCGGTAAACAACACACAACCCCGCATACATATGTACGAGGGATTGTGTGAAGAGCAGTATGGTCCTATCCGGTTAGAACACCGGTGCGTTTCCGCCGAGTTCGGGTCTTCGTGCCGGAGCACCCCCCATATGTCCAGGAAGACTGGCTTCGTTAAGATCTTTCATCATGGCCAATTCCGGTTCCAGATGCATAACCTCAATAAGAGGCATTGTATAGATTCTCTTCTTCATAATCATTTTCTCCATATTGAGGGTTATTATTGCACGTGTTGTCCTGTTATTGTATAAGTTACACCATTCCGGATGATATACACTTTATCATCTACGATAACCTTACGTATTGCTTCTCCGTTTTCAATAGTCAACTCTTCTATATTAGTAGCCACTTTCTTTACCCAACGCAATCCATATCGATTCGTCGTTCCCTTTTCCAGATTAGCAGTATAAGCGCCATATGTGAGATTCCAGATAGGTTTCTCGTCCAAGGTGACATACATAACACCATCTTCGGGCTGCTCATTTAAGTATATTTCGTAATCGCCAGAAGCAGGAACAGAGATTCCTAACGGATAGTTAGCCTGGCCATTAATCGGGGCGACAGTGTTCATACACAACTGATCATTATATCTGTTAACCCACATTTGTGCACGCACGGGGCTTACCCCTGCCTTCGCAAGGTCGGCCAAGATAACATACTTATCTGCCTTTCCTTCTTCGGTCAACAGATAGACATGGTCTGCGGATTCGCCATCAACCGGAGCGATATGCACGTCGTACCGGGTTGCTTTGATTTCTTCTCTTGTACGACGACGAGCAGGAGAAGCCTTTAGTGATATAACATCCTGGTCATCTGCCTTTGTTACATCAACATCACCCGCAGTTGCCACTTGCACATAGACAGCCTTACCTACAACCAGCTTCTTGTCTTCCATATCAAAGGTATTGTAACCGTCAGCACCTATCTTACCGCCGTCATGCACCTGGCAAAGGCTCACACCTGCATCGAGCAATGCATGATACATTTTCGGGTTTCCAATACCATTCCAACCTCCGTCATTATCAACTCCTGTCGAGGAAGCATTCTTGCTGACGGAAACATTTCCGCCATAATCACCACATTTTGTGAAACGGACAACATCAATTGCACGACTCGCCGAGGCAATCATGTATGCCTGACCGGGATATAGCGTACTATCGCCGTCCTCTACATACTTCCAGCATTTCGAAGACTTGCCATTCGCGGCACGCACAGCACCATCGTAATAAACAATGTCGTATCCGCGACCAAGAGTCAGGGTCTCACCATTAATCTGTATCGGCTTCCCTGCTTTCTTAAGATTTACCACAAACGGAACTGTGAAAGCATGCCAATGACGATTTTCCGTATCGCCGATATGCAGATCAAAGTACACATTCTCAGCTGTTACATCACCTATCAGCTCTCCGGAAGTGGTTGGGGTGGCTTCAAGGATAAAGTCTTTAGTTGTCAAAGTGTTACCTGCGGGTACATTTAGTCGACCTGTTGAATGCACGGTTGTTTTGTTTGCATTGACATCCATATTAAGTGTCTCGTCTGAACTTACCTCTTTATGAGCCACTCGTGCCAAATAAACAGCAGTGTACGTTTTATCCTCTTTCACTGTCTCAATAGCCGGTGTCCATCTAATAAACTCATATTCATAGCCACCAAAGTCCGGTTTCTCATAAGTAAAGGAAGAAGGAGTCTCTCCGTATTCTAATTTCTCCACTTTTATCTTATGATTACCTACACCTACTTCATCACCGAGACCTTCCTGAGCATCCCACCATGTGATAGTGTATTTTCTCTTAGTGCCACTGAAGTGAGCATAGTAGGTTGCTGCGGCAGTAACCTTAGGAAGACCATTTATCTCATACACTTTCGCTCCATTTGCCTCGGTAGCCCATCCATCAAACGTATAGTTGTATTCGTCCGTACTCTCCTTAGTCGGTTCTGTTCCATCGAAAGAAGGAGTAGCTCCGATAGCCACCAGTTCATCGGTTTCTAACGTCTCTGTTCCATCTTCAGACATCCAGAGAATAGTAACAGCACTGAGCGACCATTGCGCCGTATAGGTCATGTCCTCGGCAGGCATAGTAGCCGCAGGTGTTTCATTCCATCCTTCGAAGTCGTAGTTGGTACGCGAAGCCGTAGGCGCAGTAATCGGAGAACCGAATTTGACAGAACCGCTTGTATAACTGCCGGAGAGTTCGCCGCCATTGGCTTCCCATGTCAGATTGTAGCTGTTACGCGTGTATTGATAGGTTACTACGAGCGAGCCGTCTGCAAGGATAGTTACCGTCTGACCAGCCGGAGCTTCAAAGCCCTCGTAAGACTTGCGAGCAGGAGTTACCTCAGCTGCAGTCGTTCCGGTCAAGTTGTCCGTCTCATCCGGAGTAGCAGCGTAAGTACCGTCCAACTTCTGCTTATAGTGTTTAACCGTATAAGCCGTATTCGTGTTTGGCGTCCAGCTTGCAGTAATCGTCAAATCAGCATCAGGCATAGAGGTTGCATTCGTGCTCCAACCGGCAAACGTGTAACCTGTCTTGCTCAAGGTCGGATAGGTAATAGCACTACCATATGCCAACGCATTGTTCGCTTCTGTGTAATTGCCGGACGGGGTTCCACCATCAAAGTTCCATGCAAGTTTGTGAGTATTCACAGTCCAACTTGCCGTAATCGTCAAGTCTGCATCCGGCATAGAGGTTGCATTCGTGCTCCAACCCGCGAACGTGTAACCTGTCTTGCTTAAAGTCGGATAGGTAATAGCACTACCATATGCCAACGCATTGTTTGCTTCTGTATAATTGCCGGACGGGGTTCCACCATCAAAGTTCCATGCCAACTTGTGCGTATTCACAGTCCAACTTGCCGTAATCGTCAAATCAGCATCAGGCATAGAGGTTGCATTTGTACTCCAACTGGTAAACGTGTACCCCGTCTTGCTCAAGGTCGGATAGGTAATCTTCGCTCCGGTTGCAACCAAGCCAGCTTCTGTGTATGAACCAGACGGAGTGCCACCATTAAAATTCCAAATCAATGTATGTGCACTTGGAATTTCCGTCCACTTGGCATACAGCGTAATATCTTTTGTTACCTCCGTGTCGCCAAGAGAGGAGACTTGAGTTCCGCTGCAAGAAGGTGTTCTATACCAACCGCCGAAGGTATAACCTGACTTGGTCGCGCCGTTCAGCGTAGTAGCCGTACCATAGGTGTGTGTAGTAGGATGTGCATTCGGGCTATCTACGTGCGTGCCGGAGAAGGCAACACCGCCTTGGTCTCTATAGGTAATAGAGTAAGACTTCGGTGTCCAATGTGCATAGTATGTTACATTAGCCGTTACTTTAGTGGATGGAGCTATCTGTGTGCCACCGTCAGCGGCGGTGTACCAACCTTCAAGCGTATGGCCGTCCTTATAGGCGGCAGGCAGTTCGCCAACGAATGAGCCTTGGGAGTATGCCAGAGTGCTTGCCTCCGTTGTACCGCCATTGGCGTTCCAAGAAACGACTTTCGGGTTCTTGAGCCATTTCTCCTGCGACTTGCTGTAGATGAATTGATCGTTCGCCACCGCGCCTGCTGTTAGCGTATAACTATCATCGCCGTTGTGGAGTTGGGCGGCAGTAATAGGAATAGCAGTATAAGAAATCGATGTACCACTTTGTGTCGCTTGATAGGTTGTGGTTTCTGTACCCGCTGTTGCTTTGAGAACTATTTTTCCAGTTCCTTCCGAAGAACAAATATCTGCTCCTCCTGCAGTCGTGTACAATGCTTTGTTTATTTCTAGTGTTCCATTTACATCAATCTTCGCATCTGCCATGTTAGCATAAGTACGCTTATTTGTTATCTTTGTATCAGTATATGCAATCTGATAGAATGCAACATTACTTGGATAATTAAATCCTGTCGTTTTTTCAGGCCATTCTGCCTTGTCGTACATATACGCGCGACAATTACTTCCCAACGAAACGTTGGCTCCTTCATTAATAGTTATATTAGCTCCTGGTAAAACTGCGAAATCATAATCGCAAGTGAATGTACCAGAATTGATGGTAATGTCCATATTATTTGTCAATGGTAACACATAGTCGCGTGAATCCACCGTAACGGATATACTTACTTCAACATATCCCAAAGTTGCATCTCCATTGAGAACATACATTTGCCGATCTTTTGAAGCGTCAAACCACTTTGTCAAAATGGATCCTGATTTCAATTGAAACAAACAATTAGAAGTACCTATTATTTTTGCACTTCCTTCCGGATCCACATACGATATAGTAACACCCGTATAAACGATTTCTGAAGATCCATAATGGAAATTTATTTTGGCCTCTATATTTTGAATATAATATTGCTGTAAGGGGAATACCTTTTTTGAGTTGCGTTCCATACTGGATGCTGCAGTACCACCACGCCAACACGCAATTTGAAAATCTTCATAAACGGTAGAACCATTCAACGCATCTACTGTACCGGCTCCCGTAATATATCCCCAACAATACAGGAAACTACCGTTATTAAGTGTTATGTTTGCGCCCTCTTTTAATTCTATCTTTCCATATTTACCAGTTACAGCACCTCCATAAGGCTGACCTTTGTTTTGGTGAGCGCTTACGCTAATCGCTCCGTTTACTTTAACATTTGCACCATTTCCAAGGGTTAAGGTACAATAGGCACTCTGTCCACTTGGAGCAGCTTTAGTAATACCCGGTTTGGTAGTATAAAGTGTTTGAGCTTCATCATACGGCACTAACAAGGTCACACCATTCGGGATAATATAGTTTCCTGCCGGCACGTATGCATTTTGCACGACTACAATCTTCTTGTTTGTCCCCAAATTGGCTAATGCTTCACTCAAGGAGGAATATGCCGTTCCTGTGGTGGCTGCAGTGGTAGCACAAACAAGGAACGGTTTGGCATCGCCGAAGGTTACACCGTACGTAGCGGCTGCCGTTCCTGTCGTTTCATAAAGTTGTGATGGGGTAGTTTTGGCAGCACCGGCTATAGTCCAAGAGGTAACACCGTAACCTGCTTTGGGCTGTGCCTCCAAGTGTAGTACATCCGTCTTGTGTTGTGCTTGCGTTGTATTGCCGGTTTTTCCTTCGGAAGTAAACACCTGTGTAAATGTCCAAATAAAGTCATCATCCACATCTGCTATATCCAAAACAGAAGCGGTATATTCACCTTTCGTCTGGTCGGGTAAATTATAGGTGATATTGACAGTCGTAGCATCTTCAACAAACTTGGCATATAGTTTTATTATCGTCGGGTTCATCGGATCGGTGCTGGTGCCTTTGGCAGCATAGGTATATGGGTTTGCTGTACTCTTTGCCGTGCCGGTACAATCGGGATTGTCATACCATCCGCTGAACTTATAGCCATATTTGGGCTTTGCATAAAGATACGCGTTAGCCGTAGGCGCCAAACGATATGCGTATAAGAACTGCTCAGCATGAGAAGCGTACGCAGTATAATCCGGCGTGCCGGTATTGTTATCTTTTACGAGTACCATACCCAATCCCGGTACGGCTGGCTCTGCCTCCACCTGCATGTAATAGAGGTTGAAGTCAAAAGCGGCATAGACATTGCCCGTGTAGGACTTGCGGAGTT
>Ga0247610_10003889_pt1 | contig 16145 bp, 17 predicted proteins | sample 174DNAGHGhighgp2_FD_193483 | JGI IMG/M metagenome (GOLD analysis project Ga0247610, IMG submission 193483) | Sheep rumen microbial communities from Palmerston North, Manawatu-Wanganui, New Zealand - 1742 DNA GHGhigh gp2 | ecosystem: Host-associated > Mammals > Digestive system > Stomach > Rumen... | reverse complement strand
TGGTCTGTAGTTTCCTGGTGACTACCCATCCGCACACTTCATCAATCAGCGTACTCAGAATACCGCCGTGCATGGTATCTACCCATCCCTGATAATTGTGTTCAGGATGCCAGGTACTCACAATATAGTCACCATCCTCATAGAACTCCAAGTGAAGCCCGATGGGATTGTCAGGACTGCAACCGAAACAGTTATATCCCTCATGGTTGCGCCAAGGGTTTATTATCTTCTTCATTGTTTTCTCTATTTATTGTATAACCAAACTACTAATGCCATCTGTGCTATCAGAATGAAGGGTACACCATACCTGAACTTCTTATGCAGGGTCTTATGATGCCAGACTTTCATTCCCAACCATGCACCTATGCTTCCACCAAGTACAGCCAAGCCCAATAATGCAGTTTCTCTTATACGCATTTTTGATTTCTTCGCTTTCCACTTGTCGATACCGTACATGAAGAAAGTAACCACGTTGATAATGACGAGGTAGATCAAGACGATATGTAGGATATTCAAGTCTTTCATCAGTTCATCTTTGTCATGTGATAGCCCATCCTGTTTAACTGCATAGCGGCTCCAAACAAGTAGAGTTGATGCAGGCAGGAAACGTAAGCATTGAAAGCCTCTTTGGTTCCTGGTTCTATGTTCTGGTGACGTAGTGCATTATAGACACGGGAAGCACATTCACCTACCAGTTTCTCCAATACCGTATAGTCGATGCCTTTCAGCAACAGCACATCTTCACGGATATATTCATCCATGCTGTCGTAGCCCCTCTTGTCTCTCATGTAGGCATAGAGGTCATCAATCTTTGAATATATTTCCCATTCAGCATCCCAGAACTTAGCGACGGCCATGCCAATATACATCATCCAACCGAGGGAAGCGGATGGGAAGTCATTGAACTCCTTGATGCCGTCGGGAATGTAGGCTTTTGCAATCTGCTCCCATTTCTCTTCGACATCGGGACATTCTGGCAAACGAGCATCAATCTCATTCATAGACTGAAGGAACTGGTGCAGGTCCTGGTGTAGTTGTTCTTCAAATTGTTCTATCATCGTTATAGCATATTTTCCAGTATCTCAACAGCCTTAGTTATGTCCTCTAGAAACCTTTTGTGGTCTCTCAGGAAGTCAGCCCTGCTACCAGAAATAGCGTCAAGTAGTTCCTGGCTCATTTCATCGGCATAAGAGGCAATAGCGATTTCAATGTCATCCTTCTGCCAATCGAGCGTCGAATGAACATAGATTCTCTGCTTCTGATGCAAGAAACTGTAGGCTGTCTCTATACTGTCTTTCGTTATCATTCTTTTTTGTCATAGCCTATCGGACGGAACTGCTTTTGCTTGTCGCTGTAAACGAATCCATGTCCGTATAGGTAATTCTTTATATCCTGTGGCTCAGTTCCGAAGTTATAGCACAACGATTCCAACGTGTCAAACTCTTCATCCCTCAGAAGCATGTTGACACTCGAAACGAGTATTGCAGGGTCTTTCGGCAGATAGTCCATTTCACAAATTCACTTAAAACCAAGGGCAAAGGTACTCATAATTCCACGATTATTTGTACCTTTGCACCAATTATTATGATAGTTTATGAAAGTTAAGATTCAGACCATGTTGGGCGACATCGTGGTTCGCCTTTACGACGAGACTCCAATTCATCGCGACAATTTCGTGAAATTGGCGAAGGAGGGTTATTATGATGGTACTTTGTTCCATCGGGTTATCAAGAACTTTATGATCCAGGGAGGTGATCCAGATTCCATGGGCGCACCAGCAGGCAAGATGCTTGGGATAGGAGGCCCAGATTATACGCTGGAAGCAGAAATCAAGGATGGGCTGTTCCATAAGCGTGGAGCTTTGGCTGCTGCACGTCAGGGTGACGAGGTGAATCCTGAGCGTCGTAGTAGCGGGTCTCAGTTCTATATTGTCTGGGGAGATGTGTACAACGAAGGACAGCTTCGCCAGTTCTCCAAGCAACTGAGGATGCAGAAGGTTCAGGCTGTATTCAATGAACTTGCAGCAGAACATCGTGCGGAAATCATGCAGATGCGCCGTGACAGGAATCGTGAGGGACTTCAGGAACTGCAGGACAAACTTGCTGCAGAAGCAGAGAATAAGGTCGGAAAGTCTGGTTTGACTGATGACCAGATGAAGATTTATTCTACTGTTGGTGGCACACCCCATCTTGACGGCCAATATACAGTGTTCGGAGAGGTCGAGGAAGGTCTTGATGTGGTTGAAATGATACAAGGCACAGCTACAGGACGCGCTGACAGACCTGTGGACGACATTGAAATAAGAATGACAATCATTGAGTGATATGCTGGTAATAAGACTGAAACATACAAGCGAACTGACAGTAAATGAAGGCTTAACCGCTATTCAGATGGGGGCTGGAGATAAGCTTGTACTTGCTATCCCTGCAATGATGGCCTTGATGGAGAACGCTGCCATGCTTGCCGATGCTGATGAACTTCCAGAAGGTTCTTTGCAAGCAAAGCGAACAAGTTCGAGCGGTACAACTGATGGTGGTCATGTTGAATCCTCTCACCTCAGACCCTCGAAAATTGGTGATGTGGTTAGAGCAGAAGCCGAAGTGACCAAGATTCTTTGCGAGCAAAGCGACCAAGGCCGAGCAGACAGCAAGAAGATAGAGTTTAAGGTGTCTGCTTATTCTGGTGAAAAGCTGCTTGGTGAAGGTACACACCTGAGATTCTTTGTTGACAGAGAACGGTTCATATCAAAACTTGGGTGATTATGGAATTATTAGAATTGATAAAAAGGAGATATAGCTGTAGGAGCTATAAGCCCACGAGTATTGAAAACAAAAAACTGGACTACATTATGGAGTGTGTTCGGTTTGCTCCTTCTGCTGTGAATAAGCAGCCGTGGATGTTCCGTATCATCAGCAGTGAAGAAGATAGGAAGAAAATCAGCCAATGCTACAACCGTGAATGGTTTGCTACAGCCCCTGTTGTTATCATTGCATCTATATTGCATGATGAAGAATGGGTACGCTCCGATGGCAAACATCATGGCGATATAGACATTGCCATTGCAGTTGAGCATCTTTGTCTGGCTGCAACTGAACAAGGACTTGGCACATGCTGGGTTTGTAACTTTGATGCTGAACAGTGCAAGAAGTCCTTTGGTCTAGGTGAGAATGAGGAAGCTGCCGTCCTGATTCCTATTGGCTATCCTGCTGATAATCTGAAGGAAAAGAAGCGTAAGTCTATTGAAGAAATCATAAAATGATACAGAGCTACAAGAACATCACTCTATTTGGAAGCACTTGTTTCAAGTATCAGTTCTTGGACAAGCATAACGGCAGAGCCAAACGCACCGAGAACCAAAAACGATTGATGGAGATACACAGAAATCGGCTGTCATTCGCTCTTTCAAAGACATTGATGAATGTCTCAATTGGATTAACAATGAATCATCTGCCAGTGATGAATGCTTAGAAGTATTAAATGAACATTGTTAATAGAATCTTGAGTTTATGGATATAAAGGAGTTCATACAGAATTATAGAGAAGCGTTTGGTGAGAAGTCTCAACTCCCATTGCTTTTCGGATATAGTGACAAGCCAATTGCCGACACAGAGAAGATTGGCGGTTGTTTCTTTAAAGGGCTCCAAGCTGCCAGGGATGGTCAGCCTGTCAGTCTGAGTGCCGATGTCATTGGTTGCGGTGGTGGGAAGCTATACACAGGCTTTTCTGATATGCCAGAGCGAGTACCAGGTTTTGTCTCACTGAAGGAGAAATACAAGAAGACTCCTGGAATGGTTGTAGATTATGTAAACGGACTTGGGATGGAAAGAGCCGAGAAGCCTTATCTGAACTTCATCCGCATCGACAAGGCAGAATCCTTCGAGGGAACGGAAGGAATTTTCTTCTATGCTACGCCCGACATGCTCTCTGGACTTTGCGGTTGGGCTTTCTTTGACATTAATGAGCCTGATGCGGTGGTGTCTCAGTTTGGCTCAGGCTGTAGCACTGTGGTTTCTATGACTGTAGTCGAGAATGCACAGCAGGGGCATCGTTGCTTTATCGGGCTGTTAGATCCATCAGTCCGTACTTGGGTTGGCAAGAACGAACTGAGTTTCACCATTCCTTTCAGCCGTTTCTCTCAGATGATGGAAACAATGAAAGAAACTTTCCTTTTCGGCTCTCACGCTTGGGAAAAGATAAAACAAAGGATGGAAGAGCAGCTTGAAGAGCGCCACTCTCTTGCCTGAATCTCGGCCTTAGACTGCTGAAGAGAAACGTACCGTCTACAAAGCCATTCTTATGACACCATCGGAACTGTGATGGGAGCATTAGAATGGGACAGGAGCGTCGCCAAAGGGAGGTATATCATCAGCTGAGCCATTGATCTTCGATCCCAGAATCTCACCGCTGCCAGAAGGGGGACGGTTGCCAATACGACTATCCTCAGGATTTTCAAACCGTGTAAACTCTCCACGGAAATTCAGCAAGACATCGCCCGTAGCTCCCTTACGATGCTTGGCTATGATGATCTGAGCCATGCCATGCAGGTCGTGTCCGTTGTCATCCTGATAGATGTGATAATACTCCGGACGGTGGACGAAGAGCACCATATCGGCATCCTGCTCAATGGCACCCGACTCTCGAAGGTCACTGAGCTGAGGGCGTTTACCTTCCAATCCTTCACGGGACTCAACACCACGATTCAACTGGGACAGGGCAATAATGGGTATATCAAGTTCTTTGGCCAGTCCTTTCAATGAACGTGAAATGGTACTCACCTCTTCCTGACGTGATGAGAAACGCATGCCATTGGCATTCATCAGTTGCAAATAGTCTATCATGATGATCTTCACACCATGTTCACGTACAAGCCGCCGGGCTTTTGTACGCAGCTCAAAGACAGAAAGACCTGGTGTGTCGTCAACATAAAGAGGTGCCCCCAACAGATGATTCACCCTTTCGTCCAGACGCACCCACTCATCGGGAGCCAATTGTCCGTTCAGGATCTTCTTGCCTTCAATCTCACAAACATTCGACAACAGTCGATTGATCAACTGCTGGTTTGACATTTCAAGGGAGAAGAATGCCATGGGCTGCTGGAAATCAGCGGCAATATTCTTAGCCATGGAGAGTGCAAAAGCCGTCTTACCCATGGCGGGACGTCCTGCCACAATAACAAGATCGGAGTTCTGCCATCCGCTGGTCTTGTCATCCAGAGCATGGTAGCCACTGGATATGCCCGTGAGGCCATCCGTATTCTTGGCAGCATCCTGGATCACCTTGACAGCCTGAGAAATAACCGGATCAATCTGAGTGTAGTCCTTCTTCATGTTCTTCTGCGACAGTTCGAACAGTGCACCCTCAGCATGCTGCATCAAGTCATCCACATCAATTGTCTCGTCAAAAGCTTTCGTAGAGATGTCACCAGCAAAAGAGATAAGCTGACGGGCCAGGAACTTCTGTGCAATGATATGGGCATGATACTCCACATTGGCAGAAGTAGACACACGAGAGGCGAGCTCAGTAATATATACAGGTCCGCCGACCTCTTCTAGTTCGCCATTCTTTGCCAGCTGGTCGCTGACGGTAAGAATGTCCACAGGCTTTTCCGCCATCGAGAGGTCACGGATGGCAGCATAGACTTTCTGGTTGCGCTTTTCATAAAAGCTCTCCGGATAGAGCAGTTCACAGACGATGGCATATGCATCCTTATCTTTCATCAATGCGCCAAGGACAGCACGCTCCACATCGAGCGCCTGTGGCTGAAGATGACCATATACATCGTCAACAACTTGTGTACGCTGCTGACGACGTCCACTCCCTGAATTAGTTTTCTGATCGGGCATAAATACTGTTTTCCTTGATTATTTGTTATATACTTTCTTGACAGTGCCATCGGCAAACTGAATGAAGACAAGTCCCTTCTGACGAGGACTGGCAGGACGTCCAGAGGCATCGCGACAGGAGGTCACCACCTTGCCATTGATCACGACAGTGCCAATGGATGTAATCACCGTCTCCATGTCAGCCTTCAACGTTTCGAACTGTCCTTGTACTATGGACAGATTTGACTGAATCTCGTCAAATGGATATGATTTTACAAAATCTTCGAAAGTTTTCATAAATTCAGAAGTCTGGGCGTATGTTTTCTCTACGTCAGCACGGGTTACCTGGACAGCATCATTCACATCAAGCAGGTCGCTCATCAACTTTGCAGCAATTATCTTCTCACGCAGTTGTTGCAGTTTACTACGTAGATGCTGTATGTCATTCAGGACAGACTGTTCTGAGGTATTGAAAGAGTCGATAGCTTCCGAAGAAACGTTTTTCACAATCTGCCGGTAACCATAGAATATCAGCTCATAACGTGCCTCGAAATCCTTCAGTTGGTCTTCGGTCAGCACAGGGTTCTTCATTAATTCAAGGATTTCATTGCAAACTTTCTTTACCTCATCAAACCTAGTCTCTACCAACTTGTAATTCTGTTCGTAAAAGTCTACTGAAGTGTGACACTCAGACAAGCGATTTTCAAGGCTTGCCAATACGTTTTCTGACGATTTCACTTTTTCAAGTAGTTCTGTTTGGCTGGCCTTCAACTCGGCTGCCAGATGTTCTGCCAGGATCTCAGCCTCATCCAGCGACTTGTTCAGTTCTGTGATGCCTTTACTGATGGTGCGAATTTCCTGTGACCAGTTTTCTGCATCGCCCACCATCATTCTCAGCTGGTCGCTCTGCGCCTTGCAAAGATCAGACATCGTTGACGTTTCTTCCTGCAAAGCAGCCAGTTCATCTTTAATTGCCGCAACATCTTCCGTCGTTGCTGCTCGTGACATCTCTCCACGCAGTACTTCCATGCGACGGATAATCTCCGATAGTCTGTTCTCATCGACAGGCTGCAGGTTTTCATATTGTTCGCGGCTATTTGCAATCCGTTCCGACAGCCAGGTTACTTGTCCACCGAGTTCTTCGTATGCCTGACGTAACGGCATCAGCTGATCCTCTGGAAGGACAATGGCCGACAATCTCTCAGCGGCTATTGCCAGTTTAGCTTTCTCTACATCGAGAGCCTCTCCCTGCATCAGGATGAGATTGAGAAGAGCTGTCTTATTACTGTTGGTTTTGTCCTGTCCCTCCTGGATCATATTCCTATAATAGGAAATCCATGAAAAGAGTTCCTGGCACTCTTCCACCAATTGCTTCCGTTCTTTCAGAGCAGCATCATTTTCGATCTTATCTGTCATTGCCTTAAGAAAAGTATCATACGAGCTGCTATAGGACTGGAGAGAGTCTTCCACTGCCTTGATATACAAGTCACCTTTACTGATAGAACTCTGCACTGTAAAGATATCATTAAGTCCCTCAATCAATGCGAGTTCCTCATCAAAGCCATCGACCTCTACTCTCAATTGGTCGTACTGGACTTTAGTTGACATTTTGCCAGCATTAGTTGCCTGCTGTTGAATCTTCTTTAATAAGGTTCTCATTGAAGACATGTACGTACCGCATATAGTCATGGATTCTGATACCAATTGACGTGATTTACCGATATAGTCATTTGAAGCGTTCCAGTTATCCAACATCTGAATGGCACTGTTTAATGTCAATGCATAGTCGTTCAAGCCATAAAGGTTTGCCATCTCCAACAGTTCGGTGTACTTCAACCTCGTTGCATAATAGCTGTCCTCAGTATCCTGGGCCCTGGAACTCAGCAATGACAGCTGATCCATATATTCCTGAACAGAGGCCATTCTGCCTTCCACCATGGTTCTATGATTCTCGATCTGAGATTCCAGCATACTTTTCTCCTTTGAAGAGATCCCAGCCTCTGGATCTATCGGAGTGTTCTCCCCATAGACCGTCAGTGTCAATGTACCGTTGCTTGATACCACCCCAGTGATATAGTGCTCTTCTGCTCCTGAGTTCACTAGCCACTCTGTCGTTCCACTCTTCCTGCTGACGGGCATTAACATATATGTGCCCGGCTGACTGAAACACTTCACGGTAGTGCCGCCAGGAAGATAATGGCCATTCCAACTGTATTCGGCCTGCGACGAACTCCACAGCTCTCGGTTTGTATTGGACATTGTCTGATCGCAAAGCACCTCCAACAGTCTGCCATTCTGATATACGCCGATATTCAGGTCAAACAGATAGGTATTGGGCAGTTTGTTCACATAAGTCATCTTGAATCCTAAAGGACCGTAACTCTTAACACCATTCACCATGATACCCTGGAACTCTTTGATGGTTGTTGTCAGTGCAAAGTCATTCACCGTCAATCGTACTGATGGGGTCATGCCAGCAGCAGGTTCAATGCCGATAACCGCCTCCTGATGATAGTTGAAGCTGCCTGATACGCCACCTGTTCCAAACGTACTTGGCTTGAGCATGTTCAGCACGAAATAATCGTCCCCCCCGTTGCTCCATCCCCAATTGATATGGTAACGTCCGTTGCCGTCGTAACCGTCACAGACAAAGGCATGACCCGCAGCCGTGGTCTTATCGGCAACCTTTCCAGAAAGGATGACTGGCCGTCCGGCATCCAGTTCGTTGTAAACCATATCTTCCCACTGGGTAAAAGAGTAACCGTTGTTACGATATTTGTAGGCCACACTGCTGCTATAGCCGAAATACTGCTTTAATGCTTTAGGAATATCTGCCACCAAAGCAGAAGAGCTGGCATCATACCACATCTCCACTGATTTGCCGCAATATTGCATCAATGTGGCAATGGCCTGCTTGGCAGCAGAACTCTCATTGCCGGAATAGGTGTTCTTGATATTATTCCACGCAATAGTACTTCCTGCACTTACCCCTGTCACATTCACCCTCTTATTGGCAGACGACTGGGTATAGCTATAACTTGGAATGGCAGCCACTGTGGCATCTGGATACCTATAGACACTCATGGCCTGAGCCATGGCTGTAGCCACACAACCTGTGGCACAGCGTCCTGTCTGACCGTTTTGCGTATAGGTAGGCAGCAAAATATTGTAAGGTGCAGTCTGATCCCATCCCACTTTCACCAAGGGAGCAATGGCTCGTTTCGTAGCCTGTGGTGTTACTGCCGGGATATTGTTCTCGCGCATATAGCGGATCTGTGCTTCACAAGCCTCAAACCATTCCTGCATATTGCAAGGCAGATGATCCATGTCTATTGAGCCTCTGTTGGAATAGCCCAGCACCTGAGGAGCCAGTTCGTCGCCGGCAATAATCACAAAGCCCTCATCCTTCCCAACGTTGAACACATAGTAGCATGGAGCCTCTGTATCGTGGGAACCACGTGCCTTTGCTGCTCTCGATTCAACACTTGTTAAACTGCCTTTCCTTCCTTGTTGCTGAAGGAACTGCTGAGCCCTGTTCTTCGCTTCTTGGAGTAAAACTGTCTCAGCATCAACTGCAAGAACACTCATCATTGCAGCCATTCCGAATAGTATCTTTTTGATCATGATCTCAACGTCTATTGGTAATTGGCTGCAAAAATACGAAAACTTTATAATCTGACCAAATAAAATTGAACTTATTTACGCATTGAAAATTCGCAGCCACAATATTGCTGGTTGTAGAACTGGTATTCTTTAAGCAGTTGATTGCGTCGTTCGTACAAGCCACCTTTCCGCCAGTTCTGCGCCCAGAAAGAAGTGCCTTCCACAGCATACTGGGCAGCTTGTCCTGCACGTTCTATCTGCTCCAGGCTCTTCCAACGTGAAGAAGCCAATGTTGTAGCGAAATACTTGATATTCAGTTCCTTCGCTTTTTTTGCCGCTGCAGTCAGCCGTAATGTGAAGCACTGCTCGCAACGATGCCCACGCTCAGGTTCACCCTCTAAGCCATGGACACAGCCAAGCCATGACTGATGGTCATAGTCGCCATCTATCCATCTCAACCCTAGACTATCCGCATGGCGTTTGCTTTCATTCTTGCGTATCTCATACTCTTCACGAGGGAAGATATTAGGATTGTAATAGAAGATAACGGGCTCTATATGATGATCTACCAACCACTCCACAATGGCTGATGAACAAGGTGCACAACAGGCATGGAGCAGAACCCTCCCCTGCCCTTCCACCAAATCCGAGGGAATCTGAATGGCAGGACGTTTCATAATCCGCGTGCTTTCCAGATACGGTCCTTAGCCGCATTGATCTCCTGGAACTTCTTTTCTGCAGCCTTGCGTACGTCCTCTCCCAATGCAGCCACCTTGTCAGGATGGTGCTCCAAGGCGAGTTTACGGTAGGCACGTTTCACTTCATCGTCAGAAGCATTGGGGCTGACTCCCAACACCTTATAGGCATCCTCTAAAGTATTACCCTCAAGATGAAGCAAGGAGTCAACTTCCTTCTCCGACATTCCAAGCCACATGGCGCACTCTTTCAGCGCCTGAATCTCTTCTGAGGGTACAGAGCCATCGGCTTGTGCAATAATGGCCAGGAAATTCAGCAACTGAAGTCGCTGGGAATAGTCCATGTGCTGGTTCATCTGCATGCAGCACTCGCGTACGGTTTTCTTAAACTGGTTCCATCCCATTCGCTGCTGCTCCTCGAACAGTTTTTTCAGGATATCGTTTCCCTGATTGACAGCAGAAACACCAAAGTTCTGTCGCAGCATCTGCCTCACCACCTCCATCTCTGAATGCATGGCTTTGCCATCGGCCTTAATGATATACGACGAGAGTACCAGCATAGAGAAAAGAAAACTGTTTCGTTGGCCTTCATCCGTATAGCCATATCGAGAATCACTGCGGTAGCCAGTGCTGTTTCCGAAGGGAGACCCAAACGGTCCCTGAGTGCCCGATTCATTGACAACGTCAAGCCCAGAGTCGAAGAAGGAGCCAATAAATATACCTGCCAGCATGCCCAACGGGCCACCGACCATCCATCCCAGTATTCCTCCTATCCATTTTCCTGCTGCCATAAGTGCTAAGTGTTATTTTTATGAGAGTTGATGTAGAGTATTATTCAAAATAAAACGTAAGTGTGATCATCTTCGAGCGTCCAGGAGTGACCGAGTGGGAATAGACACGTTTGTTGATGTCTGTCAGTTCCTCGGCATGGTCATAGTCAATAGCATCTATCAGACTGTAACTGAACTTCAACTCAGGTATCAACTTAAAGAATGGCAAGTAGAAGTCACAGCCCAATCCCACTTCAATCATCGTATCGTAACGTTTCAGCTGGATATTGTCCTGAGCCTTTCCCGAAAGATTGATCATTGGGTTCAGCCCCGCTATGAGATAAGGACGATGGTTGTTGAACCGTTCTGCAGAAAACTTCAGCCCCAAGGGGAAAGAAATATAGGTGTTCTTCAGATCCTGCGTCTGCAGGAGGGGTTGATTGTCCTCGTTACGCCGGGTTAAATTGAGAAAGGTCAGATGCTTGGCACCAAAGTGCATTGCAGGTGACAGACGGGCAGAGAAGTGCTTGCCCAGCCTCACATCAGCCAGCACTCCCACGCTGAATCCAGGATTCCAGTTGTCCTGGTCACAAAGCACAGTCTCACCGTATTCCGTTCCATCTTCAGTCTTAATAAGCTGAGGTCCAACATTTTGGAACTCAATATCCTGCATATTGAAACCCACAAGGATACCAAAGTGCATTGGGCGAAGGTCTATGTAGGGTTTATATTGTGGACGTCGCTCCTGTGCATTAGAAGTGGAAGGGAAGAACGGGGAAAAGGCCAAAAGCGCCAAGAGCACCCATCTTACCTTATTTATTATTATCTGTCTCATACTATCTATTATAACGCCAAACACTCCTGTTTTATTATTTCGACTATGTATAAATTGATTCCGGGAAAGCAAAAATAATAGCAAAAATTAGGTAGGAATGAAAAAAGGTTGTATCTTTGCATCACATTTTTTGAGTATAACTATTTATTCATTTAATTAACTAATAAAAATTATGGCATACGTAATTGGTGACGACTGTATCGCTTGCGGTACCTGTCAAGGTGAGTGCCCCGTAGAGGCAATCTCTGAAGGTGAAAAGTATTCTATTGACCCTGATCTGTGCACAGAGTGCGGCACATGCGCTTCTGTCTGCCCGTCAGAGGCTATCAGCCTTCCCGCTTAATTCGAAAGAATAAGCTTCATAAACCGTAATGAGGGGTTTCCAGCAATGGGAGCCCCTTTCTTGTCCAGGGCTAAGACAGCAGGGAGAGCAGCGCTTCACGTTCACCAACCACCCAAATGATATCACCCTCTTCAAAACGACGATTAGGGCTGACGGACGACAGGTTTTCCTTGCCTTCCTCCAAGCCTACCACCATGCAACTATACTTACTACGGATGCCACTCTCCTCCAAGGTCTTGCCAATAAAGGGACTGTCAGCGCCTATGATCATCTGACGCAGCAGCATTTCACGTTTCTCAAGTTCAGGGTCCTCACCTATCACCTCTGCCTGGAGCGAAGAACCGAAATTAGCCAGCTGGTCATCGCTGCCAATAACCTGAAGACGGTCACCTGGAAAGATAATTGAGTCGCCATCGGGAATATTCAGGCGTCGTCCACCCCGTAGGATGCTGCTTACATGAACGCCGTAACGCTTACCCAGATTCAGTTCCTTCAGGGTCTGCCCCATCCACCTTGAATCTGATGGGATGTCGAACTCAGCAATGTGGATATCGCGGTCAAGCAGTTTCCCTTCATATAAAGGACGTTTCTTGCCGTGAACCTGTGCCTCTATGTCACGTGAACGGAGATTGTTGATAAACAAACGTTCCAGACGGATACTTCTATGCTTGGTGGTACGTGAGAAGATGACAGCCACCACGACAATCAGTCCAATGGTAATCATCAATGCAGGAGTGAAACGCGACAGATAGTTGCAGACAAAGAACACCAATGCAACAGCCACACCAATCCTCACTACTACAGTAAAGAGCAGGGGCAGATGATTCCGATTACTCTCTGCCCAGAGTGCTTTCCATTCCTCGCTGTGATTCTTCTTCATGACCATTGCGCGCAAAAAGGGTGCTATGAGAACGATGGTCAACACCCCCGTAATGGCATTCGCATACCAATGAAGTTCCCAGCCAGGAAGAATCCTGCGCATAAAGGGAAGGAAGAATGTGAGCATAATAACGATAACCGCTGAGGACAAGATGAAATAGACCACCGTATTGGCAGTCATCTGGGTGAGCAGTTTCTTCCACTTGCTTTGCTCCTTCGTATTGGGATGACTCATGGAGAGGTGGTTCATGGCTTTTATAAGCCTTGAAGGCAACCTTCGCTCCAGAATACAATAAGCCGGCGTGGCAAGCCGTATCATGTAAGGTGTGAGGAATGTGGTTATAACGGATACGGCCACCACAACCGGATAAAGGAAATCACCGATGACACCCAGCGAAAGCCCCAGCGAGGCAATAATGAAGGAGAACTCACCTATCTGTGCCATAGAAAAACCGCAACGCATGGCTGACTTCAGGCTCTCACCACCTAACATGAAAGCAAAGGATCCGAAGACAGACTGCCCGATAAGAATTGTCATCACAAGCAGGAAAATAGGCAGGGCATATTCTACCAGTATCTTAGGGTCTACCAACATACCAACGGATACAAAGAATATTGCGCCAAAGAGATTCTTCACTGGTTCCACAAGTTTCTCAATGCGCTCGGCTTCAATGGTCTCTGCCAGAATGCTGCCCATGATAAAGGCACCGAAGGCTGATGAGAATCCTACCTTCGTGGAAAAAACAGCCATAGCACAGCAAAGACCCAACGACACAATAAGCAAAACCTCTGCATTGATTAACCGTCGGACAGAACGAAGGAAGATGGGTATTGCAAATATGCCTACGACCAGCCACAGGACGAGAAAGAAACCAATCTTCATTAAAGAGCCCAGCATCTGTCCTCCATCGGGATTATTTCCACTGGCAATGGCACTCAACATCACCATCATGACAATAGCCAGGATGTCTTCCAAAATGAGCACACTCATAACGAGGCCTGCAAACTGCTGCTGACGCAGTCCCAGGTCATCAAAGGCTTTGTAGATGATGGTTGTACTCGACATGGCGAGCATACCACCAAGAAAGATGCAGTCCATCTTTGACCACCCAAAGAGATGCCCCACCAATATGCCCAGCATGGACATGCAGAAGATGATGCTGACAGTGGAGATAATGGGCGAAGCCCCCATTTTCAGGATCTTCTTGAACGAGAAGTCCAGTCCCAATGAGAACAGCAGGAACATCACACCAATGTCAGCCCAAAGATGAATATTCTCTGAATCAACGACAGAGGCGGTATAAGGCATATGGGGTGAAACCAGGAATCCGGCTACCACATAGCCCAACACCAATGGTTGCTTCAGCTTCTTAAACACTAGCGTAACAATGCCTGCTACCACCAGCATCAACGCCAAGTCATGAATCATGGGAGGTAGTTCACTCATGGGATCAATCGTTATGGAAAGTCAAATGGTGGGATGTGGAATGGGAATGATGGAATGGTCATTTATTGTATTCCGCAGTCAGTTCACATATCTTCACGACTACCTGCATGGCTTTCTCCATTGACTGTATAGAAACGAATTCGAAGGGACCGTGGAAATTCACTCCTCCTGCGAAAATATTGGGGCATGGCAAGCCACGGAAGGACAGCTGTGCGCCATCGGTACCCCCTCGAATGGGTTTCACCTTAGGTGCCACTCCGCATTCCTGCATAGCCTTCAGCACAAGGTCTATGACATGCATTTGCGGGTCAATCTTTTCCTTCATATTATAGTACTGGTCGCTGACTGTACACTCCAAGGTGCCTTCACCATACTTCTCGTTCATGAGTTCAGCCTGCTTCATGATAAAACGCTTGCGGTCTTCAAACAAATCGCGGTCGTGGTCACGGATAATGTAATTCAGACGAGCTTCCTCAATGGTTGACTGAATACCCAGCAGATGATAGAAGCCCTGATACCCCTCTGTGGTCTCTGGGGTCTCATTAGATGGAAGCATTGCTGCAAACTCAGCTGCTAAAGCATTGGCATTAACCATCTTACCTTTCGCATAGCCAGGGTGAACACTGACGCCTTTGATACGGATCTTGACCGATGCAGCATTGAAGTTTTCAAACTCCAATTCTCCAAGGTCACCTCCATCCATCGTATAGGCCCACTGGCATCCGAACTTCTCCACATCGAAGTGATGAGCCCCCATGCCAATCTCCTCATCAGGATTAAAAGCCACGCGGATGTCACCATGGCGTATTTCCTTATGATCGCGCAGGAAACACATAGCCTGTACGATTTCAGCAATACCTGCTTTGTCATCGGCACCTAAAAGCGTATGGCCATCAGTCACAATGAGGTCTTCTCCCACATGATGAAGCAGTTCAGGAAACTTCTGGGGTGACGACACAACACCTTCCGACAACAGTATCTCCTTGCCATCATAGTTGTGAACAACACGTGCTTTGATGCCAGCGCCCGAACAATCGGGTGACGTGTCGTAATGTGAGATAAAGCCGATAGTAGGCACATCGTCCTTGACATTACCCTTCATAGTGGCATAGATATAGCCCTTCTCGTCCATTTCTACGTCCGACAGTCCTTCACGCTCCAGTTCCTCTTTCAGGTACTTGGCAAAAACCAGCTGCTTAGACGTGCTGGGTACTGTCTGACTGTCTTCAGCCGACTGGGTGTCGAACTTCGTATAATTCAAAAATCTCTCTGTTATATCCATCACTCTACCTATTTTTATATAATGATTGTTATAATTCCAGTGATTGCTAAAAACCCTATCATTCTTTTGTCAGCTTGATGCCTATGTCGGCAATGCCTATCAGCATCTCGCGTTTCATGTTGTGCCTGACGCAGATGTGCAACGAGTCCCCCTTGTTCAGCATCACCCTCGAAATGGGAAAGGTGTACTGATAATAGCTGATACCGTCTCCCATAGGTTGCCCGCCTTTGGTGAAGAGGTTGCAAGTCAGAGTATCGTATCGTACATGTCCCATAGGAAGCAGGACCTGTTCTACGGTCAGTTGCAGGCTCGTAAAGGGGAAACGTCTGTCCAGCCTCAGTCCCAATTCTTCAAGATACTGCCCACCCTTACCAATGGGACGGATATCAAAGAACAGCGTGTCATTCTTTTCCCATCCATCCAGGGGAGTATGTACGTAACGGTTGTATACGGTCTTCTGATTACATCC
>Ga0247610_10003888_pt1 | contig 16146 bp, 13 predicted proteins | sample 174DNAGHGhighgp2_FD_193483 | JGI IMG/M metagenome (GOLD analysis project Ga0247610, IMG submission 193483) | Sheep rumen microbial communities from Palmerston North, Manawatu-Wanganui, New Zealand - 1742 DNA GHGhigh gp2 | ecosystem: Host-associated > Mammals > Digestive system > Stomach > Rumen... | reverse complement strand
TGAAGACCAATATATATATGATAAAGAAAATGCTAGTAGCGTATCAAAATATTGTAAATTGTATTGTAGTGAACGTGCACGTGTTGATGTTCCATTACCATTTACAACATTTGGTGGAAGATACTTTACTTTATCAAAATTAAAAACGGATACTGATCCAAGTTCAATAACTGGTCCATATTATCAAGGATTTAAAAGATGTAGAATCCTAACTGCATGGAATAGATGGATAAAAGATTATGATGAAAAGGTTAAAGCAGAAGTAAAAGCATATAATGAATATGCTAAGTGGACTGCTTGGTATGATTTATATAAACGTGCAGATGATGATCAAATAAATACTAATAAAACATATTCTTATTCTGTTACAAAAACATGTAAAGGTGAAACAAAATCGGAATCAAAAGTAAAGAATTGTTCCGCTAAATCAGGTGCACCTGCTGGTACAAGTTGTCCTTCTGGAACGGTTTCATCGTGTGGTGATAATTGTTCTGGTGAATCTGCTTGTTCAGCAACTTGTACATCGAAGGATACTTCTGAAACAAAAACAGTTACATTTAATAAATATGTATTTGATGATATAAAAAGACAATATTATCCAATTAAGGTTGATGAAACATATCATGATTTAGAAAAAAGATTATTATCAAAAATGTTATATAAACAAGATGACGATGCTCTTACTGATGCAATCGCAAAAGTTCCAGGTTATGATAAAAATCAAAAAATAGTTTATTATGAAACATCTGCTCAAAAAACTGCTAATAAATTTGAAGTACCAGAAGGTGAAAAAGATACTGATGGTAGTTGTTCAGTTACATGTGGACATACGTGTACATACGCAAGTGCTGAAGGATTAACTTCTGATCAAGGATATTATTCTAAAGAATATGATGATAAAGTACATCAAGACGTACATGCATCAACAGGTACTTATGGTGGAAAAGTAACTAGTGCTATTTCAACATTAGCCACTGCTGTAGGTGATAGAGAAGACTTGGAAAGAGCATTAAGTGAATGTGAATCATTCTTCTTACGTGGTGGTATATTAGAGGATCCTTATTCAAATAAACTAACATATAAACTAGAACCAGAATTAAAATTTACATATACTCAAGTTTATTTAGATGAAGAAGGAATTGAAAAAACTGATGAAATAGAGATACCAATGGTAGCTGCTAAAGGTGAAGTATGTAATTATGATGGACCTTGGATTTCTAGAACTGGCGATTTTGTAAATGATAGAGCTGAAACAACAGATACAACTTTCAAATATAAAACAAAATATGAACATGGCTATGTTGATGAAGGTGCTTGTGCTGGTACAACAAGTCCACCAGATCCTGAAATCTGCCGTCCAAATTATTCAGATGTTTATTCGAAAGTAAATAAATCAGCTAACGATAAATATTACGAAGATATGTATTTGATAGATAGCACAAAAGTAGGCAGTGCATTACAAACAGAAACATATAAAGGTACAGTTGCTACTGTAAAAAGTGGATATGTTCCTGACGGTAAATTTACTGAAATAATGAGAAAAGAAGATAATTCTTATTGGGCAGAAAAGAAATTTACTGAAGATGCTAAGTATAGAGCTAAATGTATGTGGAATGATGGCGAAAATGAAAAACACACATTATACCCAAGTGGTTTAGTATATGGTACTGATATTGAAGCGTCTAAATATAAAAAATTAAATCTATCGAATAAGTATATTTCTATTGATCAAAGTGGACATAAAAGAGAATATATGATGTATCTTACTTCTTATGAAGGAGTATTTGAAACTCACTGGTATTTAACAGGAATAGGTGAAAAAGTAAAAGACTCTGAAAAAGGAAGATTCGATGATTATATAGCTGAAAATGGTAGCACATGTTCAGTTGAATTAGGTGAAACTCCTGCTGAAGGTGGAGCTAGAACATGTTATTACAAAAGCAGAAGATCATGGATTAACTCAGGACAATGTCCTCCTGATCAAATAATTACTACCTTATATGGAACTGAATTATGTGGTGGCGAAAGATGGGACCCATTCTTCCACTTCAAAATAGTTGATCCAGCTAATCCATTCCCTAATACTACACTAACAGATAAAGGATATGTTGATTCGAAAACATCTGAAACATACGGAACAAACTGGGTTACTGAAGAAGGAAAAAGAGTAATGAGTGATATTCTTGATAAGAGTGCTGGAAATAATACATATCATCCAAATAATGTTGGTGCTGTATGGAATATTAGTGGAAAAATGGCAACAAAAACTAACGGATCATTTGTATTATCACCAAGAACAATCTTAGCTATTCAAGATTATAATAATCATTCATATGCGTTTGGAGGTTATTCTGATTATGACTTGGTATGTAATTGTCCAGCTGAAGCCACAAGAATGACAGTTAATCCAGATGAAGATGAACCTGGAAATACTTATAGAAAATGGACTGATTTAACTCCAACCGAAAAAGAAGGGTTCTGCCGTGATTGCAAATCTGATTTCTTAACTGAGTTAAGCACATTTATAAGTGATAAATCAAAAACAAGTATTACTTATCCTAACTCAATAGGGGATTCATAAGATACCAATTTTTGGTATCTTTTTTGCTTGAAAATATTGTATATATTATATGTTTTTGTTATACTTTTTTTATAAGGGTAAAATATGTGGAGGTAGTTATATGAAAATTAAAAAAACACACATTCCAGTGATACTTGCAGGCATTCTTTTAATCTTATTAGTGGGTGCACTAATATATGTAATTTTCTTTATGAAAGACAGTAATAGAATTAAAGATAATTACTATGCTAAAAAAATTAATGATTATAAAATGGAGGTACAAGTAGTTAGTTATAACGAAGGTGATTCTGTAGTAGATTTAGAACATATGGATTATCAAGAAATAAAAGTTAATAATTATGTTAATAATCAACTTGTTGATAATGAAATATTCTCTGGTTCTATTAAAGTTGTTTCACAAGATGATGGATTTATATTATATTCATATTCAAATGATTCATTTATTATGAAAACTGATTTAAACTTTAAAACTAAATGGATATATAAGCCATCAAAAGATGGATATCAAATAAAAACTATACTTGTTAAATCAAATAAAATATATGCTATTTTATCAAATGATAACAATGTATATGGAACAACATTTGATTTAAAAGGTAAAAAATCTAAGTATGTAGAAATAACAAACATAGATAAATACAATAGTGTTGATGTTGTAGCTTTTGATGATTCATTCATTATGTATTCTGAAAAATCACCAGTTATTAATTTTAATAAAATAGATTTAGATTTTAAATTAGAAGGTAATAGTTTAAATCTTGTTGAAAAACATTCTGATTTAATTGGAAGCAATGTTATGATTCAAGGAATGACTTCAAAAAATAATAAAGCATATTATTTTATCCAATCATTCTATAGAGGTGGAACAAATAATATAATTGGTATTATCGATAATAATTTAAATGAAGTAAGTTTTAAAAATATAAATGATGTATTTGCTAATAAGTTATCTGCTTCCTTATTTAATAACAATGTTTATATCAATGATGGTAATAAAGTAGTTATTTATAATGCTGATACAGGAGTTAAAACAGAAAGAGATTTTTCATCAATGGTTTCTGAAGATGATCCAATGATGATTTATGTATATGGAGACAGCAAACAAGAAATACTATATACAAATGTTGGTAATTCTTATGTTATAGATGTTTATGAAGAAAATAAGTTAAAGAAAACTATGGTAATAAATCTTGATAATGAACAAATTAAAGGAGTTCCTTTATATGCATTAAGTCAAGATAATAAATTATATGTATTATCTAGTGCTAATAACTATAGTTTATATTTAAATAAATACGAATTTTAATAAATTCTAGAAAGGTAATATATGGTTGATATTTATGAAAAATAGATTATTAAAATATACATTTGTATTTGTATTATTGTTTACGTTTATGATTAAATCGTATCAAGCAGCTGATATAGTTGTTGGATCTTCCGGAGTTGGTGCAGATGTAATAATTCCAGGACCAAAAGGAACTCCATGTAAAACTAATTGTATTTATCTATCAGATTCAAAGAAATGGTGGAAAGCAGCTGGTGGTGGTGTAAGATATTCATTTGTAGATAAAAATGGTGAAATGGCTACCCAATTTGGATTTAAGAAAAGTTATAACTTTAAAACTAAAACATATAATAACACATACTACAATAGTAATGATGGAGATGCATCTAAAAAAGCAGTTTTAACTGGAAGTGGATTGAATGTGGAATTAGGAAATCCTAGTTGGCCAACTCATCAAGATTTAGCTGCAGCGTATAATAATGCAGTTTCATCTCATGGAGCGTTTATTCAATCTTTAGTAGGTGCAACACCTCAAGCAGCGCCTTCATTTAAATCACAAAATAATGGATGGAAAGGATATGGATCTTACGATTTCCAATTCTTCAAATTCTTTAAAGAAAATTCCGATACTAAAAGTTTCGTAGCTAATTTTATTGCATTAATATATGCTGTTAAAGAAAGCTATGGAGAAACTTTATCAGATGAAGTTGCAAAAGAAATTGCTGGTAAAGCATGTAAAGATGATATAGATTTATATATTATTATTGAACCAATGATGGGATTTGCATTAGGTAGCTATACTCAAGATCCAGATGGAACTAAGAAGTATTGTGAACAATACAAATCAAATCATTATGCTTACAGTGATTGTTTAAATAAACAAGCTGGTAAACATGGCTATAAATATACTACTACTTTAAGAGTAGTCGGTACTCTTGCTGACTTAGGTAGAATGATGTTTAATGAGTTAGATGGTAGATTAGATTCTGACATTGGCTCATCAACATATAGAAATGCTAGTGAAGTATATCTAGGTCCTGGAAATGGTTATAGAAATAAAGCACAAGTTGCATGGATAAATGGTAAATCAGCAACAATATATAATACTCAAGCAATTCCTTGGTTTGGTGTAAGTCAAAGATTTGATAGAGTATTAGCACCAGGCTTCTATTACACACCTGACTTTACTACATATGGTTATATGAATTACAACCAATTCGTATCAACTGTAGCAACAGGTCAAGGTATGTGGGGACTAAGTGTGGCTGTTGGATCTGATTCATGTGATGAACTTGAATGTAATTATGTTGATGGAGTATTAACATCTAATAATCCTAAAGGTTCATGGAAGGAACTTCCAGCTGGAACAAAATTCAAAAACTTAGCTGAATTTGCATTTGCTCCTCAATCAGAAAATGGACTTGATTGTTGTGAATCTCTTAAATCAGTATTAACTGATGGAGAATTAAAAGGAAATGCTGAATGGGATGCAGCTTATAAAAAATACTGCGATGATAGTACAGTATGTAAAGTAATAGATGATAGAACTATTCAAGGACCAGGTAAAAAACAATATTCAGAAGATGATTATCCTAAATCAGGATTTAAAGACTTTGGTGATTTCGTAACAGATAAGAAAAAACGTGGTGGTTTAGATTGTTGTGAAGAAATCAAAGGCAAAGGTGGAAAATGGGATGAATACTATAATACGTATTGTGATAGTTGTTGTACTGAAAATCCAATTCCAAAATCAGATAAATATGATGGAGAATTAAACAATTGTTGCTTAGATAATGATACAAGTGTATTACAACAAACTAACGTTACTGATTTATTCTGTTACCATAATGGAAAACAAGTTGATGACTTCTATCCAAAATGTAATGCAGATACTTATGTTGAAAAAAACATAAATGAATATTGTGATTTATATTGCTCAGAAAGAATAATGATTAAACAAGCTAGACCAATAACAGCAGTAACTGGTAGATATTTCTCATTTACTGAAATTGAAACTGATATTGGTAAGAAAACAACAGCTCCATACATGAAAGCATTCAAGAGATGTAGTGTTACAACAGAATGGGATTCGTGGTATGCAGCATATAAAGAACAAGTTGATAAATTAGTTAAATCTTATAATGAATTCCAAAGAAATAATGCATTCTTAGATTTATATAAGGCTGCTAAAGATAATGTTACAGATGTAACTGTAGTTGGAAGTAGAACATGTACATGTGGTTCTAATTCAGATACAAAACCATCTAAGACATCAACATATAAGATTTATACATTCCCTCAAGTTAAGAAACAATATTTCCAATTAAAACTTGATGAAGGAAAAGAAAAATCATATGAAGCATTAACATTAGTTAATGATGGTGGACCATATTTTGCAGAACATACTCAATATACAAATGATGATTATGATACTGCAATAAGTAAAGCAACACCTGATTCGTGTTCAGGAACATGTACAGTAAATGGTAAAACAGAAAGTTATTCAGGAAGTGCTTCATATACATTTAACGGAAGTTCAACTGCTCCAGCAGGATCAATAACTGGTTCAAATTCAACAAAAGAGAATTTCACTGGTGTATTATCTGCTTATGAACAAGCAGTAACAAATGCAAAACAAAACTTTGGCGCAGCTAAGAATCAAATGAAACACTTAGAAGAATTATTAAATCAATGTGAAGGATACTTCAGTGGATCATCAACTACATTAGAAGATGGTTCAGATATTACTAAAGAAGATCAAAAGATATATCAATTAGATCCTAAATTAGATTTCCATTATACTCAAGTAGTATTAAATGAAAATGGTAAGAAAGTATCTGATAAAGTTAAAATTGATTTCGTACCAATTAATGAAGAAACTAATAAAGCTTGTGAATTCACAGGACCAATTATAGTTTCAGACAATGGAGCATTACTATCAAAGATTGGTTATACTCCAAAAGGAAAAGGTTCATATGTTACATCTGATGATGAATTAAAATCAGCTGCATATTCATCAATTTATTCACCAAACGGTGGAGATTCAAAATACTATGAATTAATGATGTTATTCAAAGTTGATACATTAACAAAAACAGCATCATCTTATGATGAAGACTTATTAAAAGATATGAATGATGCAAAAGCTTATAAAGCTCAAAAGAAATTTAATGAGTTTGCTAAGTATAAGGCAGACTGTGTATGGATTGATAAAGGTACTGCAATCACTCTATATCCAAGTGGATTGATTGGTCAGCCTTTAAATCCAGGCGGTTTAGATGAAAAAATCGAAAATAAAAATATAACCTCACATGATAGAGAATATGCTATATCAACAAGAACACTACAAGGTTCATATCAAACTAACTGGAATTTAACAGGAGTTGGAGAAAAAGGTAAGTTTGATAAATATATTCAAGAAAAAGGAACTGCATGTTCTATGACTGATAAATCATCATTCAATCCTTCTACAAAAGAAGATGAATGGAGATTCACTTGTAAAATAGTTATTAGAAATAGTACTATTAGAACAGGTTTATGTGAACCATCTGCGATTGTGGCTCCAGTTGATAACAAGAATATGGAACCATGTGATCCAGCTGATTATATTCAACCATCATTAAAATTTAAAATCGTAGATTCAAATGATTTGTTCCCTAATACAACTAAATCAGACAAAGGATTTACTGATGCTAAGAATAATACATATGGTTATAACTGGGTAACAGATGAAGGAAAAGAAGCTTATGATAAAATAACAGCAGATTCTAATGCTGGTGTGTTATTTAGTCCAGATCATTTATCAGAAGTTATTAGATTAAATTCTCAAGGTATTAGTTTAATAAAACAATATAACTCAAAAGTTAAAGGTGGTTATAGTGATTTCAACTTAACATGTGAATGTGAAGAAAACATTGCTTCAACTGAACCTGATAACAAATTACCTGAAGATTTAAGAGCTGGATGTGTTAAATGTAAATCTAAATTCCTTGAAGATTTACAAGATGGTAAAATAACGATTGATGGAAACTCACATGATATTCATGTATGGGTTGCTAGAAAAGATTGGACATTAGATAAAATCAGAACAGAAAGATTAGGATGGTAGGTGAAATAATATGAAGGAAAGTATTTGGGGTTATTGGATTATAGTTTTAGGTATTTCAGTTATATCAATCATGACTGTATTACAAAACTATACAACTACCGGAGAACAAGATTATGTATTAATCAAAAATGTAATGGAAGCTTCAATGAGTGAATCAGTTGACTATGGTTTTTATCGAGACACAGGTCAGTTAAAAATGAACGCTGAAAAGTTTAAAGAAAACTTTATTAGAAGATTTGCTCAAAACGTAAATATTACTAAAACATATGATATTAAATTCTATGATGTTTATGAATTACCACCAGCTGCAAGTGTTGAAATTTTAACTAAAACAAACAAGACAAGTTGGGGAACAAATGCAGGTGCTGCAGAAGAAGCTGATGTACCTACAAGATTAACTGGTATTTTATACACAGATACAAACTTTGATCCTACTTCATATGGTACTGTTGGTACATACGAGTAGTAATTGTTCAATCATAAGTTAAGAAAAGTGTTAACCACTTTTCTTTTTGTTTATATCATATTTATAACATGCTATACTAAAAATAGAAGGATATGGGGTATATGAAGAAATATTTGTTTATATTCATATTAATGTTATTTCCAATTTATGTATATGCTGATGAATGTACATATGAATCACGTGTTGCTTTAAGTAAAGAAGCTGCTAAAGTAACTGCTTCATATGATTTTATCAAGGATGAATCAGGTAATGAAATTGGATTTAAAATATCAGTTTATAATTTATCAAATAATTTATCTTTATCTTATTCTGTAGGAGATAGCAATGGTTCAGAAACATCTGTACCTGCTGAATCTATTTCAGAGGATGGTGTTTATTCATTTGATACATATGATATCACCAGTGCTATTAATTATAAATTTAATATTAAAGCGTATTCATATGGTTGCTATAATAACTTAAGAACTATATCTTTAGTAAAACCATTAAAAAATAAATATGCGGATTTATCTCAATGTAAAAGTGAATATCTTGATGAAGATTATTATTATTGCCGTAAATGGATAAATTCTCCAATAACATTAAGTTATGTAGAAGTAGTTAAGAAAATTCAAAAGGAAATTGATAGAAAATCACCTACAACAACAACAATATGTGTTTCATGTCAATTGAGAGATAAAAAAGCAGGTCTTACAAGTAATTTTAAACAAGTTAGAAGATACATTATTATAGGATTAAGCATTGGTATTGCATTAGATACACTTGTCCTTATTTTATCTATTAAAAGAGCTAGAGATGATATTTTCTAGTTCTTTTTTATTATACGTGCTATAATATATTCAGGTGGTAGGTATGTTAGGCTCTAAAAAGATTAATAATATTGAATACGAGTTTGCTCTTTTAGATGCAATAAGATATTTAGAAGATAAAGACATAGCTGCTAAATATGAATTAATCGTTAAGAATATAAATAAATATAAAGATTTTGCAGATGCTGAATCAAGCAAAAGTGAAAATGGAATGTGGGACACTATTAAAAGCCACTATGATGATGAAATTAAAAGAATAGATAAAAAGCTAGAACAATGTGAAATTGATTTAGTTAAAAATGAACATATTAGTTTTAAATGTAAAAAAATTGAGAAGGATAAAGAATCTTTAGAAACTCAAAAAATTCTTTATCAAGAAATACAAGATGAAATAATTAAACTAATAAATATCTATTCTAAAGTTAGATATTATATAGATAAGATCAAAGAAGCAGAAGAAAATATGTCTCAAAAAACTGTAAATGATTTATCTGAATTAAGAGATAAACTTAATAGTTTAACAATTTTAGATGAATTTCAAATATAAAACTATGATTATTCATAGTTTTATTTATTAGGAAGGTGTATTAATGCATATTCAAAAGTATAAAAAAGATAAAACTAATAAGTATAAAGTTTATATAGATGATGATGAATTTATAATCTATGATGATGTAATTATTAAATATAATTTACTATGTAAGAAAGAAATAACAGAGGAAGAATTACAAGAAGTATTAAAAACAAATGATGAATATACTTCATATTATTTATGTATTAGATACATTAATACTAAAATAAGAAGTGAAAAAGAAATAAAAGAATATTTAAAGAAAAAAGAAATATCCAATGAAATAATTCATAAAACAATAGATAGATTAAAACATAATAGTTTTATAAATGATGAAATATATGCAAAATCATATATAAATGATAAAATAAACTTGTCTTATGAAGGACCAAAGAAGATTAAGGATGCATTAATTAAAAATAATATAGATGATAAGATTATTATTGTTTACTTAGATAAAATAACATATGATGTATGGATAGATAGAATAAACAAATATATAGATAAGAAAAAGAAAATAAATCATGCTTCAGAATCTATATTTAAAAAACATATGTTATCTGATTTACATAACTTAGGATATTCAAGTGATATGATTAATGAATGTATTAATTGTATTAAGATAGAAGATCATGATGATTTAGTAAAAGAGTATAATAAAGTAAAAACTAAATTAGAAAAAAAATACTCTGATAATGAATTAAAGTATAAAATAAAACAAAAACTCTATTCTAAAGGTTATAGAATAGAGGATATAGAAGGAGTAATAAATGAAGACTAAATTTCAAAGAATGAATTATAAAGAAAGAAAACAAGCTATAAAAGATTTTAAGAATAGCAGTCCAAATAATTTATATTTATATAAAGCTATTGTTAGATTAAAAATAATAGGTGTATTTGGTATTTTATATTCTATATTCTTATTTGTATTAAACTTTATTCAACATTCAAAAGCGGTTGATTATATAATTGCAGGATGTGTAATTGTAGCATCTGTAGTATTTGTTATTACATCTTATGAATTCTTATATAGAAGTGTTAATAAATTTGTTATTAAGAAAAAATAAAAAAGTTCTTTAGAACTTTTTTTATTTCTTTTTACCAAGTGTTATTATGTAAGGATCAGTTTCAGTTCCTGTTCCTTCTTCATATACAGTTAAATCATTAATAACAATTGTTGGAGCAATCTTACCAGTGTTAGATGCTGTTGTAGTATATATTTCTTCAGCAACTTTCCATACTTTACTAGATTTATCAGCACTTGCTGTAATTGACCAAGTATTGAAATCAGATAGCCAATTGTAATTCTTGCATCCATAATCAGTTGGTTTTTCACAAGAAGGAGATAAACTTGCTTGTAAATATTCATATACAGCGATTAATCCAAGGTTTTGACCTGTAACTTTTTGAGCACATTCAGTTGAACCATCTTTTGTTGTATCTTCTTCAGAACGTTTACCAACACATAAATCTTGTGAAACTATATGACTTTTATAGTCATCAGTATATTTATCGCTTTTATATAATTCTTCTAGAGAATCTTTAATTCTTGAATTTAAGTTATTATAAATAAATTCATTAATTCCATCATTGTGATTAATATCTGCATTATATCTATTGTCCCATACATAATAATTTGATTTATCTAAACCAATTAATTTTATAGAACCATCAGTATTAATTCTTATAATTCTATATAAATCTTCACCTAATTTAACATAATTATCTTTAACTTCTCCTTTAAATATATATTCATCATTTACTTGATATAATCCAACACCTTTTTCAACAATTGAATTCTCAATGATTTGATCTTTTAAAGTTTTAGTTTGATAATCCTTACCACATGTTAGAGTAGGAATGTATAAATAATAACCACTATTGTTTATTACAGTTACATATCCATCACATTTAGCATCTTCTTTTCCTAAATATTCACTTAATTCAGGAATTCTTTCATCAGATATCATTTTCTTTAATGTAAGAGTAGCTGTATCTTTATCTTCTGTAGGAAGTTCTTTTTCATTACTTTTATAATAACTCTTTGCTTCCTTTACCATTCTATCAACTAATTGTTTATAACTGTGTGATCCTTTTCCACACTTTGACATTAAAAATATTATTATTATAAATACTACAAATGCACCGATTATAATACCTATTGTTTTCATCATCTTTTCATTCATAGATATTCCTCCATTTCAATTAAATTATAGCAAATATATTATACTTATTCAATTGAAGAATACAATAATAAAATAATATATTTTTATATATTTTATATGTATTAAATTGAAAAAATATAACATATTTGATAATATATAAATATAATAGGAGTTGGCAATATGGAATTTATAATTAGATACTGGTATATTTTTGCTATTATTGCAGCATTTTTATTATTAGGTTTATTGGGTTATATTTTAGATAGAAAAAGATATGAAAAATATAAAAAAGAAATAATTGAATCAGGCGGTGCAGACACTGTTCAAATGGATAATCCACTAGAACCACCTAAAGAAGAAACTACTGAGCCTACTAAATAGGCTTATTTTTATCAAAAATATAGATTATTAATTTTCAATTTGTTATAATACGAAAAGGAAGTGAAGTATATGACATTAACAACTATATGGAATATAGTAACTAAAATCATGGATATATGCTTAATATGGATAATGTTTTATTTCATATTAAAAAATATAAAGAATAATATAAAAATGGTACTTATATTTAAAGGTATTATATATATACTTATCATTAAACTATTAAGTAATATATTTGACCTTTATACAGTAGGTTTATTACTTGAATATGTTATTTCATGGGGACCAATTGCATTAATTGTAATTTTCCAACCTGAAATAAGAAATATACTAGAACAATTTGGTAGAACTCAATTACTTGGACGTCATAAAGTATTAACTATTGATGAAAGAGAAAGAGTTGTATTTGAAATCATGACTGCTTTAGAGCATTTAAAGAAAGAAAGAATTGGTGCATTAATTGTTATTGAAAGAAATATGAGTTTACAAGAATATATTTCTCCAACAACTAAATTATATGCAGATATTTCTTCTCAATTGTTAGAAGCAATATTCTTACCACCAAATCCATTACATGATGGTGGAGTTATCATTCAAGGTGATAAGATAACATGTGCTGGTGCTGTATTTAAGACAAGCATGAATCCAAATGTTAATAAGAAGTTAGGTACTCGTCATAGAGCTGCATTAGGTGTTGCTGAAGAAACAGATGCAATTGCATTAGTTGTTTCAGAAGAAACAGGTAGAATATCTATAGCATGTGATAATTACTTACATTATAACTTAACAATGGAAGAATTTAGACAAATGTTATTAGATGAATTAAAACCTAAATCAGATGTTTTCTACTATGCTGATGCATCAAGTGAGGAGGGTGAAGATGAATAAGATATTTAAACCATTTATAGCCCTATTTAAAGCTATATATAAAATTATAGATAAAATAATTGTTACTCCAATTAGTAGAATCGTTTATAAATTAAGAGATATATTTAAAAATAATTCATCAAGATTAGAAAAAATATTAAATAGACCAAATATATTAATATATGTAAGTTTAATATGTGCAGTAGCTATTTTCTTACTTGTTGATTCTAAAGTAATAGATTTAACAGAAAGAGAAGCAGAAATAATATCTAATCAAAAAGTAAATGCAATTTTCAATGAAGAGGCTTATATAGTTGATGGTATTCCTGAACAAGTTGATATAACTTTAATCGGATCAAGATCAACAGTTTATATGGCCACTCAATTAGGAAATCATGAAGTAACTCTTGATTTATCTGGATATGGAGTAGGCACTTATAAAGTTCCTCTAAAATATAATCACAATATAAATTCAGTTGATTATAAATTAGATCCATCTACAGTAACAGTTAAGATAAGTGAAAAAGTATCTAAGGTTGTTACATTAGGATACAATATGCTAAATGAAAATAAATTAGATTCTAAGTTGTCAATTTCTAATGTAGTACTTGATAACAATGAAATAATTATTAAATCAAGTCAAGAAATGTTAGATAAAGTAGCGGTTGTTAAAGCATTAATTGATGCAAGCAACATTACACTTACAGATGCTGGTGAAATGACATTAGATTCAATTCCATTAGTAGCATATGATAAAGATGGTAATAGATTAACAACAGTAGAAACTGTTCCATCAAAAGTAACTGCAACAATTACAGTTGAAGCATATCATGATGATAAGATTGTTAAAGTTGTTACAAAAGGTAATATGGCATCAGGTAAAGCAATAGCATCTATTACACAAACTGTTCCATCAGTTACAATATATGGTGAAAAATCAGTAGTTGATTCAATCGCGTATGTTGAAGCAGTGGTTAATATAGATAAGTTAGATGCTGATAAGAATATTTCAGTAGACTTAGTTAAACCAAGTGGAGTAAGATACATGAGTACAACTAAGACAGACGTATCTATTAAGGTTGGAACTGAAACTAATAGAACTATTGAAGGTGTTGTAGTTGAGGCCGAAAATCTTGCATCTAATTTAGCAGTACAAGCAGCAAGTGCAGATGATAAACAAATAAATGTTATCGTTAAAGGTGTTGATACAGTTATAAATGACAATGAACTTGCATCTAAGATTAAAGCAACAGTTGATTTAACAGGATTAAAACCAGGAACACATACTGTTCCAGTTAAGATAACTGTAAGTGATGAAAGAGTTATCGCACAAGCAGAAAAAACTGAAATAACTGTCAAGATAAGCGAAAGTAGTAAGTAAAATTACTACTTTTTTTATTGAATATGATATAGTTATTATAGGTGAGTATGATGAAAAATGGTTTTACTATGATTGAATTACTTGCATCTGTAGTAATACTTGGATTATTACTTGTTTTAACCATTCCATCATATACAAGTATTACCAGAGAAATGAAGAGTAGTAATTTAGATGGAAAAATATCTGAAATTACTATTGCAGCAAAAAAACATGCTGAAGTAATTAAAGACGAAATTAAAGATGCACCAAATGGCTGTTTATTTACTGATGTAAATGAACTTATTACTTTAGGTTTATTAGAAAGTGAATCGGATTCAGCTAATCAAATATATAATCCTAAAGATAATTCAGTATTAGGTGGAAAAATATATATGTGTTATGATAATCAAAAATATAAAGTAGATGTTTATTATACTTTTACATTTGATCAAACTAAGTCATATCAAAAAGGTTTATATGTATTAGATAATAGTAAGATATATCAATGTGTATTAAATTATTCTAATAAAGGTGGAATAAATGCTACATATCAAGAAGATGGTGATGGTGATGATGCCATTTATTATCGAGGTAAAGAGTATTTTAAATTAGTTAAAGATTTAAATTAATAATTCAAATGGGGGAATTGGTAATGAAATCATATAAGACAAATAATAAATGTTTAATGATAGCTGATGGTAAAGAAGGTAACAAAATAACATTAGGATATTTCAATACAGAAAATCAAATTGATAAAGTACTAACTTTAATTAATCGTGATGAGTATGTTATTGATGGTTGGTTAAATACATCATATGATAATAAAAGAAAAGTTGATAAAATCATGTTTGAATTAACTCCTGAAGATAAATTATCATATTATATAAATCAATTTTTAGGAAAAGATAAGAAATATGAAATAAGTGATGGAGAAAAAAAGGTTACATTTTATCGAGATGATGAGTATAATATATATATTATTTTTTGTTCAAAAAATAATAGTTATGATATAAGTGAAAAATTTAAAATAAGAGTTAAAGGAAATTATAGATTATATAGCTTATTTAACAATATAAATGATAATTTGAATGTTGAGGATCATCAAATCACAATTGATGAGTACTTATATGAAAGAAAACTAAATAAGTAAAAATTCTTAATATTCAGTTATCTTTATGATAATATATCAGTAAGGGTGAGTATTTATGAATAAAGTACTTATGGTAGTTTTAGATGGATTTGGTAATTCAAATTCAGAAGAAGGAAATGCATTAAAAAAAGCAAATATGGATACCTACAATGAAATATTAGATGAGTATCCACATGTTTTTATAGGTGCTACAGGTGAAGAAATAGGTCTACCAGATGATGTAGGTGCAGAATGTGAAATTGGACATGCAACTATGGGTGCTGGTAAACCAATTAAACAAAGCATTACAATTTTAAATGAAGTATTAGGAAGTACTTTAATAGAAAAAAATGAAAAGATGATTGATATCGTTGAAAAACTAAAAAACACAGGTGGACGTCTTCATTTAATTGGACTTGCCAGT
>Ga0247610_10003886_pt1 | contig 16152 bp, 12 predicted proteins | sample 174DNAGHGhighgp2_FD_193483 | JGI IMG/M metagenome (GOLD analysis project Ga0247610, IMG submission 193483) | Sheep rumen microbial communities from Palmerston North, Manawatu-Wanganui, New Zealand - 1742 DNA GHGhigh gp2 | ecosystem: Host-associated > Mammals > Digestive system > Stomach > Rumen... | reverse complement strand
TCGTTCAACACCGGAAGGATAGAGCATCTCTATCTCGACGAATGGGTGAGAGACATGAAGAAGCAACGTCTTGTGGAGCTGCATTGGGCCGACATGACCGACTCCTCCTCGCTCATTCGCATCATCGGCGAAGTGAAACCCACCGAAATCTACAACCTCGCAGCCCAAAGCCACGTGAAAGTGTCATTCGATGTGCCAGAATACACCGCCGACACGGATGCCGTAGGCGTGCTGCGCCTCCTTGAGGCAGTGCGCATCTGCGGACTGGAAAAGGAATGCCGCATCTACCAGGCATCCACTTCCGAGTTGTATGGGAAGGTTCAGGAAGTGCCTCAAAAAGAGACGACGCCTTTCTACCCTCGCTCACCCTATGCCGTGGCGAAGCTCTATGGCTACTGGATCATGAAGAACTACCGGGAGAGCTATGGCATGTACTGTTGCAACGGCATCCTCTTCAACCATGAGAGCGAGCGCAGGGGTGAAAACTTCGTCACGCGCAAGATTACACTGGCTGCCGCACGCATCGCTCAAGGATACCAGGACAAACTATACCTGGGCAACCTCAACTCCCTTCGCGACTGGGGGTACGCCCGTGACTACGTGGAGTGCATGTGGCTCATCCTGCAACAACCAGAACCCGACGATTTCGTCATCGCCACCGGAGAATACCACACCGTAAGGGAGTTTGCCACACTCGCCTTCGAGGCAGTGGGCATCCAACTGTCTTGGGAAGGCGAGGGAGTGGAGGAAAAAGGCATCGACGCCGCAACCGGTCGTGTCATCGTGGAGGTGGATCCCAAGTACTTCCGCCCGGCAGAGGTGGACCAATTGTTGGGCGACCCGTCAAAAGCCCGCGAACAACTTGGATGGAATCCTTGCAAGACACCCTTCCATAAATTGGTGAGAATCATGGTCGACCACGATATGGCATTTGTGAAAAAACTATACAAGAAATAAGAAAGACTCATAGACATGGCACTTGACAAGAACTCTAAAATCTATGTTGCAGGGCACAGGGGGCTCGTAGGCTCCGCCATCTGGTCCAACCTCCTCTCCCGCGGCTACACCAACTTGGTTGGCAGGACCCACAAGGAACTCGACTTGCTCGATGCAACGGCGGTGAAGCAATTCTTCGATGCAGAGCGCCCCGACGCCGTCGTACTGGCTGCCGCCCATGTGGGAGGCATCATGGCCAACTTGAAATACCGCGCCGACTTCATCTACCAAAACCTCCAGATACAGCAAAACGTCATAGGAGAGAGTTTCCGGCATGATGTCAGCAAATTGCTCTTCCTCGGCTCCACCTGCATCTATCCACGCATGGCTCCCCAACCTATTACAGAAGAGGCATTGCTCACTTCCGAGTTGGAATACACCAACGAGCCATACGCCATAGCCAAGATTGCCGGTTTGAAGATGTGCGAGAGTTTCGCCATCCAATATGGTTGCAACTACGTTGCCGTCATGCCCACCAACCTATACGGCCCCAACGACAATTTCCATCTGGAGAGGAGCCATGTGCTGCCGGCAATGATTCGCAAGGTGCACCTTGCAAAATGCCTCAACGAAGACAACTGGTCGGCCGTGAGGAAAGACCTTGACCAGCGCCCTGTGGAAGGTGTGGACGGCAGCTGCACAAAGGAAGAGGTGCTTGCCATCCTGGGCAAATACGGCATCACCCCCGAAGCGGTCACGCTATGGGGGACAGGCTCTCCGCTTCGCGAATTCCTATGGAGCGAGGATATGGCAGATGCCAGTGCATATGTGCTGCTCAATGTCAATTTTTCCGACACTTACGACCCTCAGTCGACAGAGATTCGCAACTGTCACATCAACATTGGCTCAGGCAAGGAACTGACCATTCGCGAGTTGGCCACCAAGGTGGTGGAAGCCACGGGGTTCAAGGGAGAGCTGCGTTGGGATGCCACCAAACCCGACGGCACACCACGCAAACTCACCGATGTCAGCAAGATCCATCGCCTTGGCTGGCATCACAAGGTGGAAATAGACGAGGGGGTTCGCCGCTTGCGCCAATGGTACATCAACGACCAAAACCGCTGACTTCATGACACTTATCATGGGGAAGAGGCCGCATAGAGACATCACGGCGTGAACTCATCCAAGCGGGAGGCAGCTGCCAAGCGGCATTTGTCCCCGTTTTTTTCTTTTTATCACCCCTAGGAAAAGGCACAAAGGAAGATTGGGGAAATAGAAGGAAAACCTCTCATTTCATCATGCAAGTAAAAGAATATTCCAGGACAAAAAATTCCTTGCTCAATATGGCGACGGGCTTGTTTGGACAAGTCACCCTCACCTTGTTGCGCTTCGCCTCCCGCACGGTGTTCATCTATGTGCTGGGAGCCGAATACCTGGGTATTGGCGGCTTGTTCAGCAACATACTCACCCTGCTCTCCCTTTCCGAATTGGGCTTAGGCTCTGCCATCATCTTCAAGCTATACAAGCCGATGGCACTGAAAGACGAGCGGCGCGTCAAGATGTTGGTGAAATTTTTCAGACGAGCCTACGCAGCCATCGGGTGCATTTTCCTTTTGCTTGGCATCTTGATGATACCACTACTTCCCGTGCTCATCAAGAACTACCACAAATTGGACGAATTGGGCATCAACGCTCCCTTGGTATTCTTCCTCTACTTGATGCAGAGCGTGAGCACTTACCTGTTCTCCGCCTATCGCACCGTCATCATCAAGACGGCCATGAAAAGATACATCCTCAACATGGTGGGGTTCATCTTCAACGTCATCACCGTGGGGACTCAAATAGCCATCCTGCTTTGTCCGTTAGGCTTCATTTCAAGCAAACCGGAAAAATTCATGCTTTATGTCGGCGTGGTCATCATCCTGGGAATCTTCCAAAACTGGACATGCGCCATCATCGCCACCAAGATGTATCCTTGGGCTTTCAAGAAAGAGAAGGAAAGCCTGCCACGCAAGGAACAATGGGGCGTTGTGAAAGACTGCGCAGCACTGATGGTCTACAAGGTGAACGGCGTGGTGCTCAAGGCCACGGACAACCTGGTGATAAGCTATTTCCTTGGACTTCGATGGGTGGGTCTCTATTCCAACTACTTTCTCATATACCTGACCATCAACCAATTTGTCAAGCATTTCCACAGTGGTGTAAAAGAGAGCATGGGCAATGCATATGCCAAGGAAAGCATAGAGAAGAACTATTTCATCTTTGAAATGATGAACTATCTCACCATCTTGCTCAAAGGAACTGCCTGCGTGGGCATTGCCATCTGTTCAAACGAGTTGATAGACCTATGGGTGGGCGAGGAATACATCATTCCACAGCCGCTGCCCCTCTTGTTGGGAATAGAGAGCCTCTTCTTTGGGCTGAAAGTCAACCTTGGTCAGGCAAGAAACATCTCAGGCGCCTTCCGCCAAGCATGGTACCGGCCGCTCATGGGCATTGTCATCAACCTTGGAGTCTCCATCGTCCTCTGTAAACACATTGGCATCTGCGGCGTCATCATCGGCACCATCACAGCCGATGTCCTTACCAACTTCCTCATCGACCCCTTCATCATCCACAAATACAGTTACAAAGGATACAAACCTGCATCCTACTATTACAAGAAGAACCTCACCTACATGCTCTTGTTGGCCGTGGTGGGTATCGCCGACTACCTGCTCTGCAGGGTGATGGTCACGGGGCTGCCCATCGTCGACCTGGTATTGCATGCCCTTGTCTGCCTCGTCAGCGTGCCTGTCACCTTCTTGCTCATATACCAAAAGACGGATGTGTGCCAATACCTTTTTGAAAGGGCGAAGTCTTCGATATTGATGCAGCGAATAAAACGGACACGTTCATGAGACAGAAAGTCATCATTGTCGGTTGGGGCTACACCTCCCGCCTCTTTCTCATACGCTCGTTGGGAGAGATGGGATGCGAAATCGTCATCATTGTTCAAGAAAACAAGAAGACACCCATTTTCGACATCTACAGCAAATATGTCAGCAAGGTCATCAGATGCACCAAACAGAACGACATAGCGAGCATCTTGTTGAGCCAATGCAAGCCTTCGGAAGGGAAGGCACTCGTCATCCCCAACAACGACTCAGCAGTATCCATGCTGGACAAGCATCACGACGAACTCGTCGACTATTTCCACATCCCCCATGTACACCACGAGCAAGGCGCCATCACCGCATGGATGAACAAGGAGAGGCAAAAGGCACTTGCCCAGAAATTGGGACTGAACGTCGCCCGCTCACTAGGCACGATAAACATCGTGGAGCGACAATACGAGATTCCCTCCGACCTGACCTATCCGTGTTTCACCAAGACACGGGCATACGCCCCAGGCTACAAGCACACGCTCCATCACTGCGAAAACGAGGAGGAATTGCGCCAAGGCCTTGAACACCTCACCACCATCGTCCCCAACGCCAACATCATGGTGGAGGAATACAAGGAAATAGAGAGGGAATATGCCGTCGTGGGGTTCTCCGACGGCGACCGCGTCATCATACCTGGCATCATTGAAATCCTCCAGATGTCGGAAGGCAGCGGGAAAGGGGTGGCCATCCAAGGGAAGGTCACTCCCATCGACGGGCACGAAGACCTAATCGACCGTTTCTCCCAATTTGTAAAGGAAGTGGGGCTGGTAGGTCTTTTCGACATCGACTATTACGTCAGCGGGGGGAAGGTGTATTTCGGAGAACTCAACCTGCGCATCGGAGGTTCCGCATCTGCCGTATGGAAATGCGGTGTCAACCTCCCCCTCATCATGCTGAAACATTTCAGAGGCGAGAGCATCGACGGCATGCAGACAAGCATCACACAAGCCGCCACCTTCGTCAACGAGCGCACTTGCATCGACAACTGGTATGTAGGATACTACAACACGAGAAGATACCGGCAATTCCTGGACTCCGACATCAGCTTCATCAAAGACGACAAAGACCCCATGCCATGGAAAAGGTTCAAGCGCCTTGAAAGAAAGATGCACCTCAAACGAACCATCAAAAAACTCATGCCATGGAGGAAATCAGAATAATGGAAAAGCCCGACTACGTGTCGTGGGACGAAATCCACGACGTGTTGTGGGCTGCACACAAGGAAAACCGCGACGCGGGGATGCATATGAAATACCCTGGCCTGCCCGGTGACCAGCTGGAAGGCCTCTTGGGCGACAAAGGGCATTGCTTCGTGGCACTTGAAGGACGGAAAGTGGTGGCAACCGCCTCTTACCGGGTGATCACATGCAAGCGATGGTACAACAAGACAAAGAAGAAAGTGGTTTCGCTGCTGCTCGATGGCATACTGCCTGAATACGGAGGAAAAGGCATCTACTCCAAACTATACCATTTCCGTGAAGAGCACTTGAAAAGCTGCGGATTCAACCTTATAGACATGGACACGGCGGAAAAGAACGTAAACATTCAGAAAGTGTTTATCAAGAATGGGTTCCGCCTTGTGGACTTCGAGGTTTACAAAAGCCCCCACTATTCCGTCGTGATGGCGAAATGGCTCAACGGCTGCCCTTACAGCAAATGGGAATGCTGGTGGAGATTCCATTGGCGGAAACTCAGGACAAAAGCCATCTGGAAACCCGGACAAATCAGGAGATTCTGAATATGTCACAAACAACACCCAACAACACCCCCCAGCGACCCCTGGCCATCGTGATGGGCAAGAACTACGCCTCCCGTCTTGGCATGGTGCGTGCGGCAGGCATGGCCGGCTGCGACGTGGTGGTGGTGCAGACACAGTTGAAATGGATGAAAGACACCCCCATCGACATCTACAGCAAATATGTCGTGGAGACCAAGGTGGCTCACCAACCCGATGGGCAACTCATCATGGATACCATCATGGGTTACAAGGGAAAGCGCAAGACCATGTTCATCCTCCCCACCGACGACTGGACGGCATCCCTTATCGATACACACCTCGACATCCTCAGCCCGCATTTCATCACACCCCATGTCAATCACCAGCAAGGCGCCATACTCCGCATCATGGACAAGATGCACCAGAAAGAATTGGCTCGTGCCGCCGGTGCCAACGTGGCAGAAGGATGGCTTTGCCGATATGCAGAGGGAGGGCATTACATCCCCGAAGGAATAACCTACCCATGCTTCACCAAGCCAGTGGAATGCTACACGGGAGCCCTGAAACCCTTCCTCAAACGCTGCGACAACAGGGAACAGTTGGAAGAGACATTGCGAGCCATAGCCAAATACAAGAAAGACATCCTCGTGGAAGAGTACCATCCCATCACCAAAGAGTATGCCGTGCTGGGGGTAGCATTCGGCAACAGCAGCATCATGCCAGCCTTCATACAATTGGACAGCGACAGGGAGGGAGTGGCTGCCACGGGAAGGGTGCGCCCCATCAGCCAGCTCCCCGGGATAGCCGATGTGCTGGGGCGCTTCATGGAAAAGACCCAATTCACAGGACTCTTCGACATCGACCTCTATGAAAGCGAGGGAAAGGTGTTCTTCAATGAACTCAACGCCCGCTTTGGTGCCAGCGGCTATGCCGTCACCAAAGGCGTCGTCAACCTGCCGGAAGTGTTCATCAGTTATTTCCTTAAAGACCTTAAGGACCCTAAAGACCTTAAAAACCTTGACGCCTCAGACAACTTCCCCATGCAATCCTTCGCCAACGAGAAGACATGCTTTGAAATGCTCTACGCTGGCATGCTCAACTATTGGCAATACAAACGCTCAATCAACAAGGCCGACATTCGTTTCATCAAGGACGACGACGACCTTGGTCCGTCGCGCATGGCCTCCAAGGACGAGCGGCTGCTCTTCCTCAGGTCCATTGTGTGGAGCATCAGGAAAAGGGCAAGGAAATAGTTTCTCTCCAACTCCCCTTTAACTCCTTGAAAGTGAAAATACGTCCCTTTAACTCCTCCCCCTCTGCCCGAGAGGGGGTGGCCGCAGGCCAGGGGCGAGTGAGAACTCCCCTTTAACTCCGGAAAGAAGTGAACAAATGTCCCTTTAACTCCTTTTTAACTTCCCTTTAACTCCTCTTTAACTCCTAAAAGATACTCCTCTTTAACTCCTCTTTAACTCCTAAAAGATACTCCCCTTTAACTCCCAAGCAACCTATGAAAAAATACGACTACCTCATCGTGGGCTCCGGCCTCTTCGGGGCCACTTTCGCCCACCTCGCCCACAAGAAAGGCAAACGATGCCTGGTGATTGACAAACGTCCACATTTGGGCGGCAACGTGTATTGCGAAAACGTGGAAGGAATCAATGTGCACGTTTATGGCGCACATATCTTCCACACCTCCAACAAGGAAGTATGGGACTTCGTCAACGCCATCACACCTTTCAACCGATACACCAACTCTCCCGTAGCCAACTACAACGGACGGCTCTACAACCTGCCCTTCAATATGAACACCTTCTACCAGATGTGGGGAGTCACCACCCCTGAGGCCGCCAAGGCAAAAATAGAGGAGCAGCGCCAAGAAACCTTGGAGGCAATGAAAGCGGCAGGCATCACCGAGCCACGCAACCTGGAGGAGCAGGCACTCACCCTCATCGGCCGCGACATCTACGAACGCCTCATCAAAGGCTACACAGAGAAACAATGGGGACGGAAATGCACCGACCTGCCTGCCTTCATCATCAGGAGGCTTCCCGTCCGCCTTGTCTTCGACAACAACTATTTCAACGACTCTTACCAAGGCATTCCCATCGGTGGCTACAATCTGCTCATCGAAGGTTTGCTCGACGGTGTGGAATGCCGTGTGGGAACAGACTTTTTCGACGACCGCCAGCATTTCGAGGCATTGGCGGAAAAAGTGGTCTATACAGGCAAGATTGACGAATATTTCGACTATGAACTGGGGCAACTCAACTACCGTACGGTGAGATTCGAACAAGAAACACTCGACAAGCCCAACTACCAAGGCAACGCCGTGGTGAACTACACCGATGCCGCCACCCCCTACACCCGCATCATCGAGCACAAGCATTTCGAGATGTTCGGCCAGCAGGTTTACGACTGCCCCAAGACCGTCATCTCACGCGAATACTCCACAGAGTGGCAAGCAGGCATGGAGCCCTACTATCCCGTGAACGACGAGCGGAACAACACATTGGCCGACCAATACAGAGCCATGGCCGCCGCACGACAAGACGTCATCTTCGGAGGACGCCTGGCAGAATACAAATATTACGACATGGCTCCCATCATCGAAAAGGTGATGAGCCTCGACATCTAAACACCATCCCATGGAATTGCTCAAGAGACTGTATGCCAAATTCCGGCACCTGATACTTTACGGCATCATCGGAAGTTTCACCGCTTCACTCGACTTCCTCGTATTCACCTTGCTCACCCGGGTGCTGGATATCAACTACCTGGTTGCCAACTGCATCTCCGTGCTAGTGGGCATCACCACCAGTTTCTACCTCAACCGCAACTACAATTTCAAGGTGAACGACAAGACGGCGCAGCGATTCAGCATCTTCCTTGCCGTGGGACTCACCGGGCTGCTGATGAGCAACCTCATACTATGGGTGGGTGTCGAAAAGATGCATCTCAACGAATCCATCACCAAACTGGCAAGTATTGTCCTAGTGGTGTTCTTCCAGTTCCTCTTCAACAAGTTCATCACCTTCAGGGTGAAAGACGACACCTCCCTAAAACAGAATCACTAACCAAAAAACATCTATCCTATGGAAAAGTTTTATTTTGTCATGCCTGCTTACAACGAGTCGGCCAACATTGAAACCACCATCAAGCAGTGGTATCCCGTTGTGGAGCGCATCAACGGCATGGAAGACTGCGAGGCCGTGCTGGCCATCGCCAACGACGGCAGCAAGGACGACACCTACGAGGTGATGACCGCTTTGAAGGCCAAAGGCGGATACGACCATTTCGAGCCCCTCACGAAGAAGAATGGCGGCCATGGACAGACAGTGCTTTACCTCTACCGCCATGCCATAGCCAATGGTGCCGATTATGTCTTCCAGACCGACTCCGACGGCCAGACCGACCCGGAAGAGTTCTGGCAGATGTTCGAACACCGCCACGACTATGATTTCCAAATCGGCTACCGCAAAGGTCGGCAGGACGGTTCCAGCCGCGTTTTCGTGACCAAGACGCTGCGCTTGGTGGTGTGGCTGATGTTCCACGAATGGGTGACCGACGCCAACACCCCCTTCCGCCTGATGCAGCGTAACAAGTTGCAAGCCATCATGGATGTCATACCTGAAGACTACGACCTGTGCAACGTGGCCATTGCCGCCATCGCCGTGAAATGGAAATATGCCATCAAGTTTTATGAAATCACCTTCAAACCCCGTCAGGGCGGCGTCAACTCCATCAATATGAAGCGCATCTTCAAGATTGGCTGGAAAGCCTTGGGCGACTTCCGCAAGATCAACGCCAACCTGAAGAACAAATCCCCCAAGCACGACTGACATGGAAAGCAGGAAGCCTATCACGCTCACCCCCACCACGGCATCCTATTATTGGTTGCTGGGAGTCTTTGTCTTGTGGACGCTCGCCGGACTGTTCCCCTTCGAACTCACCTTCGAAGGCGACTCCTTGCGCATCATCGCCGGCTGTTCCGTCATGTACAACCAAGGATGGGCGGTACCACCCAAAGTATCCTACCAATACGGGATGCAACCCGCCATCATCTACCTCATCGTGAGCGTGAAGCACCTGTTGCCTTTCCTCAGTTGCAACACCATCTACAGCCTGCTGTCCGCCATCGCGGCATTGGCTGCCATCCCCCTTGCCGTGGCTTTCGTGCACAGGGTGACAGGGATGAGCAAGACTCTCATCCTTTTCGCACTCATCCTTCTCCCCGAGACCTACGCGCTAAGCACCTACCCCAACTCCTCGTCGTTCTCCTACGCACTCGCACTATGGGCGTTTCTTCTCATCATGAGGGAGGCGCCTTTCTGGCAACCACTTGCCATCATGTGCATCGCCACCATCTTCCGCATCGACATCATCATCATCTATCCCGTCATCTTCCTCCTCTTCCTCCATCGGGGTACGAGTCTCAAGAAAAGCATTGTCTTGTCGGTGGTGGCAGCCTTTGTTGTCGTTGTGTTCATGCTGGCGGCATACACCCTGCTCCAAGCCAACCCGTTCAAGACCCTTCAGGCAGCAAAGACAATGAACGACAATGGCAAGTTGCTGCAGATGGGGCTGATCGCCATCTTCTCCTATTACACCATTGTCAATTTCATCCTTGTACCCATCGGCATCGTCAGCGTGGCACGCAAGAAGCAATTCATCATGCTGCTCATCGCGTTGCTGCCCATGGTGCTCATCCATTATTTCTACCGCCTCAACGGAGGAGCGGCAAAGCATTATCTCTACCTGCTACCCTTCATCGCCATCCTCACCTGCCATGCCATTCACTACCTGACGGCATTGGGCAAGCGACACAAGGTGCTGGGGTATGCAATGGTGGTTGCCTTGGTGGCTTACTATGTCGTCTCATTAAGGTTTGACTTCCCCGACAAGCCTTGGCGCAACACCGAGGATTGCGTGTCCAAGTTAGGCCCCAACCTCAGCCTATACAAGGATGCCAGCAGCCCCCGCCATTGGCAGTTGGGCATAGGCACCAGCCTGGGATTCTTCACCGAAGACGAGTTGATGGTCTATTCCGGGCATTTGTTCTATCCTTTCTACATCCACAAAGTGAAGAGCCGCCAGAAGAACCACATCCACGAGGTGAAAGCCTATCTCGACAAGAACGCCCCGAAGCAATACGCCGTCGTGGCTCTCACATGGAACGACCTTTCGTTATATCCCTCTGTGCTGCTTGAAGAGGGCTACAAATATAAAAAACTATCCAATCGGTCGTTTGAGATGAGCGACGGCAATCACGACGTGGTATTGTTGGCATCCGAGATGGAGAACGACGAGAGTGACATCAACAAGGTGCTCAGCAACATCAGGGGCAATATCCAAATGGATGGCGTGCCGGTGTATGTCATCACCCAGATGGAATCCTTCCACCATCCCCTCGACAGGCTATGCAAAAAGCAAAGATGCCGCAAACTAATGCAAGGAGTCTACGAAGTGACACCTTAATACAACAGACCCACAAAACCCATTAGCCCCATTAACCCCATAAGACCCATAAAAACCTAAAAACCATGACCCGCCACATCCTCCCTTTCCTTTTGTCATGCGTCATACTGCATGCGTGGGCGCAACCCATCGACCGCGAGGCGGTGGTCAAGCGCAACAATCCCCATGTCACCACACTCGACACCCTGGCATCGCTCACCGTGGGCAACGGCGGCTTTGCCTTCACCGTGGATGCCACCGGCTTGCAGTCATTCCCTCTCACCTACTCCAACGGCGTGCCATTGGGCACGATGAGCGACTGGGGATGGCACAGTTTCCCCAACCCCGAGCAATACCGTCCCGAAGAGGCGCTGAAAGCCTACGACTTCGGACGAGGCCACACAGAATTCTATTCCACGCAGTTCAAGGATGGCCGTCCCCATGGCGCCTCAGAATGGTACAGGCAAAACCCTCATCGTCTCCACCTGGGTGCCATTGGCCTGAATCTTGAACCAGGTGAGGTGCACGACATCGACCAGACGCTCGACCTGTGGACAGGCGTCATCGACAGCCGTTTCACCTACCGTGGCCACCACTACCACGTGACCACCGTCTGCCACCCGGAACGCGACCTGGTGGCCACACGCATTGAAAGCGACGACCCCGACAAGCAAGTCACGTTCAAGTTCCCCTACCCCACTGGCAAGCACAGCGACGATGCCTGCGATTGGAACGAGTGGGAACGAAACATCACCAGTTTCGAAGGGATGGGCAAGGCATGCACCGACACGCTCAAACGCATCCTCGATGGCAAGTCAAGGTTTGACAAGGCCGCCTACTATGTCACCATCCATTGGAACCAGGGTCATCATAACTATGTCAAACGTGAAGGCGACCACCCTTTATGGAACGAGCAGTATTTCAGTTGTCCCGACCAGGTGACATCCTTCACCTGTGAGTTCTATGAGCAAAAAGACCCCAACAGGCGGTTGCTCACCTTCGACGAGGTGAAGGAGGCTTCAATCCAATACTGGCAGCGTTATTGGAAAGAAGGCGGCATCGTAGACTTCTCCGCCTGCACCGACGAGAGGGCTCGCGAGCTGGAACGCCGCGTGGTGCTGAGCCAATACATACTTGCCGTCAACGACGGTGGCGACACCCCACCCCAGGAAACGGGACTCACCTACAACTCTTGGTTTGGAAAATTCCACTTGGAGATGATCTGGTGGCATCAAGCACAATTCGCACTATGGGGACACCCTGAGATACTCGAGCATTCGCTCGACTGGTACTTCACCGTCATTCCTGTGGCAAGGGAGATAGCCAAGCGCCAGGGGTTCAAGGGAGTAAGGTGGATGAAGATGACCGACCCTTCGGGGACGGAGGCTCCCTCCAAGGTGGGAAGTTTCCTCATCTGGCAGCAGCCCCATCCCATCTATCTTGCCGAACTGCTCTACCGTGCCTCCGATGACACCGGCAAGGCACGCATCCTCGCCAAATACAAGGACATCGTGGCAGAAACGGCCGACTTCATGGCCTCGTATGCCACCTATGACAAGAAGGGCAATCGCTATGTGCTCAAAGGATGCATCCCTGCACAAGAGACCCTGCGCGCCGACGAGACGGTGAACCCACCCTTTGAGCTTTCCTATTGGCACTTCGCACTCGACCTGGCCCAGCAGTGGCGCGAGCGTAACGGCCAGTCCCGCTCAGAGGAATGGGACAGCATCATCAACCTGCTCTCACCACTTGCAGCGAAAGACAGCCTTTACCTCGCTGCAGAAACCGCCCCTCAAACCTATGAGGACGTGCGGTTCACCAGCGACCACATGGCTGTCCTGGGAGCCGTCGGCATACTGCCTGCCACGCCACAAGCCGACAACGACATCATGCGCAACACCCTGCACTGGGTGCTCAACAACTGGAACTGGGACAAGACCTGGGGATGGGACTTCCCCATGACGGCCATGAATGCAGCAAGGCTTGGGGAACCGGAAAACGCCATCAACGCGCTCCTCACCCCGCAGCGCACCAACACCTACCTCCCCAACGGGCACAACTTCCAGGACAATCGGCTCAGGTGCTACCTCCCCGGCAACGGAGGATTGCTCACCGCCGTAGCGATGATGTGTGCCGGATGGGATGGTGAGACACGCCACAATCCCGGTTTCCCCGACAACGGTGCCTGGGACGTGAAATGGGAGGGCTTGCTGCCCCTACCCTAAAGCCATAGGAAAACCGGAATCCCTAGGATTACTAGGAATACTAGAATCCCTAGGAATACTAGTAACACTAGGAAAACTAGAACCCCTAGGGAAACTAGAAACACCAGAAAAAACAAATGGATAGACTCATCAAAAAGGCCAAGGAGATGCTGGCCAACCAGCCCCTTCTCTACCGACTGGCGGGCATCGTCTTCGGCCCCATCACCCGTCACCGCGAGCGTGTGGAAAAAGCACAAAAGGCCAAATACTTCCACGCCCACGCCTTGGAAGCCCTCAAAGCCTTCGTCGACTGCATGGAGGCGGGAGGTTTCAAATACACGCTTGCCTTCGGTTCCATACTGGGAGCAATCCGCGAACACGGCTTCATCAAGCACGATATCGACATCGACACCTCCATGTGGATTGACGACTTCAGTCCGGAAGTGGTGACGGCACTCGAAAAGGCAGGGTTCACATGGCTCTTCAGCAACCTGGTGGACGAGGGGCGCCTTGGTCGCGAGGACACTTTTGAATACAACGGCGTGAAAATAGACATCTTCTATTTCTACCCAGCCATCGACACCCTTCCCTATTGTTGCGACTTCCTATACATGAAGGAAAGCAAAGACCAATTCATGGCAAGAAGGATAGAAGTGCCCTACACACGTGGGAGGAAGAAGGCACGCTTCGAAGACATCGAGGTCTATATCCCCGAAAACGCCGAGGAAATCTGCACGTTCAGATACGGCCCCAACTATATGACCCCCGACCCAAGCTGGAACTGGGTCAGCGAACGCAAGCACCTCGTGGAATGGAAGGATAAACTGGATGTCACCACACACAAGAAATATCCCCACGGTCAGCCTGCCACACCACCGCAGAAGGAATGAACACGCTCTTGTTGCTGCAACAGCAGCGGCTATTGCTTGAGATAGAATACCACACGGAGCGCGAGGCATATCGCCGACAAACCGAATCGATGGGTTTGATGCGCAAGGTGAAACGCGGCGATGCATGGTATCCCATCCGTGGCGGACGCTCCTATTACAACTCGCTCAACCAACTCGTGGTGGAAGTCCACCGCACACAGGACGACGATATCGAACACAATTTCGAATATGGTCGTCCTGTGTGCTTTTTCCGTGTCGCCAGTGATGGCAAAGGCGGGGAGAAAATCACCTATTTCAAGCAAACTTGCACGGTGAACTATGCCGATGGCGACCGCATGGTGGTCATCGTGCCAGACAACGGCACAGTGGCAGAGGTGCAAAACGGCGACCACCTTGGCGTCCAATTGTTTTTCGACGAAACCACCTACCGGCTGATGTTCGAGGCGCTCGACAGGGTGTCGAGGGCGAAAGGCAACCGCCTGGCCTACCTGCGCGACCTGTTCTACTCACATCAACCCGCCGCAAGGTATACCTTCTCACCCATGCGTTTCCCTTGGCTCAACCCCACCCAGGAGAAAGCCGTCAACGAAGTGCTGTGCGCCAAGGATGTGATGGTGGTCCACGGACCTCCCGGCACGGGGAAGACCACCACGCTGGTGGAGGCCATCAACGAGACGCTTCGACGTGAGAGCCAAGTGTTGGTGTGTGCTCAAAGCAACATGGCAGTAGACTGGATATCAGAACAACTCACCGACCGCGGCATCAACGTGCTGCGCATCGGAAACCCCACCCGTGTGAACGACAAGATGTTGTCGTTCACCTACGAGCGGCGCTTCGAGGCTCATCCCGACTACCCCCAATTATGGAGCATCCGCAAGGCTCTTCGCGAACTGCGCCAAGAACATCGGCGGAGCAACCAATACCACCAAAAACGCGACCGCTTGCAATCACGCGCCACAGAACTGGAACTGCGCATCCAAAACGAGCTATTCGGCGAAGCCCGTGTCATCGCTTCCACCTTGGCAGGGTCGGCCAACCGACTGCTCGACGGCCAAAAATACGGGACATTGTTCATCGACGAGGCAGCACAAGCTCTTGAAGCAGCCTGTTGGATTCCCATCCGAAAGGCTTCAAGGGTGGTGTTTGCCGGAGACCATTGCCAGTTGCCCCCTACGGTGAAAAGCCTCGCGGCACTGAAAGGAGGCCTTGACAAGACATTGATGGAACGCATCGTGGAAAACAAGCCGGAGGTGGTGACGCTGCTGCGTATGCAATACCGTATGAACGAAGCCATCATGCGCTTCTCATCCGACTATTTTTATGGAGGAAAGGTGGAAACCGCGCCCCTGGTCAAGCAACGAGGCATCCTCGATTACGACCACCCCATGATGTGGGTGGACACTACCGGCCTCGACTGCCGAGAGGAATTCGTGGGAGAGACTTTCGGCCGCATCAACAAGGCGGAGGCGGCACTCACGCTGGAAACCCTTGAAAACTATTTCAAGAAAATCGGCAAGGAACGCATCCTGGAGGAGCGCATCGACGTGGGAGTCATCTCACCCTACCGTGCACAAGTGCAACACCTCAGGCGAATGGTGGGAAAGAAGGCTTTTTTCAAACCTTTCCGACATCTCATCTCCATCAACACCGTAGATGGTTTCCAAGGCCAGGAACGCGACATCATACTCATCTCGCTCGTCCGCGCAAACGACGAGGGCCAGATAGGTTTCCTGCGCGACCTTCGGCGAATGAATGTCGCCATCACACGAGCACGTATGAAACTCATCATACTCGGCGACAGCGCAACATTGACAAGGCATCCTTTTTACAAAAAGCTATACCACCACATACAAAGCCATTCACAATGAAAAGGCGAACAATAACCGACAAGTGCCACCTCAAAAGGGTGGCACTTGTTGTTTTGTAATCGTTAAAAAATAAGTTGGTATTATTTATGTCCTCAGTTGCATTTGACAAGGTAGTTCCATTTTGGCAGGATTTCGTCCTTGATGATATGCTTGTCA
>Ga0247610_10003885_pt1 | contig 16153 bp, 16 predicted proteins | sample 174DNAGHGhighgp2_FD_193483 | JGI IMG/M metagenome (GOLD analysis project Ga0247610, IMG submission 193483) | Sheep rumen microbial communities from Palmerston North, Manawatu-Wanganui, New Zealand - 1742 DNA GHGhigh gp2 | ecosystem: Host-associated > Mammals > Digestive system > Stomach > Rumen... | reverse complement strand
TCTCACTCCACCTCCATTTCTTTCACCTCCGCATACAGTCCCAAGTCCTCTTTTTTCACTGGCATCGGGTCGTTGTTGTCATCGTTATTACAGACATGACAATCTCATCCAAGTTGATACCCTTGCCTTGATGCTCCTTAATATAGGCTTCAAGGCTTTTCTTTCTAAACTTGATTCCGTTAATATTTCATCTTGCTTTATTGACATCATCCTCAAATCACTCTTCTTCGCCTCCAGTTAGTGGCATATCGATTTGCAGTTTTCCTTCACCATCTCCTCCAGTATTCTCACCAGCTTCTCCGCCCGCTGCTCGTAGTTGTCGAACTTCTTCAGCTGCTCCTTGCCGTAAGCAGTAAGCTGCTGCATGTAAGCCTCATCAGTCGCCACTTTGTAGATAGCCTCTGCCGCAGCATCCGCATCAAGGGCACTGTAGTAACAAGCGGCCTCGCCGCACAGCCCTCGGGCAAACTCCAGGTCGGTGGTCACGATGGGCACCTCCATATGCATCGCCTCGGGATACATGGCCGTGAAGCACTCCATCAGCGTGGGCATAAACATAATGTCAGCCTGCTCGTAGAGATTAGGGCACTCCGCTACATCTTATAACTCCTAAAATTCAGTGCCGTCTTCATCGTCCTCCGCCTTTCGTTTTCGTTATCGTTACGGTCTCAAACACCCTATCGGCACAATCTTTACCCCGTCCGGCCGCGTGTATGCCATCTCGCCACCCGTCAGCACCAGCAGCAGCTCCATACCTTCATCAATTTTGGTGCAAAACTACGAATAAAAAACGGTCCGGCAAAGCTTATCGGGCGTTTTTAATAAAATTCATCGGGCGATTTTGAACAAATCCGTACTCTGTTTTTGAAACAACTAGTTATCGTTATCGTCCTTCGTTATCGTTATCGTTGAACCCAGTTATCGTTATCGTCAAGGTTAAGGTTTTGAAACCTTGGTTTCAAGTATCCCCACCAGCTTCTCCGCCCGCTGCTCGTAGTTGTCGAACTTCTTTAGCTGCTCTTTGCCGTAAGCAGTAAGCTGCTGCCTATAAGCCTCATCCGTTGCAACCTTGTATATAGCCTTTGCTGCTGCTTCAGCATCCAAGGCACTGTAATAGCACGCCGCCTCGCCGCACAGCCCACGGGCGAACTCCAGGTCGGTGGTCACGATGGGTACCTCCATCCGCATCGCCTCGGGATAGGTGGCCGTGAAGCACTCCATCAGCGTGGGCATAAACATAATGTCCGCCTGCTCGTAGAGGTTAGGACACTCCGCCACATCCACCTTGCCGATGAACACAAAGTGCTTGCGCAAATGCTCCGGCAAAGAGAAAGGAGTCTCGTTGCACGTCAGCACAAAGCGGAAGCAGAAGTCGGGATGCACACGCTCCAGATATTCCGACACCGGCACCATAATCCCCAGGTTCTTGTGCACAGCCGTTGACGATACCGTCAATAAAGTCACCACCCTTCCGTTATCGTTATGGTTAACGTTAAGGTTAAGGTTAACGTTTCGCGTCCACTGTTCCGGCTGGTCGAACACCTGGTTGTAGTAGTTCGTCACCGTATATACCTTAGCCCCCGGAATAATCTTCGGCAGCATTGCTGATATATACGCATTCTCCGTATAGAACGTGTCCGAGCTCCTGCGGAACCCCCAAGTCCATACTGCATAAATAAGCTTAGTTTTTAGATTATCCACCCATGAATCTTGAATCTTGAACCTTGAACCAATAATGAGTTGCGCCCTTGCGAATCCGCACAGATGCGGCACCCTTGGTCGCCATCTTGACGGTCCGAACACCGTCAGCACAGCATCGATGCGGTTCTCTTCCACCAGATTATCAAGGAACCTGTTTCGTCCCAGCAACAGCGACCGCCAGTTATCCATCAGATCGTAAGTCACACATCTTACGTTTTCTATACCTTCCATCGCCTTCTGCGTTGAAGCAAGCTGTGATGACAGCACCACGAAAAAGAAATGCCCTTGAAACCTGTGCAGCTGCCGACAGATGGAGTCTGCCACTTGCAGCCCGCCACCGTTCTTCAGGTTGGAGGCGTTGATAAGGAAGGTGCTCATGCGGCAACCCTCCTTTGCTCACAAGCCGCAGACAGCGAGCCGGCACAATGTAACCAACTGTGTATTAGCCACTTATATCCACATCTATTTACCAATAAGGCATCGTAAAGACTTGTATATTTTTCGAAGCATTTATCTTTGTCAAACTCCATCTCTGCTCGTTTTCGACAAGAAGCTCTTTGAGTCAAAATCGCACTCTTTTCGTTTTGCCCTAATTTTCGAATAATTTCCGACATACGCCCCACTTCTCCTTGTCCAATCACCCAACCAGTGTCTGATGTCACAGCCTCTGGGCTTCCGCCAGTGTAGTATGTGATGACAGGCGCACCACAGGCCATGGTCTCCAGGTTGGTGGTCGGATAGTTGTCTTGGTAGGTTGGATTGATATAGACCAAAGCGGCAGAGTACAATGCAGCAAGTTCTTTTGCATTCTGCGTCCGGTCAACAAACACCATTTGGCAGCCGTCGCCACTGACACTGCCCGAGCCATCCAGCACCTTACCGATAACTATGATGGCAAACTCCTCTTTCGGCAAAAGAGTAGCCAACTTGATGATATCCTTCAGGCCTTTACGCTCACTCCATTCCGAAGCCACACCCAACACAATCTTCTTATTACCTGTATTGTATTTTGCCGCAACATTCTCGTTTGACGGTTTGAAGGTGTCGATATCTATCCCATTATGAATAGCCCTTATGTCGTTCTTGTTCAGAAAAGATTCTGCCAACATATCACCAAGCCATTCCGACACAGGTACAATCGTAAGCGACTTCACAGCCGTAAACAAATCCTTTTTCAACTTATAATTGTGCTGGCTGCGGTCTATTCCCAATCCTCTTTTCTGCGGGCAGTGATTACATCCATTCTTCCATTTGCTGCAATCCTGGGGAGTATAGCAACACCCACCAGTTGCAGCCCACACGTCGTGTTGCGTCCAAACCACAGGAATGTCTCTTGCCGCTAAGTATCGGAACAAGACAGGATAGTTGAGGTAATGGTCGTGTATGTTGTGCAAGTGTACCACGTCCGGATTTATTTCCTCCATTGTTTTCACCAACTGTTTCGTGGCTCTTTTCGACAACAGACCTTCCGCATCCAGGACTTTGCCGACAGCGTAGTGCGAATACACATCAATCTGGGAGCCCACCTTAATCAGCAGGGATTTCGATGGGTTCATCATTCTGCCGTTTGCAATATAGCTATCCCAGCCGTTTCGCATAGTTGTCTGTCCTATTTGTTCTGCTATCTTTCCCGTGCTGCCCCAGTTGGCAGTAACGTTTATTTGAAGTATTGATGGCATTATTAGGAGTGTTTTTATGCTTCTATAAGGTTGATATACTCCGATACGAATATGGAATAATCAAAGAGTTGCTCGGCTATTTTTCGACTGGCGATGCCCATAGACTGACGTTCTTCCCTACTCAACGATAGAAATTTTAATATTGAACTAGCCATAGCCTCTGTATCCTTTGGATCGAAAAGGAAACCATTCTCACCATTGTGGACCATCACGCTATTATCAGCAACATCGCTAACTATGACAGGACGCCCACAACAGATGGCTTCGGAAAGGCTATTTGAAAACCCCTCCCACAAAGAAGGGAGACACATCGCATCATATTGCGCCATAGCTTCTGCGACGTTCTTGATATGGTTATTTAAAGAAATATAGTCCTGTATTCCCAATGACACCACCCTGTCTCTCATCTGCTCATACATTGGATTAACGCCGTTCTTAATCTGCTTGTTGCCATACCAGTCAATTGTAAAGGGTACATTTGTTCTCTTAACAACTTCGGCCACGGCATCCACAAACCGTAAGCAGTTCTTTTGAGAGTTGTAACGTCCGAACACGCCTATTCTAATCACGTCACCAGCAGGAAGGGGTTTTGCCTGATATATTGACAGGTCTGTATAGTTGGTAATGACAAAGGTCTTTGAAGACAGACGGGGGTATGAATCTCTGATATAATCATACTGCGATCTACTATTGGGTACAATATAATTTGCTCTGCGATACCATAAATTCATAACCGCGCGCTCCTGCCGGGACGGTTTCCCAAATGAAGTATTTCTTTCGCCACATATCACCTTAAGGTTCTTTGACCGACGAAACATCAAACCTGGCATACACAAACGGCTTTCCCTCTGCCCAAAGATAATGACACAATCTGCCTTGACCTTTGTGAAATACCTCCAGATGCATAGTAGTTTCAAGATACTGTTTTTTTTAGGTGCCAATCTGACGCGATGAATCTTTTGATTATAAGAGTAATAGTCTTCATCGTCACCAAACGTAGTAACCGTCACCTCATAGCCCTTATCTACCAAGCCATTGGCAAGGAATACCAGTTGATGTTCAGCCCCACCGCTGGAAAGAGTGTTGATAAAAAAAACAATTTTTTTCATCTGTTATATTATGCCGTTATGGGGAAATCTTCCTGTGAGCAAGTACCTCCTAATAATATTTTATTATTAAATTAAAATTATACTCTTTTGTGAATGTCCTTAGAATTCCCATGTCGTTATTTTAAATTCGCTCTCCTGGTAATTTAATCATTTGTCCAAGAAGTTTATTATAAATGTCAGGAGTAAATACCCCAAATCCACTTAATGGATAAAATGTTATTTCTCCAAAATAAGTTTTCTCTCCTGTTTCATATAAGTCTATTCGAGCAAATCGTAGCCCTTTGCTGAGCTTTTTCGCAATACGAATATGCGTCTCTAGATTAGCAGGTCTAGATGGTGTTACTGCGGCTGGACCTGCGGCTGGACCTGCGGCTGGATTTAAACCAACAAAATTTTGATGATTCCATTCTATGTCGAAGAAATCAATTGTCTCATTTGTTGTTCGATTTTGTATAACTTGACAATATTTGGGTTCACCGTCAAAACAATACCATTTATAGTCAGGAAGGTCTATCACATTGGGGGCAGGTTCAATAAACTCTTCTGCCAATATTCTTCGAGGCACATCCCTATATGGCCATTCTCTGTTCATCAGATAATAGTTTTCTTTCAGTCCTTTCTTTAATTCAGCCTTTACCTTCACTACGTCCAAATTCGATTTGTCTTTACAGATGTACATGCCCGTACCAGAATTGTGATTGCACTTCAGCACAAATCTCTCTGGCAGAGCATCGAAATCGATTTTCTCAGGGGCATCCCAAACACCAAGAGTAGGTATAACATACTCATCCCCAAGTACAGACGCTACATACTCCTTTGCTTTCACCTTATCCACCATCATAGTGTATTCTGGCTTGCGGTCATAAAGTTTTAGCCACTGTAGTTTCTCGCTGAATGTTTTAGGGTTGTTTAGATTCAGTTTATAGCCCATATGAGCACGGAACAGAACCTTCAGATAATACCTATCTGACCAAAATCTTGGAGTATGAAATACTATAGAAGCCCAAAGACTTCTGGGATGGGTTAACAAGAATATAGTTTTATTTGATTGATGTGCCATAACTATGCTATATTATATTATTATTAATTTTTGCTATATAAACTCGTAGTTTTCTTGCTTGAGAAAAATAGGGAAACGACGAAAAATAACACACTCAATAAGATTCTCGGTAAATATATAAAATCCAAGTAAAAAATGTTCATAAAAAGCACCTGGTAAGAGAAATAGAATAAAAATAACAGGTAAAATGGATATTGACCGTTAAAAGTCCTAGCTCTCTTTATAATTAAGAAATAAGCAAAGGCTATAGCAGCAATTACAAAAATAGACATATAACCAAAGTCTAAAAACATTGAGCCTGGTAGACCACCAAATTGATTAAGATATACATCCGTAGATATGTATTCGTTCAATTGCCTCCAAGCACGCTCACTTGAAGGGAAAAGATATTGAAAACAGAATCTACCTCCTAATTTTTGTGCATCTATTTGTGGATCATTGAAAAGATAGGAGAAGAAGTATGGTTGCTTTCCACCATAACTCAAAAAGCTATTCAAAGTACCGCCAGACGAAGAGCCGAAACGGCCTAAAGACATAGCAAAGAAGAAAAAGACAAATGGAGCGGCAGCCCAAACACTAATTCTTTTTATCCTTGACCTGTTTAACTGCCCCAATTCATTCCTAAAAAACAGATAGCAAAATGCCCAGTTAGAAATGAAGACCAAGATGGACTCACGTTCGCCAATCGTCATACCATGCACAGGAACGCATAGTGAAGCCACCGCTGTCCAAATAGCAAGACTCTTTTTCCCCCTTGACAGATTATACATACTACAAAAAGGGGACATATATTGAAACGCTATAACAAATATCAAAATCTTCTGAAAAAATGTGTTATTTGATGTATCGCCCAATGTGTCATAAAAGCCTTCTCGCAATGAAACAATATTTACAGCAATGGTAGCCCTATTGGTATATAGAACAGCTGTTGACATTATAAGTTCTATAAGGCCAAACACCACCAAGAAAACTGAGACATAAAACATCAATTGACTTGAGAAGCGGAAGTTACGGCTGTCATATTTCCCTAATAATAAGAATGGCAGTAAAGAAATCAACACGCAGACCACATAATAAATTGTAGACATCCATTCAAGTTCTGCTGTTTGTTCAAAAGCGTCAGAGGTCTCTATCAATAAAGACATAATGGCTGACGCAAGATAGAACAACAGCAATAATGAACCCACACTACCCTTGGCTTTTTTTCGAAATCTAAGCCAAAGGGTAAGAAATACCAAAAAATAGAGAAACGCTATCATTTATATTTTAACTGATTATGATAATCTATCTCGACATGAGAGAATCCTGCTATACCAGATAAATGGGTCGAATAAGCGATATAAGTAGAAATAAAACAAACTTTTTGAACTGTTGTAGCTATTACCGCTGTCAATCACTTTATTTTGCAACCATAGAGAAAAATTTAGAAATCCTCTCCAAACAGTGTTCAATTCTTTCCTTAAATACTCATATTTATATTCTTTAACCATTCTGATTCTATGACTTCCAAACAATACATCCTTATTCTGTTTTATATGTGTTACAGATTTCTCGTTCTTTCGCCATAACACAAGGACTTCATCCAGCAAATATAATCGGTGTCCATTTTTTGCCAATTTTATAAACATTGGATAATCCTCTTGTAAATAGAATTGTTCATCATAGCCTCCAACTTCTCTTAATACAGAAGATTTAACGAAAAAAGTTGGTCCACTGCCAACAAAGGTATGACACAAGATTTTATACTGCTTTTTAGCCGTGGTATTTTTATCCAGAAAGAAAATATTCTTGTATTTTGTTTCACTCTCTTCTATTGTTGTATAATTAGATTTTTGACCCTGAAATTTTGCCAACCTCGCAAACACAACATCAATACTATTGGAGCTGGAAACATAATTGACGTATGACTCTATTGCCTTAGGTAAAAGAATATCATCTCCCGCTATAATCTTTATCCATTCTCCTTTTGCATTATACAGGCCTCTATTACAGTTTCCTGCTGTGCCAGTATTCTTCTCCGATCTGATAATCTTCATTGCAATCCCCGAATCAATATGCAGATTCATCCAATTCTGACAAACTTCAACTGTTGTGTCTGTTGAACAATCGTCCGTCACAATAATTTCCACGTTTGGATAGGTCTGCGCTAATGCGCTATCCAAAGTCTCCTCCACATATTCTGACGAATTATATGTAATAATAATGATTGATACAAGTGGTTGTTTTTCCATACTTTTTATTTGTGTAATTTGCTATTAACAAATGTCTTCAAATCAAGTCTCTTATTCAACTGCATAAGCGAATAGCCGCTTGAAAAGATTATAATCAATGAACCTGCAACATATTTCCACACGACGGGCAACAAAAGAGTACATGCGACACACATAGCTAGAGTTAAGAACTGGACAAAAAATACCTGAACGAATGTGTTATCAAAAGAAAAAGAGTATTTCTTATGAGCTATCAGAAAAACTTGAATGAGATAAATAACGTATGAAATTGCAAAAGAAACACCTAGTCCTGATAATCCACCTAATCTATAACCTGCCAGATTAAGAAGTAGTGTGTAAATAGCATACGACATTTCATTAATCATATAGAGTTTTGACTCACCTTTTGCAATAAAAACGTAGGATATAGTCCAAGAGGCCATCTTAAACAGCATACCAGCAGAGCACCAAATAATATACTCATTAATTGCAAGAAATTTTTCTGAATAAAGAAGCCTTACTACAAATGGAATAAATACAATACACACAACGAGTAGTGGCCCAAGTATCAGGATTCCAATCTCTCCTTGTTGATTCATCATTTGTCGACATTTGAAATTATCCTGATTTACAGATGCAAGACGTGGATAGAAATCCGTACCCATCGCATTGAAAACAAGACCTGTATATTGTGTCATTAACATATAACCTGCTGTAAAAAGTCCAACTGTTTCTACACTTCCCCAAGCCCTCAGACACGCACGAAGTGCAAAACCACTTGCAGAAGCCAACAAATGAGACAAACTCATAGCAAGCCCCATAATTAACATCGACTTTCCTATATGGAAAACTTCTTTAATAGATAAAGAAACGCTGTCTATTTCGACTTTTCGTGAGTAATACCATGTAAGGAGCAGCGTTGTGACAGCAGTAATTATTATATTCGGTACTATACCCTTTACTCCTAACCAATAGTAAAGCGGAACAGCTATTATCAAGCCTAAAGTTACACCAATTGCACTTGCTTTTGCCAAAAGCTTTAACTTGCGAGTGCCCTGTAAAACTACTTTTTGTCCTGCACTGAGTTGTGTCAGTAATAACGTTACAGATATGATAATAAAGGCAACGATGTGATCAGAATCTCCAAAGGAAGACTTACTAAGCAAGGGCGAAAACACAATTACCGCCACCATACCCAATAAGCCTGTTATCCATACTAGTTTCCTTAAAGCATAGACAACACGAGCAATACGAACACGATCGCCACTGCCGTTGGCCTCTGCCACACTTCTAACTGCACTTGACGAAAGTCCGAATGACGTTAGCTGCTGTATAAGTTGGGTGGCAGAAGTGTACAAACCTTGAATGCCAACGCCCAATGGTCCTAACAAGACAGCAATAAATTTCGATTTGATGACCTCTATCAATATTTGATAAATCTGTACACCACCGAAAAGCGAAGTTGCCTTGAAAATACCCCTATAGGAGTTTTTCTGTTCTTCTTTTTTTTCGTTTAACTTGTCCACGACTTGCGTTGTAATGAATGTCAAGCCCTGTCTTTAGTCCCTTCTATTGAATAAATTGAATAGCGACCAAACCATCTATTTATGGGTTTAAGAATATAATCAAGAACCCACCATATTAGCCATGATAATATGTAGATAGCCACAACAGAAGCAGTTAAATGTGCAAATAGTTTCACTCCTCCTATCGAAGCGTAAAAAGGCACATTAAGAAAAGGGATGATTTGTAAATGTAATATATAACAAACAAATGTTGCTTTCGCCAAAGAGTTTATTAACTTGCTGTTAATATTGACATTGGTAAATAATACCATTAACAATGCTGTAAGCAAAAGAACCAGTGGATTAGTATATGAAAGTGCATTATACTCTATTAAGGAGACATTCTTGAGTAAGAACAACTCTTCGACTTTGAACCACCCGTATAAACAGAGTACAGTTATTACCAAAAGTAACAATAGCTTTCTTTTTGTTGTATTCTTACCCACTTCATTCAAACGAAGCCATGCCCCAATCACATACGAAAGGACGAATCCTACGATTGTATAACCATGCTGTTGCCCCCAGGCTCCTACCGTACTAACTCCCATTGGCTGTCCTTTTATCATAATTTGATAACTGTCTATCAACGTTGTGTAGATGGCAAATAACGTTACCAGCACAATCAAAAAAACTGTTCTTCCTCTACGTGAAAGATTGTTCAATACAAGATTGATAAAAGGCGAAAGAATATACAATGTCACATATAGAAGCACAAAATAGTTTTTAGGAGGTATCATCGAATGAATGGCAGTGAGAATGTCTACTTTACCCCCCCCTATACAAGCACCTGATATATAAGAGATAACGACTATTATGGATAATAAGATCAACAAATATACGGGTTTGTCCCATGTGCGTTTATCGCTCTTACACAGAAAGTATCCAGAAATCATTATGAAGAGGTTAACAGCACAAACGCATATACATTCAAGCAATACTAACAACTCATGACTCAAGCTAGATGAACTGATAAGAGCTTTACCCATACCATTGTAGTGAAGAACTATAACTGCACATGCGGCCAGTATTCTTAGTAACTCAACACCAGACTTTCTGACAGGTTTGGTTATCTGTATTCCCCCTTTAGCTACTTGATTCATCTTTTCCAAATACTTTGATTATTTGAACTTGTTAATTAGGTTTAAGACCATTTTAACTTCCTCCAGCGTAATCGCTGGTCCGATGGGCAAGCTCAACTCCTCGTCAGCAATCCGCTCGGTGATCGGCAGGCTCAACTGCGGCACATTCCAAGGCTCTTTGGCATAACACTCCTGCTTGTGCGGCGGGATGGGATAGTGAATCACCGTGCCCACGCCGTTCAGCTCCAGATAGTCGTGCAGGGCATCGCGCCTGCCTCCACCCACCAGTATCGGGAACAGGTGGTAGGCATTCTGCTCGTCGGGCAACAGGTCGGGAAGTGTTATCAGCGGATTCTTGATGCCTTCATAGTAGCAATGAGCCACCTCCTTACGATGCAGATTGTCCTCCACGAGATACTTCAACTTCACATCCAGCACGGCAGCCTGGATCTCATCCAAACGGCTGTTGCGACCGGCATACTTGAACACATACTTCTTCTGAGAACCATAGTTAGCCAAAGCACGAACCGCAGCAGCCAGTTCTGGGTCATTGGTAGTCACTGCACCGCTGTCACCCAAAGCGCCCAGGTTCTTGCCGGGATAGAACGAATGTCCGGCAGCATCACCAATGGAACCAGTCACACGCCCATCGGTATGCTTGCAACCATGTGCCTGAGCATTATCCTCCACGAGTTTGAGGTTGTACCTCTTACACAGTGCTCCGATCTTATCGGTGTAGGCATTGCGGCCATAGAGATGCACAATGGCGACGGCCTTGGTCTTGGGTGTGATGGCCGCCTCGATCAGGTCGTCATCAATCTCCAGAGTGTTCAGCTTTGGCTCCACGAGGACGGGTTTCAGACCGTTCTCAGTGATGGCCAGGATGGTGGCGATATAGGTGTTGGCCGGAACAATCACTTCGTCACCGGGCTGCATCACGCCCATCTCGATATATGCGCGGAATATCCAAATGAGCGCATCAAGCCCGTTGGCACAACCAATGGTGTACTTAGTTCCTATAAACTTTGAGTAGTTTGCTTCAAACTTCTCGTTTTCCTTACCTTGGAGGTACCAGCCTCCGTTCACCACGCGGCTCACCGCCTCATTAATCTCTGCTCCGTGAAGGGCAGTTACGTCTTTTAAAGATAAAAAGGGTATCTTCATAACTAAAACTCTACTTTCTTATAAAACTTTGCAGGACTCCCCATCCAGAGTTCTCCCGCCGGGACATCTTTTGTTACCACACTTCCTGCTGCTATAAAAGCTCTCTCACCTATGGTAATTCCTGGCAATAGTGTCGAGCCGGCACCTATCGTTGCGCCTTTGCACACTCTTGTATGGAGTAGTTTCCAGTCCTTATTCTTAGCACGGGGATACATATCGTTCGTGAAGGTGACATTGGAACCAATCATTACGTTATCTTCCAATTCAATCCCGTCCCATATTTGCACTCCGCATTTGATGGTGACATTGTTCCCAATCTTTACATCATTCTCAATAAAGCAATGAGAACAGATATTGACGTTCTCACCTATCTGTGCTCCTGGCAATACCACGCAATATTGCCATATATTGGTACTCTCGGGGATTTTCGTATTTTGACAATCGGATAAAGGGTGTATCATTTTCCTCGGAATTTTAAGAATTCATCATAGTCGCGGATATAGTCTTCAGCTTTATACACATCCGAAGCCAGAACCATACACACAGCTCCGGAAGAAAAGTCATCCAAGTCACGCCAAAGACCAGGTTTCACAAATAATCCCTGATATGGGCGGTTAAGGAAGAAACTGCGTTTACACTTTCCATCGTCCAGAGTCACCTTGAATGAGCCACTGGCAGCAATAATAAGCTGACTCAACTCCTTATGAGCGTGCGAACCACGGTTTTCACCACCAGGCACGTCATAGAGATAATAAACACGCTTGACATCGAAAGGCAAGGTTTCGCCATTCTCCACCACCGTAAGGTTGCCTTTGCGGTCGCTATGGTGCCTGTCCAGCTCGACCATCGTACAGTCGAATACACTATATTTCTCCATTGCCTTTCAGTTTTAAGAATTCGTCATAATCACGGATATAGTCTTCTTGCTGATAGTGCATAGATCCGAACTCAAGCGCAAACGAGTTTGTAGAAAAATTCTCCATCGTTCGCCACAAACCCTTTGGAATGTACAGGCCATAGTATGAGCGGTTCAAGGTGAACGTCTTCTTCTGTTGGCCGTCATCCACTACGACATCAAAAGCCCCCGACAATGCAACAATGAACTCCTCGTTCTGGCGGAAAGCGTGACCGCCACGCTCCTCGCCTCCCGGGACATCGTATATCCAGTAAGTCCGCTTGATTTCAAACGGGATATGGTTGTTCTGCTCCACAAAGGAAAGGTTTCCTCGTGCGTCAAGGAATCGTGGCAGTTCAATTATCTTGCAATCTTCAACAGTCATATTGATCATTTTTTGTGTCGAAATGAATCGGACGTAATCTCCTCTTTCATCTCGTCAATCACTTTAAGGAGGTACTGCCCGTACTGGTTCTTAAGCATCGGCTTGGCAATCTCATGCATACGCTCCTCGCTGATCCAGCCATTGCGGTAAGCGATGCCTTCCAAGCAGGCGACCTTCAGGCCTTGACGCTTCTCAATGACCTCCACGAAGGTCGAAGCCTCTGCCAAGCTGTCGTGGGTGCCAGTATCGAGCCAGGCGAAGCCACGGCCAAAGACCTGAACCTTCAGCTCGCCGTCCTTCAGGAACTCTTGGTTGACGGTGGTAATCTCCAACTCCCCTCTTGCACTGGGCTTGATGTGCTTCGCCACATCAACCACCTTGTTCGGGTAGAAGTAAAGCCCCACCACAGCGTAGTTGCTCTTGGGTTCTTTGGGCTTCTCCTCAATGCTCAGGCAGTTACCTTGGTTGTCGAACTCGGCTACGCCATAGCGTTCGGGATCACTGACCCAATAGCCGAAGACCGTGGCTTTCTTGTTCTCCTCGGCATCCTTCACAGCCTTGCGGAGCAGACCGGTGAAGCCGCTGCCATAGAAGATGTTATCGCCAAGTACAAGGCAAGCGCTGTCGTTACCGATGAACTTCTCACCAATAATGAAAGCCTGTGCCAGTCCATCAGGACTGGGCTGCTCGGCATACTCAAAATGCACTCCATAGTCAGAGCCGTCGCCCAGCAGACGCTTGAAGCCAGGCAGGTCATATGGGGTAGAGATTATCAATATATCCCTGATTCCTGCCAGCATCAATGCACTGATAGGATAATAAACCATCGGTTTATCATAGATAGGGAGCAATTGCTTGCTAACACCCTTGGTTATGGGATAAAGACGGGTTCCGGAGCCACCGGCAAGTACTATTCCTTTCATATGTAATCACATGGAAAGCACAGAAATCACTGATGGGGTCGCAATGTTTTTTTAAATGAAATGAGATTTGTAAAAAAAGGACAGACTCATCAGGATTGTAAGCACTCAATTACTTCGGAAGTCCTTTAAACAAAGGGCATACTTGTCTTTGAGATTTTTCTTGTTTAACAGAGATACAACTTGGGAAGTGGACAAATAAGATGGTTACGCATCTCTGATATTTTATGAGCCTTCAGAACGTTATTCTCTTTGCCTATCTGATTATAACAATTTCCAAGCTGATAGCCAATATTGAAAATCTGGTCGTGCCTAAGATGAACATGACTAATTGATGGGTTTGTCTTATTTCTTAGCATGTCATAGGAGATTTTTGATAACCCGGCAGAATTAAAGCCAACGCCCACAACTCCACTCACATTAAGACCCTGTTCATAATCGTCATCATCCTTTATTGGCATCTTTAGACAAAACGCAAAATGCTCTAAAAATCTTTCTTCATCCCCTTCCTTGTTATAATCGTTGGATTCCCTTTCTATCTGCTCCCGTTCATCATAGCCCCAAAAGGGAATATTTCTCAACAGGCAGCGATAAGCTTCTGTATAAGATTTCTCAGCTGAAAGGAATCTCCTCACATTCCCAGCCATGTTCCACTCTTCTTCAAGACACCGTTTCATAGGAGCTTTCGAGTTGTACTAAATGAAAAAGACAGATGGACTGCACTAAAGAAGCAATTGAGTGCTTACCACTCACAAAGTCGCCGGTATATTTACTTTTTCCTTCATGAGAAGGTGAGTCGTGCCGATGCGAGCAGCTAAGGTAATAGTGCTGGGGTCAAGTCTCACCAAAGAACATAGCAATCGTGTGACAGAAAATCATACTCCTCGCCTTTAAGCTCCACCTGCTCGGTGCTAAGGCCTGCCTCACGGGCAATATCATCCCATTTTTTAGCAATAGAACCATCAAGAGCAGACTGCTCGTTAAGTGAAAGCTTGTCAAGGTCGGCATCCTGAAGAGGAGTGACATACATACAGTTCTCCACTTTGAATTGCGCCAAGCGGTGTCATTCAAGAGGCCGCATGAATGCAGCGGGGATGTATTCTGTGGAGATGTTCCACTTACCATTTGCAACGGGAACGACAACACACGTCTGGCCTGCTACCCGTGCCAGACGGCCTCTCACGCCCTTGTAGTCTCCGCGTATGACTTCAACCAGTTTGTCCTTATTTTCTTCCAGAAAACGGGCCTTTTCCAGATCGACGACCTTCAGATGCTCACTTTTTGTGGAAGTGGCCAGGACAAATGAAACCATCTCACTTTCTTTCACTGTCAAGGGCGGGTTCTTCTCGCCATCGTGTTCGTCTTTCTCAAAGTGGTTATAATAGAACGAGACGAGGGCGGAAAGTGATATTATCTGGGTCTCTTCTTCTTTGCTCAGGCCTGCTGCAGGGTCGTTGCCTTGCCCTTTGTTGTCACGGGAAGGAGGCAACCCCTTGACTATCAGTTCCGCCTTGTTTCTCGGGATATAAGCAAAGAGGAGGTTCGGCAAAAGGCTGACAAGGACTTTCTTGCGTTGTCCTGCGACCTGCTTTAGGGTATATTGCTGTGCTACGTAAGCATATAAGCCCATGTCAAGCAGTATGTCACGAGCCTTTACCTCCCTGCCGTATGATGCGCGAAGGACATACCATGCGTTACCTGGCGTTGGGACATATCTTACCGACGCCCCTTTCTGCATGTTTACTGCGTCGGGGAGGATGCCGGGAGTAACTCCGGCATGGGAAGATGTTGCTTCCTCTTCGTAGAGTGAACCATTTAGCAATGTGTTCATATCGGCCCTTTCTTATCGTCGGCAGAGGACTCGATGCACGACATAAAAAAGCGTGGAACATTCCCGCTGTTGTCCGTTCCACCATCTAAGGCTCTCGCATTGCCTATTACTGTCAAACAGACAACGTCAGAGCCCACGCCGATATGAATATAGTACCCCCCCTAAACCTATGGACACGACTTGCCTGTCCTTGGAAAAGGGGATGCGTATAAACACATCCCGAGGACATCTACCGTTGCTATGCTCAAGACAGTAATCGTTGAATTTGCGAGATTCTAGATGGTCTCAAACAAAGCGCTAAGTAAACGCCTTTTGTATGTCTTAACTCTCGCTACCCACCCTACCACTTCGGGGGTTCTGAGCCCGTCAGTTCGGCGTGTGCTATCGCCAATCATTGAATTTCGGCAGACACGCTGCCTGTTATCTCAGTATTGGCGCATACGAGTAATCGGGCACAAAGTTACACATTATTTGTTATAACAGCAATGAAAAAGAACAAAATTTAACAAACGATGTGCAAATTTATGGCTATCAACCGCCCTCAATGGCACAAAG
>Ga0247610_10003883_pt1 | contig 16155 bp, 12 predicted proteins | sample 174DNAGHGhighgp2_FD_193483 | JGI IMG/M metagenome (GOLD analysis project Ga0247610, IMG submission 193483) | Sheep rumen microbial communities from Palmerston North, Manawatu-Wanganui, New Zealand - 1742 DNA GHGhigh gp2 | ecosystem: Host-associated > Mammals > Digestive system > Stomach > Rumen... | reverse complement strand
AAGGCTGATGAGCGTGATGCTGACCTGGATGGCGGCGAGAAACTCCTCCTGGTTGTCCTGCAGGAAGAGCGCCTTTCGCACGGCTTTCCGGTGTTTGGCCGCATATTTGTCGATACGCATCTTCTTGAACGAGACGATGGCAATCTCGCTCATGGAGAAGAAACCGTTGCACAGAATCAGCAGTAAGATGACAAGGAGGCGCATGACGGGCTACTTTTGTCCGGATTGCATATCCCGTCGGTTCTGCCCGATATACTTGAAGTAGAGGAGCATGTCGAAGGAGACAATCAACAGGTTGAAAAGATACAGATAGACCACCCAGTCGTAGTTATAGAAGACCTTGTGGAGGATGCCGAACACATAGCCCAGGATGATGATGATCATGAAGACGGGGCTTTTGCCGATGACCACCTTGGTCCGGAGGGCTTTGACAATGGAAAAGGGCCAGCTGCACGCGAAACACAGCAACATTAAAATCTCAAAAACGCTGACATTCATTGTTTTATGTAAAATTATTCTTTTATTCAAAAAACGGTGCAAATGTACACTTTATTCCCAAAAGTCAAGCAACGGCAAATAAAGTACATTCCTTTTGGATTTCAGGGAATTTTTCTGTACAAAAAGACGTTTTCAATTTGACAAAACAGCCTTTTTCGGGAAAGCATCGGGCTTAAAGAAAAAAATGTATTTTTGCCATAAAAAAGCGGCGACTGAAGAAACGACTCAAAACAACTATAACGCTCTCATTATAAGATAGTAGTATTATCATCTTCAAAACAATTGGAATGTTTCGTGTTGCACTTTTTTCGTCAAAATTATAATTTTATGAAGATCTTGTTCGTCATTGACACCTATTATACCAACAACAACGGAACGAGCATTTCAGCGCAGCGTTTTGCCGCCGAGTTGCGCAAGCGTGGCCATGAGGTTCGCATTCTGACCGCGAACGACGCCGGCGAGAACGACAAGAATCTCTACTCGCTTCGGTATTTCCGGATGCCAATCTTCCAGCCTTTGATGAACAAGCACAACTTCAATTTTGCCAAGTTCTGGGGAAAAGAGACGATGGAGACGATCCATTCCGCCGTGGATTGGGCCGACGTGGTGCATTGTTTCTTGCCGTTCCCGTTAGAGGGCGTGGTGGAGCGCCACTGCGAGGAGGTGGGCAAAACTTGCACTGCGGCGGCGCACCTGCAGGCCGAAAGTCTGACGGCCAACATCCGCATGCACAAAATCGGGTGGGTAAACGACCTTTTCTACAAGATATTCAGCAAAATACTCTGCAACCGCGTCCAGCATGTGCACTGTCCGTCCCAATTCATGGCCGACGAGGTGAAGTCGCATGGCTTCACGGCCAAGATGCACCCCATCAGCAACGGCATCCAGCCGGTGTTCATCGAAGCGGGGAAGCAGCATGTCTCCGGCCACCGCACCGAGACTTTCGACGAATACAAGGGCAAGATTCTGATCATGATGGTGGGCCGGCTCACCCGTGAGAAGCAGCAGGCGCTGATCATCAAGGCGGTGCCCTACTCCAAGTATGCCGACCGCATCCAGCTGGTCTTCGCCGGGCGCGGCCCCATGCAGGAAACCTACGAGAAATTAGGCAGAAGCCTTCCGCTGCCGCCACAGTTCGTCTATGTGAAGCGCGACGAGCTGATCAAACTGCTGTCGCAGGCCGACCTTTACGTCCACGCCGCCGACATGGAGTCGGAGGCCATATCCTGCATCGAAGCCTTCGCCACCGGGCTCGTGCCGGTCATCGCCAACAGCCCGCTGTCTGCCACCAAACAGTTCGCCCTCGACGAGCGCAGCCTCTTCAAAGCCGGCGACGCCAAGGACCTCGCACGCGCCATCGACTACTGGCTTGACAACACCGAGGAGCGCCTGAGGATGGAGAAGGTCTATCAGGATTCAGCTTCCAAATACAATATCGACAATTCAATAACTCTTTTCGAGAAGATGCTGAACGAAGCCATCGAAGACAACAAGAAATCAAATCGTTAACAAAAAAAACAAGGAATCAGAAGTATCTGCAATGAAAATTCTGTTTGCTATTGACGCATATTTCACCAACAACAACGGCACAAGCATTTCCGCGCAACGCTTTGCGGAAGAGCTCCGCAAAAGAGGTCACGAGGTGCGCATCCTGACCACCTGCAAGGAGGAACAGGAAAACATCTACGCACTGCCGGAACTGAAAATCCCATTCTTCCAAGGGTTGATTTCAAAACACGGCTTCCAATTTGCCAAATGGAAGCGGAAAACCATCGCCGAGGCGGTGCAATGGGCGGACATCCTCCACTGCTACATGCCGTTTATGATGGAGGCCAAGGCCAAGAAGATTGCCGACGAGATGGGCAAGCCCTCCACCGCCGCATTCCACATCCAACCCCAGAACATCACCTCCAGCTTAGGGATGGGCAAAGTTTCCTGGGTCAACAACGCCATATTCAGGCTGTTCCGCGACACCACCTACAACAACTACGGGCACGTGCACACTCCGTCGCAGTTCATGGCAGGTGAAATCGAAAAGCGAGGATACACCGCCAAAATCCACCCCATCTCCAACGGTATCCAGTCGGACTTCACTTGGACGAAAACACCCAAGGAGCCGGAATATGCCGACAAGATCCTGATCATGATGGTGGGACGATTGGCGGGCGAGAAGCGGCAGGACCTCATCATCAACGCCCTCCAGTATTCCAAATACGGCGACAACATCCAGCTGGTCTTTGCCGGAAGGGGGCCGAAATACAAACAATACCTCAAGTTGGGCCAAAAGCTCAAAAACCCGCCGGTTTTCACCTACCTTCCGAAGGAAAAGCTCATCAACCTGCTGGGGCAGTGCGATTTGTATGTCCATGCCTCCGACATGGAGTCTGAGGCCATCTCCTGCATCGAAGCTTTCGCCACAGGTTTAGTGCCGGTCATCTCCAACAGCAGCCTGTCGGCCACCAAACAGTTCGCCCTCGACGAGCGCAGCCTGTTCGAGGCCGGGGATTCCAAGGACTTGGCACGCGCCATCGACTATTGGCTTGACAACCCGGAGGAGAAGCATCGGATGGAGAAAATCTATGCCGAATCCGCAAAAAAATACTGCATCGAAAACTCCATCGCCCAATTTGAAGAGATGTTGAATGAGGCAATAAGAGATTATGGGAAAAAGAATTAGCCTTTGGAGAACTTATACGCTGTCTCTATTGACTTTTTTCACTTGCTCTGTTGCCAAAGCCCAAGTGACATCGGACACCCTCTTCCGGAAAAACCCGGACGGCTCGGTTGTTTTCAGCTTTCACGACACCAATGCCAACAGCGTCAAGGTCTATTGCGACTGCAAGTTACGTCATGAGAAATCCGAAATCAAACGAGAGAACTACCATTCCGTGCGGATGAAAAAGGACAGTGCCGGCTACTGGACCTACACCACGCCGCCGCTCCCCCCCGAGGTCTACACTTACCAGTTCGAAGCGTACGGCCAGCGATTCCCGGACCCCAACAACGCCGACTCCATCCGCGTGCGTCGGGAGAAAATGAGCGTGTTCATCATTGACGGCACCCCGCAGACCAACCTCTACTCCGTGGAGTCACTGCAGGGCCGCGTTGACACGGTGCTGTTCCAGTGCGGCCCCGAAATGAAGACGCGCAAGATTCTGGTCTACACGCCACCCGGATACGACAAAGAGCAACACGCCTACCCTGTACTCTACCTTCTGCACGGGCTGAACGGGAACGAGACCTCATGGAACGACCGCGGACGTGCCGTGCAGGTGCTGGAGAACCTCATCCTGCAGCATAGGGCAGCCCCGATGATCATGGTCATCCCAGATGCCAACCCTGAGTGCCTGATTTCCAAGAAAGAGGACATCGGGCTGTTCAAGAACATCATGCTCTACCCTTCTTGGAACAAAATGGAGTTCGAGAACTGCTACCCCGCGATGGACGACTATCTCAGCCAGCGGTACCGGTTTTCCAACGTGAAGGGCAGCAGGGCCGTTGCAGGGCTGTCGGCGGGCGCAAAACAGGCGGCCAACCTCGCCAACATGTACGACAGCACCTTCTGTGCCGTGGGGATGTTCTCCCCAGTGGTAGGCTGGAAGCAACTGCCGGAGAACAGCTTCTCGAAATACTGGATCGGGGGCGGCACCGGAGACCTTTTCCACCACAGAATCAACAAATTCCGGAAAAGGCTGCAGCGCAAACACTTCCAATATACAATGTACAACACGCGAGGCGGCCACACATGGCGCAACTGGCGCGTATATTTCACCGAATACGTGCAGACCCTGTTCTGGAACTGCTCCCACTGACACCCATTTTGAACTTTTCCAAAAAACCACCGTCCAAAAAAAACATCAAAAATCAATTCAGAGACATGAAGCCCATCATTTTCACAATAGCGACTGTTTTATTGTTATTCAGGTTTTCATATGCACAGAACCAAGTTCAGAACGGCAATTTTGAACAATGGACAACAACGGGGAACGGCAATGCCATCCCGAAATATTGGCACTCCTACGGTGACGGCGACTGCCAGCTGAAAGGCATCTACTCGTGGGGATGCGGGCCCATGCTGAAAAACCACAGCAACCGGGTGACCGGCCACACCGGTTACGGGTGCGAAATCTACCCGGTCACGCTGGCGGGCAACCTGGTCAACGGGGTCATCACTACCGGACAGATGCAGTTTGCCTCCCCCGACAACAACAGCACCGACAACAACACTTACACTGACAAGGACAACAAACTCGGCCACAAGGCGGCCATGGCGTTCACCGGCCGTCCCGACTCCGTTTACTTCTGGTGCAAATTCGACATGAAAAAGCCCTCCAACGTGGCCGTCGCCAAGTTCCACCTGCACAGCAACGTGCCTTACAAGGACATATCCTCGCACTCCGCCGGCACCGCACAAAAGGGCAAGATAGCCAACGCCTTCTGCGACATCAAGGACCACAACGACCATAAATGGCACCGCTACAAATACAAGTTCACTTACTACGACGAGCAGAACCACGTGGTGACCACCTCTTCCCGCACCCCCTCCTACATTCTGATCTCATTTTCCACCAATAAGATAGCCAAGGGCGGCAACAATGGCGACAAGCTGGCCATCGACGACATCGTCATGGTCTATAACAAACGGCTGTCCTCCCTCTACATTGATGGAAAACCGCTGCCGGACTTCAACCCAGACTGCACCGAATACACCTACTATTGCGACAACGACGGAAAGACACCGGAAGTGGTTGCCAAGGCCCAGTCACCGCACGCCACCGTCAGGGTGGAACCCGGCGACCGCACCATCCGCATCATCGTCTCCCACGACGACGGCGAGAAGGTATACTCGTTACGCCTCGTCAACGATGTCGCTGTAAAATAAGATTCGTCACGAAATAAAGGAAACAACCTATCCATATTTTATATACATTTGCCGTTCACTTTTAGACTAAAGTGACAAGGTGATTAAAATATGGCACAGCGACTACATTACCCTCTGTTAATCAACACATTACTATGGATAGCCGGAGGTATCCAAACCCTTCGTCTGCGCTTGGCGTCCCGTCGGCCCCGCCTTGCCTCGGAAAGCACATTGCGCGATATCCTCAAAATCAGCAAAGACACGGTTTACGGGAAAGAGCATTTCTTCGAGAAAATCATCGGCGCCCCAACCGACGAGGAGTTGTTTGCCCTCTACCAGCATTTTGTCCCCGCAAATGATTTCGAGGCGCTGCGGCCGTATGTTGAGCGTCACAAAAACGGTGAAAAGAATGTTCTTTTCCCAGGCAGCCCCTACATGTACGCCACCACGTCGGGCACCACGTCGCAGCCGAAATGGATTCCCATGACCCGAAAATATCTGAAAGACGTCTATGGGAAGATGTCGCACGTCTGGATTTGGAACTTCATAAAACACAGGCCGATGGCCCTTGCCGGCCACATCTTCCCGATTGTGGGCAAAGAGTGCGAGGGATTCGCCCCTGACGGCACCCTCTACGGCTCGGTGAGCGGCGTGCTGGTGAGGGACATCCCCGCCATCATCAAGCACAGGTACACTGCACCCGCCAGCGTCATGTCTATCGAAGACTACACCGCCCGTAATTACGCGCTCATGCGTCTTGCCTTGCAACATTGGGACGTCACCCTCTGGGCCACGGCCAACCCTTCCACCATATTGGAATTGCAACGTTCCGTGGACGAGAACCTTGACTCCATGATCGAGGACATCGAGAAAGGCACATTGAGCGAGAAGTTCGACATATCCCCGGAAATACGCACCGAGCTCACCGCCTACATGCGGCCGAGGCCGGAACGCGCGGCTGAACTCCGGCTACTCCGCGACAAAGGAGACGGCCACATCCTACCCAAAGACTATTGGCCCAAACTGCAGATTCTCAGCACTTGGAAATGCGGCAACACCAAAATCTACATGGAGAAGTACACCAACTTCTTCAACTTCGAACAAACTTTCTACCAGGAACTCGGATACATTGCCACCGAATGCCGCTTCGGATTCGCTCTTGACGACACCATCGAATCCGTGATGTTCCCGCACCTTCACTACTACGAGTTTGTGGCAGAGGAAGAACTGGACTCCCCGCACAAAAATTTCCTGCAGCTCGACGAACTACAGTATGGCAAACGGTACTGTGCATACGTCACCACCTACTCCGGCCTCTTCCGCTACAACATGAATGACCTCATCGAAGTGGGCGGGAAATTCGAGAAGACCCCAACCATCCACATGGTGAGCAAGGTGAACGGCATCGTGTCTTTAACGGGCGAGAAACTCTACGAGCCCCAGTTCATCGACGCCGTCAAGCAGGCGGAGGCGGAGATGGGAATCAAGACCACGTTCTTTGTGGGTTTCGCAGACGTGAACCTATCCGTGTACCACTTCTACTTAGAGTTTGAGGACCCCGAAACCACCCAGGAGGTTGCAGAGACCTTCACCACATTGATAGACAAGAAGCTGTGTGAAATAAACATCGAATACGCGGCGAAACGGGACAGTTTCCGGCTCAAGCCGCCCATCGCACACCGGCTGATCCAGAACGCCTACGCCCGTTTCAAAGCAGCGTGCCTCGCCGAGGGCATGCGCGACGGACAGTTCAAGTTCAACCAACTGATGCAAGATGAGAACCGCCGCGACAAATTTCAGGTTCTGGTGTTCGGCAACATGGTGTCCGAAGTGCGCAGTACTGTCATCACGCGCCGTGCCGAATGGGAAACACGCCAGCAGGAACGTCTCCAACGCATCGAAGAGCGGCGCCTGGCACGACAACAACGCCGCAAACAACGCAAAAATCACCCTAAATCAATCGAATAGAGAACTACGCGCGAAGCTCCAGAATCGAATTCCCCACGTTAATCAAATGGTCGCCGACTCGCTCGGAGTTTTGAGCCAAGGAGAGGTATTCTGCACCCACAGCAGGGCTGCACGTGCCCTCTGTCAAACGGCGGATATGATTGCGCTCCATCTCTTCTGTCAGATTGTCAATCTGTTCCTCAATCACATCCGCTTTTTCCAACGCCTGCCGGTCATTCCGGTGGTAGGCCTGCTTCACCTCATCATACAATCTATTGACAAGGGTCTCCATGCGCAAAATCTCCCCTACAGCCTCCTTGGAAAACATCTCCTCCTGAACTTTCAACGAATCAGCATACTCCACGATATTCTCGGCATAGTCTCCAATCCGCTCCAAATCGCTGACTGTTCGAATGGTGGAGCTGATGTAACTCTGGTCGAAACGACTGAGTTTTTTTTCGGAGAGCGAGACAGAATAGCGTAGCAGTTCCTTGTTCAGGAAATTGAGTTCTATCTCCGTATTTCTGAACTCATCAATGTCCTCATAGTTCATGGTCGTGATCACCCTTATTGAACGCCGGAAGTTCGTAATCGCCATCTCGGCCATGTTCTCAATTTCCGCTTTCAGCTGCCTTACAGCCACCACGGGAGTGCTGAGCATGGAGGGGTCGAGATATTTGAGCCTCGGACCGGATTCCACAGGGAGCGAGGTGTCAGGAATAAGGCGACAGGAGACATTTACGAGCGCAGAGGTCAACGGCATGGCCACGAACATGGTGCACACGTTGAAGAAAGTATGGAACATGGCGAGTTGCAGCTGCGGGGCGCTGGGGAAAAAGCGCTCGAACAGACCGCCAAAGCTCAAGGCACCTGCGCTGGAAAGATTCAGGACCAGTGCTAAAAACAGGAAAATAGCAACTCCCATCACATTGAATATGAGGTGTATAAGAGCTGTCCGCTTGGCATTCGTCCCACTGGTCATACCTGCGATAAGGGCCACCACACAAGATCCGATGTTCGACCCCATCGTCAAGTAGATGCCCTGGTTGAGGTTCACCAAACCGGTAACCACCATGGTGATGGCGATGGAAGTCATCACGGAGGAAGACTGGATGATGGCGGTGAGCAAGGCGCCGATGGCCACGAGGAACACAGGGTTGCCGATGCTGGCCAGCATGTCTTTCACCGACTGAAGCGCGGCAAAATCCTCCATAGCCGATGCCATCATGCTCAAGCCCACGAAAAGCATACCAAAGCCGGTGAGGATACCGCCGGTCTGTCTCCATTTGTCGGTCTTGGAAAACAGGGTAATGAAAGCGCCAATACCCGCGAAAGCAGAGAATATGATGGTAGTGGAGATCCCGTTGCCGCCGAACATGCCCAAAGCAACCAGCTGAGCCGTCACCGTAGTGCCGATGTTCGAGCCGTAGATGATGGTGGCAGCCTGTTCCAAACTCATGATGCCCACATTCACGAAACCGATGACCATCACCGTCACCGCGCCGCTGCTTTGGATAGCTGCCGTACCCACTGTGCCTATCCCAACGCCAACCCACTTGTTGCGACCAGTCTTTGCAAACAGCTGTTTAAGACGACGGCTACTGGCCGATTCCAAATTGTTACTCATCATCTGGCAAGCTACCAGGAAAACTCCAATGCCTGCGGTCAAAGTTAATATTGCAATCAGTACGCTTGTCAGATCCATTTTAAAAGTTATTGATTATATGCATCGGCAGGGGGCGCGAGGAGATTGTTTCGGCTCAAGAAAAGGTGCCAATAGATTGGATTACAGAACTTTCGATGACAATAAAAAGCCATGGCACAACCCAACAGGAGGCCATGCCATTTTCCAAATACATTCATCAAAAAAACTTTTTGCCAATTTATCATACGGCGGCAAAAATAACAAATTTTACATAACCTTAACCAGCAAAACAATTTTTTCCTGTAAAGAATCAAACCAGACAATCATGATCTTCGCAGCTTGTGGAAGTCGCTGGCATCCCACGACTGATACAGCAGGATGTGGTGTATTTCGTTGATAATGAGAATAAAAATCCGCAAGTCATTGTCTGCAAACCACTTGATAGCAGCATCCTCCTTGCGGCAGGCCGCAGCGAAAAGCGAGAGAAACTTGCAGTTGTACTTTTCTAACCACGCGATCGCATTCTCCTCGTTGTCGATGGCATTGCTCAGCACCGCGAACTCAGGATAGCCGTTGTCGAGCAACCACCGAAGGGCATCTTCATTGGAATGTATCGCGGAAGCCAGCGCCTCCAACTCGCGATAACCGTTGTCCATCAGGAAATCACTGAACTTCCGGTCGCCTTCAAGACTTTTCAGGAAAGCCATCAGCACTTTTGGGTCGTAGTCGAGCAAGGATTTCATGATCTTTCATATTGATTCCGCACTGCACTGAGCTTGTGTGGGGTTAATTGTAGAGACGCAAAATCTTGCGCCTCTACGTTGTACGTCTTGTCCCTCCGGGACAGCTTAAGGAGGGTGTTTCTGGGCAAAGGCATTATTGTTTCAGACTGACGGTCTTGTTGAACACCAACTTTTCAGTGCTGGAATCGGGGTCGCAGTAGAAATAGCCGATACGCTCAAACTGGAAGTGCTTGATGGCAACGGCTTTCTCGTAAGTGAGTCCTTCTTCCAGCCAGGCATGCTTAATTTCTAACGAGTTGGGATTCAAGTTGTCGAGGAAAGTCTTGCCCTCTTCGCAGTCATCGGGGGCAGGGACGTTGAAAAGTCGGTCGAAGAGGCGCACCTCGGCGGCTTTGGCGTGCTTCACGGGTACCCAGTGGATAGTGGCTTTCACTTTGCGGTTGCTGTCAGGCATACCGCTCTTGGTCATCGGGTCGTAGGTGCAGTGGATTTCGGTGACATCGCCGTTCTGGTCTTTGACTATGTGCGTACACTTGATGATGTAGGCGTACTTCAGTCGCACTTCCCTGTCAATGGAGAGACGGTAGAACTTCTTGTCGGCATTCTCGCGAAAGTCGGCGCGTTCAATCCACAACTCTTTTGCAAACGGGACCTTACGGGTGCCGGCGGTCTCGTCCTCGGGATTGTTGACAGCGTCCATCATCTCCACCTGGTCCTCCGGATAGTTGTCGATGACGAGCTTCACCGGGTCGAGGACGGCCATCGTACGGATAGCGGTTTTGTTGAGGTCCTCGCGGGCGCAGAATTCCAAAAGAGAGACATCGATGATATTGTCGCGCTTAGCCACTCCGACGGTCTCTGCGAAGTTGCGTACGGCGGCTGGGGTGTAGCCACGGCGGCGCAGACCGCAGATAGTGGGCATGCGCGGGTCATCCCAGCCATTGACATAGTGTTCCTTGACGAGTTGCAGCAGTTTGCGCTTGCTCATGATGGTATAGTTGAGATTCAGTCGCGCAAACTCGATTTGCTGCGGATGGTGGATTTTCAACGCCTCGCAAAACCAGTCGTAGAGCGGGCGGTGCACTTCAAATTCGAGTGTGCAGATCGAGTGCGTGATGCCCTCGATGGAATCGCTCTGTCCATGGGCGAAGTCGTACATCGGATAGATGCACCACTTGCTGCCGGTGCGGTGGTGGTCGGCGTGAAGGATGCGGTACATGATGGGGTCGCGGAAGTGCATGTTGGGCGAGGCCATGTCAATCTTGGCGCGGAGAACGCGGCTGCCGTCGGGGAATTCGCCCGCTTTCATGCGGCGGAAAAGGTCGAGGTTCTCCTCCACGCTGCGGTTGCGGTAGGGGCTCTCCACCCCCGGGGCGGTGGGCACTCCCCTGCCCTTGCTGATTTCCTCCTGTGTCTGGTCATCGACATAGGCAAGACCGTCGCAGATGAGCTGTTCGGCCCACTGGTACAGCTGGTCGAAGTAATCGGAGGCATAATGCTCCTCCGCCCACTGGAATCCCAGCCACTTGATGTCCTCCTTGATGGAATCCACGTATTCGGTGTCCTCCTTCACGGGGTTGGTGTCATCGAAGCGCAGGTTGGTCTTTCCACCGTATTTCTGAGCGATACCGAAGTTCAGACAGATGGACTTGGCGTGACCTATATGCAGATAGCCGTTCGGTTCCGGGGGAAATCGGGTATACACTTTGGCATCGTTTTTCCGATTCTGGATGTCTTCCTCGATAATTTGCTCAATGAAATTCATAATCTTCTATTTTTGTACGGTAAAAAAACAAGCCGCAAAAATACATTTTTTTAGGTAACCGACACCATTCGGAAAACAAAAGATTCACATTATTCCACCGAGACAAGCGATTAGACGTGCAAACAGGAGTGCCCGACATATCCGATATTTTTGTATTTTTGCGGTTTGGTAAAAACAAAGGATACATTACGTTAATATAAAAGGTAAACTATGACAGAAAAATCAAAACTCGGACTTGATTTCAACCAGGTGGCAGTGGCGAAACAGTTAGCCAAGCAGATTGCCGACCAGGTCCAAGAGTTCGTTGACGGATACACGACCGTCACGGTGGAGAGAACGCTGTGCCGCCTTATCGGCATCGACGGGGTGGACGAGAACGGCGTGCCGATGCCCAACCGGGTGGTGGACGCGCTCTTGGAATCCGGCGTGCTGAGTCAGGGCGTGCTCTACTTCATGGGGAACGCCATCTTGGAGACGGGGGCCACGCCGCAGGAGATTGCGGAGCGCGTTGCACGCGACGAGCTGAGCGTCACCTCCCTTCCGCTCCACCCGCTCTCGGACATCCAGGCGGCGGTACGGCCCTACGTGGAGCAATGCCTTACCCGCATCAAGGGCAACGTGGCCAAGCGCAACGAATACCTTAGCACCATCGGGGAGGGGCCTAAGCCGTACCTCTACATCATTGTGGCCACGGGCAACATCTATGAGGACGTGGTGCAGGCGCAAGCCGGCGCACGCCAGGGCGCGGATGTCATCGCCGTGATCCGCACCACCGGGCAGAGCCTCCTCGACTATGTGCCCTACGGAGCCACCACCGAGGGTTTCGGAGGCACCTTCGCCACGCAAGAGAACTTCCGCATCATGCGCAAAGCCCTGGACGAGGTCGGCGAGGAACAGGGACGCTACATCCGCCTCTGCAACTATTGCTCAGGACTCTGTATGCCGGAAATCGCGGCCATGGGTGCTTTGGAACGCCTTGACGTGATGCTCAACGACGCCCTCTATGGCATCCTCTTCCGCGACATCAACCCGCAGCGCACGCTCATCGACCAGTACTTTTCCCGCATCATCAACGGCTACGCCGGCGTCATCATCAATACCGGCGAGGACAACTACCTCACCACCGCCGACGCCGTGGAGGCTGCCCACACTGTGCTTGCCTCCGACCTCATCAACGAGCAGCTGGCCCTGTTAGCCGGACTGCCCGAGGAGCAGATGGGTTTGGGACACGCCTTCGAGATGGACCCGCAATTGGAGAACGGCTTCCTCTTAGAACTCGCCCAGGCGCAGATGACCCGCGAGATATTCCCGAAAGCCACCCTGAAGTACATGCCTCCCACGAAATTCATGACCGGCAACATCTTCCGCGGCCATATCCAGGACGCGCTGTTCAACATCATCGGCATCTGGACCCACCAGGGCATCCAGCTGTTAGGAATGCCCACCGAGGCCATCCACACGCCGTTCATGAGCGACCGCTACCTCTCCATTGAGAATGCCCGCTACATCTTCAACGACATGCGCAGCATCGGCGAAGAAATGGAGTTCCGCGAAGGCGGTATCTGCCGCGAGCGCGCCAAGACCGTCCTCAACAACGCCATCGACTTGCTGCAGCAGATCGTCCAGGAAGGCCTCTTCTCCGCCCTTGAAAAAGGCATTTTCGGCGATGTGAAGCGCCCGAAGGACGGCGGCAAGGGCCTCGCCGGCGTGGTCACCAAAGGCGACAACTACTTCAACCCGTTCATAAAAATGATGAAGGAACGCTGGTAATTCAATTAGCAATGAGGAATTAGGAATTAGCAATTTATACGCAGACTATCCCTTATCAATGCGATTTCGTCCCTTGAGCAGCCTCGGAGAGGCTAAACGCACAAAGTGCAATTAACCCCACACAAGCGCAGCGCAGTGTGGGGGCCACAGCAAAGCACAGCGTGGGGGAGCGACACAGGAACATAAAGTAAATATGGACAAAAACTACGACATAGACAACCTCCCGGTGGGAACCCGGGTCAATCACGAGAAGTACGGCGAAGGCATCGTCAGCCAGAACAACGCACTGACCTACAAAATCATCTTTGTGCGCGGCGGCGAACTGGAGTTCTCCAAGGCGGCCGTGGCATTAGAGGTTATCGAGGTCAACAATGCAGAGGACGACGACACCCCGAAGCTCAACATCCGCGAGTTCAAACAGGTTCTGACCCAGATCTTGCAGCATTACAACGGCATAGAGCACAAGGCCGAGTTAGGCAAAAAGTGGCAGGGCGGCACCATGATTCTACAACCCGCCAACAAGGATTTGGCATCCAAGGAGATGCCCGTTGAGACTTTCTTCCACAAAATCGTCATGATGCGCGACCGGCTTCGCGTGCTCGAACAGAACATCAACAGCAGCGGTTCGCTCACCGACGAGGAGAAAGTAAACCTCCAGCAGTACATTTCCCGCATCTATGGCAGCATGACCTCTTTCAACGTGCTCTTTGACAGCAAAGAAGACTACTTCGTCGGGATGAAGTAGAGACGCAAAATTTTGCATCTCTACGGGGTGCGCCATTATCGTTGAATCCCATTGTACATTATACATTCTCTAACGTAAACCCTATAAAGGACAAATTTGCAAAACAAAAAAAAACAACCAAATTAAAACCCGAATACTATGAGTGGCGGATTATATTCAATGGATCAAAAGGACTTTGATCAGACTTTAGACTTAACGAAGGTGAAGCCTTACGGCGACACCATGAACGACGGCAAGACGCAATTGAGTTTCACGCTGCCGGTACCTTGCGGCGACGAAGCCGTGGAGGCTGCAAAGCAATTGATGAAAAAAATGGGTTTTGACAACCCGCAAGTCGTCTATTTTAAAGAACTCACCGAAGGGTTCACTTTCGTGAACTGCTACGGAGCCTGCACGCACACGGTGGATTACACGACCATCCATGTGCCGAAGGTGGAATCGACAGTGTGGTCGATGCAGGAGACGGACGATTTCATCCGTGAGCACATCGGCAGGAAAATCGTGGTAGTGGGTGCCAGCACAGGCACGGACGCGCACACGGTTGGCATAGACGCCATCATGAACATGAAAGGCTACGCCGGCCATTACGGCATCGAGCGCTATGACATGTTCGACGCACTGAATATGGGCAGCCAGATCCCGAACGAGGAGTTCATCGCCAAGGCCGTGGAGCTGCACGCCGACGCCCTGTTGGTCTCCCAGACGGTGACGCAGAAGGACGTGCACATCCAGAACCTCACCGAGCTGATCGAGATGCTGGAGGCGGAGGGCCTGCGCGACAAGCTGATCGTGGTGTGCGGCGGACCGCGCATCACGCACGAGCTGGCCAAAGAGCTGGGCTACGACGCCGGCTTCGGCGCCAACACCTACGCCGACGATGTGGCCTCCTACATCGCCCAGGAACTCGACAGAAGGATGAACGGATAAGGGTTCGGCTTTGGGCCGCCGGCTATTCGCGACATGCAGGGGTGCTTTTCAAGGACCTCTGCTTTTTTATTTTAAAAAATAAAACGTCCTATTAAAAAAAATACTATTTTTGCTGCGAAAACAAATTTAAAGAACTTTGAAAATGAATAACAGAACATTACAACAATATTATATATACAATTACAATATATTGTCCCAAAAAAATATATCTTTGTCTGATGGTAATTTGCAGTCAAACACCCCTGTAAATTATTGCATATTAATGAAATACAGACATTTTCAATATATAAGGAAAGGGATTTTTGCGGAATTGGTGTTGCTATTCCTGACTTTGGCGACGACTGTGCATGGGCAAAACTGCCAACCCGCCGTGGACCATCTGATCCAAAACAACAGTATTCCCACGAATGTCTGCGCTGGCGACACTGTCGGTTTCACGGTGGGCTACGACGGTTCAGACAAGGACTTCCGGATTGTGCCACGGGAGCCGGAGACATCAATAGAACACTCGATGTTTTTACCAAATGGAGAACCATGCAACAATTCCAACGACACCATCGGATGCACCTACACATCCTCAATCAACTATACCGGATATTCTTCCAACGTTATTTCATCAGCCAACGACATCAAATTCGTCCATTTGAATATCTTTCACCAATTTGCAACCGACCTACTGATTCGCTTACGCTGCCCAAACAACCAAGCGGTGACAATTCTGAAATGTGGATACGGTGATTTCGATCATGATTGCGGACAATACATTGAAACACAGGACCGCTACAATTTCGAAATGGCAGGGTGGTACTCATTGGGAGAGCCCAATGCAGAAGACTGCTCACTAACAAACCCATGTGACGTTCCTGAGACCATCGGTGTTGGTTGGGATTACTGTTGGTCCTCTATTGGCGGACATTCACTATACGACATCGAACCGCAAGATTATTTGAGCTACGATTCATCAGACATTGCCGATCCGTCCAGTTATTATCAACCAGACGAATCCTTCGATTCCCTAATAGGATGTCCCATGTCTGGCAATTGGAGTCTTGAAATCATCGACGGGCATAAAGACCAGGACTGTGGATTCGGATACCTTTACGACTGGGAGATCGTCTTCGACCAGGAGTCTTCCGCTGGGGGCGACACGGTGGACAGCATGGCGATGACAGGGCCAAACGCCCAGTACTACAATCCCAACGGGGCTGATTCCTCCTTCACTTTCCACGCCCCCACCGACATCACCCAGGACAC
>Ga0247610_10003882_pt1 | contig 16156 bp, 12 predicted proteins | sample 174DNAGHGhighgp2_FD_193483 | JGI IMG/M metagenome (GOLD analysis project Ga0247610, IMG submission 193483) | Sheep rumen microbial communities from Palmerston North, Manawatu-Wanganui, New Zealand - 1742 DNA GHGhigh gp2 | ecosystem: Host-associated > Mammals > Digestive system > Stomach > Rumen... | reverse complement strand
AATTTAAATAAAAAACCTCAAGTGTTATGATAGATTTCAAGAAGTTCAACAGCGTTATTTCCCTCACCTCGTATTTCACCTCTGACGAGAAGTGCAAGCAAGCCATCATCCAGTCACGTTGGTCTGACGGTGACGTTGTATGCCCCTACTGTGGTGGTCATCATTGTGTTGTTCGCAAGGATGGCAAGTTCCGTTGCAAGACTTGCAGAAGGAACTTCTCTTGCCTCGTTGGTACAATCTTTGAGAATACCAAGTTGCCACTTATCAAGTGGTTCTTGGCAATGTACTTTATCTCTTCTCATAAGAAGGGTATCTCTTCCTACCAACTTGCAAGGAACATTGAGGTGACTCAGAATACTGCTTGGTATATGCTTCAGAAGGTACGTCTGCTTTACCCTCAGAGCGATGCTGATGCTTTTGAGGGCACTGTAGAGTGTGATGAGGTGTACATTGGTGGTAAGGAAAAGTGGAAGCACAAGTCAATGCGTACACCCAATACACAAGGTCGTTCTACCAAGACCAAGACATCTGTCTTTGGCATGATGGAACGCAGCACCATTGTAAACGCAGATGATGAGGTAGAGAACATTACCTATGTTCACGCATTCGTTGTTGAGAACACAAATAGGGCTACCATACAGCCCATCATTCAGCAGTTTGTTGAAGAGGGTTCAAGAGTTATTACTGATGAACTGAGTGCCTACAACGGACTCGCTACATTGGGTTATACTCACGCTGTTGTAAATCATGGTGCGGAAGAGTATGCTAATGGTGACGTGTTCACCAATTCTATTGAGGGCTTTTGGAGTCATTTCAGAAGAATGATTGTTGGTTGTTATCACGATGTTAGTGACGAGCATTTGCAGTCATACATTGACGAGGCTGTTTATCGTTGGAACACAAGAAAAATGAGCGAATCAGAGAGATTCGCCCATATGTTCACCAAGTCAATTGGACTTGTTAGAAAGTGGTCTGAGATTAGGGTAGGTTTGATGGCTGCTTAATCTCTGTAATTTGGATTAGGAGAGCCACCTCCAGTATACTTTTCCCCTTTAATATTTACGGTGGTATGATTATCGCATCCTAATGCCAATGCTATTTTAGAAATTGGCTCACGTATAAGGCTACCGCAACCTATTGCGTGCCCATATGAATTTAAGAAACTAAGGCATTTCAATGCTTTCTCATTGTTTTTACGTCTTTGTATTTGTCCCTTTGTTTCTGGTTTTTCATCGTCCATTGCTGTTTCATCATATGCTGCCATTCTTGCATCATAATCCTCATCACTAATATAGTCACCATTAAGCATAGCTTCTCTAAGAATCTTGTTGACTGATTTCTTTACTATTTGTTTCAAATCACTTTCAGTGAGTCTAATTTGTTTCTTATTCATATTCGTATTTTGTTTATTTTCCCAAGATATTATCAAGTGACATGTTGATATATTCTACTATACTATCAACATGCTGTTTTGTTATTCTACCACCATTATCTTGATATGTGGCATCCATAGATGTTTTAATGTTAGCCAATAGATTGTAAATCATTCTCCATTGGTTCAGAAAATTGTTTCTTACTATACCATTATCAGGTACAATATCTGTTTCCATCAAAACTTTATTTACTGATTCTCTTATTATTCTATCTATTTTATTCATTTTGTGCATTTTTTATTTATAAATATCTGTTATTAAGAAAAAAATGTGTACTTTTGCAATCAGATAATAAATTGTAGCATTATGGATATATTATACATTACACAAGCGGTAGAGGAAAGACTTAAAGAGTTTTGCTCAGAAGATTTGATACAATATGTGTTTGAAGATTTTAGGAAACACGCTACTATCGTAATCAAAGAGGAAACTCATGTTCCATCAAAAATGTGGGTTATGTCTGATTTCATTCGTGATAAGTCTATTAACATCATTGACAAGATGAATGTGGTACTGTCATTTATTGCAAGCGGAGGTATAATTCAAATTGATGGCATTCCATATTTTGATACCTCAAATCCACTTGCAATCGTTAATAGATTAGGTATAATAAATGATGAGCAGTTGGAAATATTAAATGACCCTTGGTTCTTTTACAACTATAAAAACATCAAGCCTCATTTCAAATTATCATAAAAACAAATGCAGCCATTTCTGACTGCATTTTAAGATTCTATAGGTCAACTGCTATATTATTGCCTTTTAACGGGACACTAATGATAATATATATAAAATAAAAATAAGGAAAAAATTTCGCCGAAGTCGGTCGTGATACCAATGATACCGTGATACCCGTGATACCATTTCGCATTCGCGCAATAGCCTATATACGCGCATGCGTCAGGCTTATAAAAAGAAAAATACTTGCCTGAAAACAGAAATTCTCTTAACTATTATCCCGCATCCGCTTAACTGAAAATCCAAGGGAAACTAAAGACAAACGATTATTTGGCAAAATTTTGCCAAGTTTTTTCGGAAAAAACAAAATAATCCTGAAAAAGGTTTGGAAATACACGAAATAAGTCCGAACTTTGCAGTGCTTTTAAATTTTCGTGAGTTATTAACAGTATTAAAATCGTTTGTTTATGGGACAAATTAAAGTTCGTGGAAAAATGCAGCGCGTTGCCGTGATCAACGACAACCGAGTTGTAGCACGTGCTGTGCGCTACAGCACTGTGAAGAGTGACGAACTGACCTCGTATTCGGCTCTGTTTGACCGTAGCCTTAAACGCTTTCGGCTGATTATCATAAAATATGGTAGGAATGTCAAAAAGTGCAGTCGGATGTCGGTATTTTCAACTATCTTTGCCCTCAAAAAACAAACTACTGATCCTGATATGAAACGGCGATTATTATTCAGTATGTTGCTGGCCTTGTGCGTCATAGGCGTGCAGGCCGCAGTGACTGGTGCCTATGACGTGCGTGATTTTGGTGCCAAGGGTGATGGCAAGGCTCTTGACCACATGGCTATCAACAAGGCGATAGAAGCTGCCACAAAGGATGGCGGTGGACAGGTGGTACTGACGGCAGGAACGTATCTCTGTGGAAGTATCCGGTTGAAGAGTAATGTAGACCTGCACCTGATGGCCGGAGCGAAGATACTGGCTGCCCCTGCAGAGATGAAGGCTTACGATGAGAGCGAATCGTTTGGTGGCTTTCCTGAGTATCAGGATGGTGGACATACTTATTTCCATAACTCGTTGATCTGGGCCGAGGGGCAGCAGAACATCAGCATCACAGGTCACGGCATGATTGACGGTGAGGGGCTGACGAAACACGACACCGAAAAGGCCGGTAACGTGCAAGGTGGTTCGATAGGTACGGGTGATAAGGCCATAGCGCTGAAGCTGTGCCGTAACGTCACCATCCGTGACATCACCATCTATCGCGGTGGGCATTTCGCTATCATTACCACAGGCTGCGACATCGGCACCATCGACAACGTGACGATTGATACCAACCGCGACGGTATTGATATCGACTGCTGCAAATACTTCACCGTGAGTAATACCAAGGTGAACACGCCCAATGACGACGCCATCGTACTGAAGAGTTCATATGCCTTGAAACGGCCTGTGCTTTGCGAGCATATCCTCATCACTAACTGCATCGTGACAGGTTATAAGCTGGGTACTTTTTTGAGTGGCGAGTATATCCCTGAGAAGGTGAACTGGGTGTGTGGACGTATCAAGCTCGGCACCGAATCGAATGGCGGCTATCGCAATATCACCATCTCCAACTGCACATGTATGTGGAGCAGTGGTCTGGCTTTCGAGGAAGTGGACCAGGGGCGGATGGAAAACATTACGGTATCGAATATCTCGCTGAGTCATGTGCACCACTATCCCATCTATATTACAACTGGCTGTCGTAACCGTGGCCCTAAGGAAGTGACGCGTATGTCGTCGGCCCGTGACATCTATATTAATAATGTGATTGCCGACGACTGCGACTCACTGGCTGGTATTATCATCACTGGTATGGAGGGTGAACCCATCAGAAACGTGTCGCTGACGAACATTCGCATCCAGTATCGAGGTGGTGGCAAGAAGGTGACCACGCCCTATCGTGAGCAAGGTACCAACTATCCCGAGCCCCGCTGGGCAGGACCTACGTCTGCCTACGGCCTCTTTGCACGCCACGTAGACGGTCTCCACTTGCAGAATGTGAATTTTGAACTGCTGCGTCCTGACGAGCGCCCGGATGTCATTTTCGAAGACGTGAAAGAAAACTAAAAAAGGGAAGCAGATTCCGTTTCGGAGTCTGCCGCCCTTGTTTAGATTTAGAACTCAATCGGTCCGTAACCCATGCAACTCGTGGTCGGTCGTTGCCATATTAATATGTGTTATTTGTATTTCTCTACGCGGGCATCATGGATGACGCCTTGCCAGTTGAGGCCGAAGGCGAAGTCGTAGGTATTGCCGTCGGCATCCTGATAGCAGCGCATGTCGCGAGGAACATCCTCCTGTTGCTGCTCCACCGTTGTCATGTCGGCAGGCATCTGCATGGGCAGGAGGGCAGAGGGTTCTGCCTTGCCGCTGATGATGTCGAGCAGGGCCTGATGCTGCACCTTGAAGGAGATGAGAATGGCATCGGCAGAGGGCTCGATCTCGGAGAATACCACCGGTTTGCCGATCTCTACGATGACGATGACGGGCTTTTGGCCCATTAGCCGCTTGGTGTCGCTGACCAGCTGCATGTCGTCGCGATTGTAGGCCTTGATGGTCTTGCCCTTGAAACTGCGGTTCTTGGTCTTTTCCATCGGATCACCGCCGGCGATGCTAACGGCACGCGCGTCACGAGCTGTATAGTCGCTGTATTGCAGGCTGAACGGCAGATAGCCGTTGCCGCCTTTCTTGACGTCATCGTTGCTGTAGCCGATACCCGTGCTCGGCTCCTGAATCAGGCAGATGGCAAAGTCGGCCTGCTCGGGCTGCTCCACCACATCGAAATATTTCTTGACCAGTGTGAGGTCTATCGGCTCTACGGTCTTCTCCTCAGAGATGCCGCCCCAGATGCCAGGAATGGCAGGGAAATGGCGCTTGGGCACATACACCTTTTTGCGATCCTTCACGGGAAGCACCTGATTGCCGGGGTTCTTCAGCATGACGATTGATTTGAGCTGTGCATCGTAGCCCTCCTGCATGAACTCTGGCTTGCCCACAATCTGTGCCGTCTCTGCGGGATCGAGGTAGGGATTCTCGAAGAGTCCCACACGGAACACGTTGAGTAACAAGCGGCGGGCTGATTGTTCAAAGCGCTCGCGGGCACTCTGCTCGCCCTGGTCCTTGCTCCACATCTGATAGGCCTCTACTATAGGCCCGATCTCGTTGTTGCCACCAAACTGATCGACACCAGCCTGCAGAATCTTGTAATGACGCTCAGCCTCGTTGAAGGCTTCCATGCCCCAAGGCTTGCCGCCGATAGGACTGTCGAGCACCTTGATATCCTTAGTGATGCCCCAGTCGGTACAGACCACGCCCTCGAACTTAGCTTCATCTCTGAGTTGCTGTTGGATAAGCCACTTGCTATAGCTGCCACCCACATTCTCACCGGAAGGGTCCTGATTCCAGAGGATGCTATAGATGGGCATGACGGCAGAGGCCATACCAGTACCGCCATTGAGTTTGAATGCACCCTCTACAAACGAACGCTTATGCATGGCGAGGTTGTTGCCTGGGTAGACGGCATACTTGCCTGAGGCAAAGTGAGAGTCACGACCTCCTTCCTGGGCGCCGTAGCCATACCAGTGTTTCACCATCGCATTGACACTCTTCACGCCCCAGCCCTTGGTCTCGGGAGTGGTCTGGAAGGCATCGCAATAAGCTTGCGCCATATCCGTAGCCAACTGAGGGTCCTCGCCAAATGTGCCGTCGAAACGGAACCAGCGGGGATCGGTGGCGATGTCGACCTGAGGCGACAAGGCCGTGGCGATGCCCAAGGCACGATATTCTTCAGAGGCAATCTCACCGAAGCGATACACCATCTGAGGATCGAAGGTGGCAGCCAGTCCGAGTGACGTAGGCCAGAGCGATATCTGTCCACCAGCTCCGGCATTGAACTCCGTGGTAGCCTTTGCCTCATGACGGGGGTCGGAACTGGTATTGGCGGGAATGCCGTGGTCGAGACCCTCGACAAAAGCCTGCATGTGATTGTTCCACTGGGCCGCGGTCGTGGGGCTCTCCACACTCGTGATCAGCACGGCCCGCAGATGATCGTCGCGCAGGAACTTGGTCTGATCGGCTGTCAATGAAGAGTCGGGTATCGCCTGATGACTGCTATAGAGCATCAGTCCGGCAATCTCTTCTATCGACAACTGCGAGGCCAGGTCGGCAGCACGCTCCTCAGCAGGGAGGCGCCAATCCTCGTAGGCATCGAGTGAGTCATTACGGTTCAGGTCTTTGAAGGCATAGCCGTCGACTGTCATGATCTTGACACCTGACTGTGGTGAATAGCCCAGCGAGGGACCGTCCTTCTGAGTTGCCAACATAAAAGAGTCAACCTGTTTCTCCGACCATTTCTGGCCATCACACGCTGCGAGGGTCATCAGTATTCCTGCCGCAGCCATCTTCATTATCATTTTCGATGGATTCATGTTTTAGTTATTTTGTTGTTTGCTGTCACTGATTAAGCTTTGCGCGTATTAATGTATTGCAGGAACGTGTCGCGGAAGGCATCGGTGACACGGATAATCTCTTCTCCGATATAAATACAGTCGTTGCGGTCGACCTTGCGGATTTTGTCGAGAGCCACGATATAGGATCGGTGTACACGCATGAACTGCTCTGATGGTAACATCTCCTCAACAGCTTTCATCGTGAGGTGGGTGATGAGTGGTTTCTGACCTTCGGTGAGATAGAACTTCACATAGTCCTTGAGACCGCTGACAAAGAGAATGTCTTGAATGGCTACCTGACGGTATTCGCCATCAACCTTCAGGAAAATCGTCTGACGACTCATTGGGACAGATCCCGTAAGTCCTGTGCAGGATTCGAACTTGTTCCCATGAGCCGCGAACCAATCTTTCGCCTTTTCGATGGCCGTCATGAACTTATTGTATCGGATGGGCTTGAGCAGGAAGTCGAGGGCTTTCACCTCATAACTCTCAAAGGCGTACTCCTTGAAGGCGGTGGTAAAGATGACGCGGGTACTTTCAGGAATCATGCGGGCCAGTTCCATGCCGTTGAGATCGGGCATCTGGATGTCGAGAAAGAGCAAGTTGGGCTGTAGCTCCTTCACGGCATTGATGGCCTCTACAGAGTCGGTATAGCTGCCGAGCAGTTCCATGCCGGGTGTCTTGGTGACAAACGATTCCAGAAGTTTGACAGCCAATGGCTCGTCGTCGACGATGATACAAGTCATATTATTCACTATTCACTCCTATCTTAATGTGGTAGATGTCATCTTGCAATGTCTGCTCCCAAGTGTAACGGCCTTGATACATCAGTTCCAGCCGGCGACGGGTGTTCTCCAAACCGATGCCAGAACCGCTACGGTCGGTATCATCCTTAGGATAGTTGGTGTTGTCGCAGATGAAGACCAGACGGTTGTCGGACTGTTCCAACTGGATATCGATTTTAGAGGGACGGCTGCTGCTAACACCGTGCTTGAAGGCATTCTCGATGAGCGAGACAAACAGCAATGGCGCTATTTCATACTTTGAATCCTGAACTCTAAATTCTGAATTGACTATGGTTTTCTCGTTGCAGCGTAGTTTCATCAGGGCGGTGTAGTTGCGCATGAATTCTACTTCCCCGGCTATGGGTACCGTCTTTTTATTCGTCTCATACATGGCATAACGCAACAGGTCGCTTAGTTGGGCAATGGCATTCTGCGCCGCATCGGCATCGATCTGTGTCAGGCTCGAAATGTTGTTCAGGGTGTTGAAGAGGAAATGGGGATTAATCTGACTCTTCAGCCAGGCGAGTTCGGCCTCTGTGCTCTTGGCTTTTTCGTCTAACAGCTGCTGGCGGATCTGACGTACGCGGATGAAGTGCAGGATGCCGATAGCGATGGCAGCTGTCACTGCGTTGAGCAACAGGAATAGGAAGGCACCCGAGAAGAAACCAATCCAGGCATCGTTGGTCATATAGGGCACTTGCTCCTTGATCATCAGGTAGCTGAAGAAGAAACCATAGTTAACACCCAGGATAAGCAACAGGTTGCAGAGGGCGAAGATCCAGTATTTCTGTCGGAAGAACAGATAAGGCCCCAGAATGTAGAAATTGATGAAATACACGATCAGTGGTCCACGGAACTCCTGCCACATCAACAGTAGCGAGGTGGATGTCGCCTCCCAGTTATGGGTACCGAGAAAAGTGGCCAGGGGTAGGGCGGTTATGAGGACCGCCCAAACAGCTGCCTGGACCAGAAGCAGCCAGATATTGCTTTTCTCAATCTTCTTCATACGGCTGCAAAGTTACACATTTTTTTTAATTATTCATCATTCACTGTTCACTTTTCATTTCATTACCATTGCCGAAGCTATTAATCACCTCGCCTTGCGACTGCTGTTCGATGAAGTCGTTCTGGATACGGTTCACGTGCTGCTTGGCCATGATCATCGTGTTGCCGAAGGTGTAGCTCACGGTAAAGGTCACCTGAGAGATAGGCACTTTGACGGCTGTCCTCGAAGTGAAATTCTGTCCTCGGTTGTAACTCTCGATGTTCATTTTGCCGCCATCACTGAGCCCCATCGTGCCGCTGACACTTAGGTTGAGCTTGTCTTTGAGCAGCGACTTCGACAGACTGGCAGTGAGCATGTTGAATCCGCCACTCCATCCCTGAAGGGTGTAACTCTTGGTGGATGTCATAAGGAAAGTACTCAAGTTGAGTTTCCAAGGGAGCGTCTGCTGCACACCAGCCATCACATTGGCTGTCCATCCGCAGTTTTTCTGATTGAGGGCATCGCTGCGCATATTGGCATAGCTGAGACTACCGTTCATAAAGAGTCGGGTCGTGGTGGTCAGCAGGTAATTGATATAGCCGTTCAGGCTTGTCTGATGATTCTGCAAGATGTTGCCGAAGGTGGTGTTCAACAGGTTGTTGCTGTCGTAGAAGCTATATTGTGAGATACCATTGTCGGTGAAGTGATGGCTCAACGTGAGGTTCAACATCAGTGTTGGGGTAAACAGATTATAGACCAACGACAGGTTATGCGTCTTCTCTACATCAAGTTCGGAGTTGCCGTAAGATATGGCGATAGGGTTCGATTTATCCACGTAGGGATTCAGATAGGTGATGCCGGGGCGCGAGATACGCATGTTATAGGTCAGACCGAGGTTGCTGGTCATGCTGATGTTATACTGGAGACTCGCATTTGTCACCAGACTGCCGTAGCTGGTGCTGAAGTCAAAACCGTTGCCCAGGTGATAGATCACGTCCTGCCATGTGTTTTCGTAGCGCACACCGGCTTTAGCACCGAACTTCATCCAGTTGCCGGCATATTCGCCATAGCAGGCCAGGATAGAGTTCTTGTATTCATACTCACTGCTACTGTTAGGGTCATATACGTCAGTCATATAATATTTCGCATCCGAGGTCGCATCATGCAGTTGGTACTTACCGCCCAAGCTCAACTTCTGTCCGATGGAGAGGGGAAGCGTATAGTCGACCTGGAAGATATGGCTGGTGGTTTTGTCCTTGTTTTCAGAATAGCGGTTGGTCAGGTCAATGTAGGTCGAACTGGTGCCAAAGTTGCTGGTCATCTCCGTGATGCCAGGGCTGTGGTTCAACTGATAGGTAAGGGCCAGCGAGTGGGTGCGTGCCTTGTTGAAGAAACGCTGATAGTCGACACTTCCGCTAAACGAGGTACGCGTGTTTTTCATGTCGGTGCTGCTACCGAAGTCGAAGCTGCCCCCACCATACAAAGGACTTTCCATCGTCGTGGTTGAGGTACCCGCGCTCTTCATCGTCATACGGTTTATCTGGGCGGTAACATTGATGGCGCTGAGTTCGTTGAGCTGGAAGCCCAGCATGAGGCTTCCCATCGTAAACGGTGTCTTCATCTCATTGGAAGAGGTCATCAGCTGACTACCACTTGATTCCTGAACTTGTTCCATCTCGGTTGTGGTGGTGCCAGGTTTGTTATATGAGGTCATCACACTGGCACTATATGAGAGTTTACCCTGCTGACCATTGAAGAAGGCACTGCCGCCCAACTGTCTGTTACCAGCTGAGGCGCGCACAGTGCCGTTGTAGCCGTTCAGACTCTGAGTACTCCCGGCACCGGGTCCGAAAGATATCTTGTTCATCACAATGTTCAGAATACCGCCAGCACCTTCAGCATCGTACTTGGCACCGGGATTGATAATAACCTCTATGCTTTTTACAGCTGAAGCCGGCATACTCTTGAACACCATTGAGGGGTTCTGTGAGAACAGCACATTGGGCATACCGTCGACAAGAATCTTGAACGATGAAGAGCCGTTGACGGAGATATTGTCCTCCCCATCGACGGTCACCATCGGTACCTTTCGGAGCATATCGAGTACGGTACTGGATTTCGAGTCTTCGTCTTCCGACACGTTATAGGTCATCTTATCCACTTCCATCTTTACCAGTCGTTTCTGATGGACAACCGTTACACCGTCTAATTCCTTTGACCATGTTATGGAATCTACACCTACGCTGTCTTTTTGCGCCATCATCGCTGTCGGTATCGCCAGCAGCATTTCTACGACAATTAAATTCATCTGTTTCATATCTTCATTATTTTGATTATCATTCGCGTTTCAAATCCGGTGCAAAGATAGGGCAAATCACAATGGCCTCAAAGAAACTTTCGACGAGTTCCCGTATTATTTTCGACCACTTTACCGCCCAAATGAGTATTTGTCATAAAATAGGGTAGGAAAGTCAAAAAGTGCAGTCGGATGTCGGTTTATTCAGCTAACTTTGCCCCCAGAAAACAAACTACTGATCCATATATGAGACGGCGATTATTATGCAGTATGGTGCTAGCCTTGTGCGTTTTGGGGGTACTGACCCTACAGGCACAAAAGCTGAATGAACCTATCTTCGGCGGTGAACTGAGTAACTCAGCGGCGACGTCGGTGGAAGACATCGACGAGGTGATGCCCCGGATGCGGGCGCTGGGACTGAACACGGTGCTCGTGCCAGCCTATTGGGAACTGATGGAACCAGCAGAGGGGCAGTTCGACTTCGCACTTATCGACCGTACCATCGACGTGGCGCGAAGGGAGCAATTGCAAGTGGTGTTCCTCTGGTTCGGTGCATGGAAGAACTCGATGTCGTGCTATGCACCGGGGTGGTTTAAGCAGGATACGAAGCGGTTCCCAAGGGCGATGACCGCCGAGGGAAAGCAGATGGAGATTGCCTCGTGCTTCAGCGACAATGTGTTGCAGGCTGACCTGAAAGCTTTTTCGGCGCTCTTGCGGCATATCAAGGAGCGTGACCCACAGCGCGAGGTGGTCGTCATGATGCAGATAGAAAACGAAATCGGTATGCTGGAATCGGCACGTGACCATTCGCCGTTGGCGGAGAAGGCATATAATAAAGAACGATGGGCGGAACGTTATGGAACGGATGAGTATGCCGACGAGAAGTTTATGGCGCTGAGTTATGCCCGCTATGTGGAGCATCTGGCTAAAGCCGCCCGCAGCATCCACGACATGCCCCTCTATGTGAATGCCGCTATGAACAGTCGTGGGCGTCGTCCGGGCGAATATCCATCGGCAGGACCCTTGGCACATCTCATTGACTTCTGGCATGAGGGGGCACCGAGTATCGACCTGCTCGCTCCCGATATCTATGACACCGGTTTTAAGTCGTGGTGTGCGCAGTATGCAATGCCTTTGCGGCCGCAGGATGGTGGAAAGATTAAAAACCGCCTCTTTATCCCTGAGAGCCGTTGCTGCGAGAATAGCGGTGTCCGCGCCCTCTATGCCTTCGGTGAGCATCAGGCTTTGGGGTTCTCACCCTTCGCCATCGACCAGGCCAGTGAGAAAGAAACAGAATCCGTCACAAAAGCCTACACTCTGCTGCGGCAAGTATTCAATGTGAAACGCCCATTGAATTCTTGGGGACTTCTCTTCGATCAGGAAGATCGCGAGCGCATTATCGATGACGACGGTGTGGTGATGACCTGCCGCCATTACTTCACCCTGCCTTGGGATCCCCGTGCCACCGACGGCAGCACGTGGCCCGAGGGTGGCGCTATGCTCATCCGTCTCGGCAAGTACGAATACTTATTGGCTGGCAACGGTGTGGTCATCGACTTCAAAACCCCTACGGAGAAACAACAGGAGGAACAGAAACAATTAGGCGAAGATGGTTTTGCCGAAGCAGGTGGGAATACTGGCCAGAAGGCGAACAAACGTTTCAATGGCAAGCGTCTCGGCCTTCTATCTGTTGATGAGGTTGCCATTGCTGACGATGGCACCATGCAATACCTGCGTCGTCATAATGGTGACCAGACTCACCAAGGCCGTCATGCCCGCATTGGCGTTGGTGAGTGGAAAATCCTCCACATCAAACTTTACGAATACTAATAAATATATGAGACGGCGGTTATTATGCAGTATGATTCTGGCCTTGTGCGCTTTGGGTGTGCAGGCTGCAGAATCTGGTGTCTGTATGTTGGTCAGCAATCCGAGTAACAACCAGCGACAGGAGGTTGTTGAGGCCGATCTTGAAACCATCTGTCAGCAGCTGGGCATTGGACTTGACGAGCCATTTATGGTTAAGAATGCCTTTGGACAGGAAATGACCTACCAGAAGACATACGATGGAAAACTCTTGTTGGATGTGTCTGTCCAGCCGCATAGCCAGGCGTCGTTTACCATTACCAAAGGCGAGCCGTCTGTCTTTAAGTCGTCTGTCAAAGGGAAAGTCTATCCGGAACGTGCAGATGACATCACCTGGGAAAACGACCGTGGCATCTATCGCGTCTATGGTCCAGCCCTGCAACGATCTGGCGAACGCTCATTCGGCATTGATGTCTGGGTCAAGAACACGCCGGAACTGGTGGTCGAAGAACGTTACAAAAACCACATGTGGGGCGTGGGACAAAGGGACTCATTGAAACGAGCCGGCAAACCCGAGGAAGCCAACGCGATCTACGTGGCCACCTCGTTCCATCATGATCACGGCTACGGTCTTGACTGCTATGGCGTAGGACCGAGTCTGGGCTGCGGTGCTCCCGCATTGATGAAGAACGGACAATTGGTGTTTTCTTGGTGCTATAAGGCATACAAGATCCTCGACAACGGTCCACTGCGCTTTACCGTAGAACTGACCTACAACACCAGTAGCGACGGCATTACTGAGCATCGCATCATCAATCTCGACAAAGGCTCACACTTCAACCGGATGACGGTATGGTACGACGGCATCACCCAGCCTACGACACTGGTGGCCGGCGTTGTCCTGCATGATAACGATCACCTCCTGCTCGGCAAACAATATGTGCTCTATGCCGACCCAACAGACAATCCTCGGGTTCATCAGACACAGATCTACGTGGGAACGCTCTTCCCCAACGGCATCGACGAAACCCTCAGACTTGAAGGCGAGTTACCCCATGCCATCGGTATTCTGCGGCACTACAGCGGTGGCGCCTACACTTACTATTTCGGCTCTGCCTGGAGCAATTACGACATCCATACGATGGTGCAATGGCAACTCGCTGCCGATGAATACCTCCATCAGTTGTCAAATCCCCTTAACATTATATTTAAACCATTATGAAGAAGCTATTAATATTATTATCATTTATTGTTTGTCATTTGTCATTTAGCGTCGCGCGTCCCAAAACCGTGCAGCCATCCGACCGCGAATACTGGTGCTCGCTGGCTTATAAAATGGCGCAGCCCGTATTGGAGAATATGGCCAAGGGTGAGTTGCAAAAGAACATGAAGACCGAGTTTTCGCCTTCGTTCGACAACCGCGACAGAAGCGTGGTCTATATGGAGGCCTTCGGACGTCTGATGGCGGGGATTGCCCCCTGGCTGACGTTGCCCGATGACGACACGGCTGAGGGATTGCAACGCCGACAGCTCCGTGAGTGGGCCCTCGCAGCTTATAGGAACTCTGTCGATCCCGACTCTCCCGACTATCTCTGTTGGGGCAGAGCAGGGCAGAATCTGGTGGATGCTGCCTATATCGCCGAATCGTTCCTCCGTGCCTGGGATACCCTGTGGAAACCGCTCGACGAGGTTACCAAACAGCGTTATATCCATGAGTTCCAGCGTATGCGCAGGATTGACCCGCCTTACACCAACTGGTTCCTCTTCTCCTCTACGATCGAGAGTCTGCTGGCGAAGGCAGGAGCCCAGTTCGATGAGTTCCGTGTGAACACGGCTTGTCGCAAGGTCGAGGAATGGTATGTAGGTGATGGCTGGTATGCCGATGGACCCGTCTTCGCCTTCGACTATTACAGCAGCTACGTTTTCCACGCGATGTATCTGGAGACGCTCCAGGCGATGGTGGATTCGAAATACAACTCGCGTCTTGACTATCAGAAATATTATGACCGCGCCCTGAAACGGGCCCAGAAGTTCGCCATCATCCTTGAGCGTTTCATCTCGCCTGAGGGCACTTTCCCGGTCATTGGTCGCTCCACGCCCTATCGTATGGCTGCCATGCAACCCCTCGCCCTGATGGCCTGGTATGAGAAACTGCCTTCTGACCTCAGTAATGGTCAGGTTCGCGCAGCCTTGACAAAAGTGATGCATCGCATGTTCGACCAGCAGGAGAATTTCAACGATGCCGGCTATCTGACCATCGGCTTCTGTGGCTCCCAGCCAGAGACGGCCGACTGGTACACCAACAACGGCTCGCTCTATATGACGTCGCTGGCCTTTATGCCCCTCGGCCTGCCGTCCTCACATCCTTTCTGGACAGACGCGCCACAACCCTGGACACAGGTAAAGGCCTGGGGAGGACAGCCCTTCCCCAAAGACCATCGCTGGGCCGATACAATCCAGACAAAAGATAAATGGTAAAACAAATAACACAAATTAAACAATGAAACTGAGATCACTCGTTTTCTTTGCACTCCTGTCTGCAACAAGCAGCATGACAGCCCAGGAGACATTTAAGTTTGGCACCAATGTCAATCCCGACGGTGTTCGTTTCGAAGTAGACAGTCGTGGCTTCATCATTGGCGGACATCACGTGCTGCCAGTGATGGGTGAGGTACACTTTAGCCGTGTGCCGCAGTCAGAGTGGCGCCGCGAGATTCAGAAGATGCGGGCCGGTGGTGTGACCATCGTGGCTACCTATGTCTTCTGGAACCATCACGAGGCAGAGGAAGGCCGATGGGATTGGAGCGGTAACCGCAACCTGCGCCGGTTCCTTGAGATCTGCCGTGATGAGCAGATGCCTGTGGTACTGCGCATCGGTCCGTTCTGTCACGGTGAAGTTTGGCAAGGCGGCTTCCCCGATTGGCTGACCGGGAAGTCGGCTGCTGATGCCAAAAACTTCAAGTTGCGCTCTACGGCCCCAGGTTTTATGAACGCCACACGAAACCTGTACAACAACATCTTTGCGCAAGTAAACGGCCTGCTATGGAAACAGGGCGGCACGGTGGTTGGCGTACAGATTGAAAATGAGTGTCGCGGTCCCTGGGCTTACTACGGTGCTTTGAAGAAAGCGGCTGTCGAGGCAGGCTTTGACACGCCCTTCTATACGCGTACCGGGTGGCCTAAGTTGAATGGCAAGGAGGTGTTTGGTGAGATGCTGCCCCTCTATGGCGACTATGCCGACGGCTTCTGGGACAGAAATCTGACAGACATGCCCGGCGACTATCCTAAGGCGTTTGTGATGAAGGATACGCGTCTTTCAGCGGTCATCGCCACCGAGGCGCTTGGTGTCAATCAGGATACCAAGATGGAGGGCAAGGATTTGTCATATCCCTATCTGACATGTGAACTGGGTGGCGGCATGATGCAAGCCTATCACCGCCGTATCAACATGAGTGGTCGCGAGGTGAAACCCTTAGCCATCTGTAAGCTTGGTTCTGGTTCCAATCTGCCTGGCTATTACATGTATCATGGCGGCACGAATCCCTATAGTCCCCTTCATACGATGGCTGAGACACAGGCCAGTCCCGTGACCAACTACAACGATATGCCGCACATGAGTTATGATTTCCAGACCATCCTCGGCGAGATGGGACAGCCTAACGCCGTCAGCTGGAA
>Ga0247610_10003878_pt1 | contig 16166 bp, 21 predicted proteins | sample 174DNAGHGhighgp2_FD_193483 | JGI IMG/M metagenome (GOLD analysis project Ga0247610, IMG submission 193483) | Sheep rumen microbial communities from Palmerston North, Manawatu-Wanganui, New Zealand - 1742 DNA GHGhigh gp2 | ecosystem: Host-associated > Mammals > Digestive system > Stomach > Rumen... | reverse complement strand
CTGTAAGAGCAAGTAATGGGGTAGCAATAAGCCGAGATACAGCCGAATTTATATTGCCTACAAGAGTTGAGGGAATTACTAAATTTGAAATAAACGGAGAGTTTGGTATTTATAATTTGGCTATTCATTGTAGTGGTTTTACAAAACAATATGTAGATGACCATCAAGACCCAAATCAGGGAGCAGGTATTACAATAGCAAAGACTTTGTATGATTGGCGTACTGGCAATGAATGGGGAAGCATCTATTGGCAACAACTATATGATAAATGGTTAAAAGATTTAGATATGGATAATAAAAATTTTATTGTTCAATATGATTCGGCTAATAATGTATGGGCAAGTTTAGAAGTATCGGCTACTTCATACGTTGGTTCAAAAGATATGACTGATTACATTATCGAAAAGAATGCTCTTGATAGTTTAGACGTAGCTGAACAGCCTAAATATGCCGTATATGAAAGTGGAGGAAATACTATTTTCAATTTAACGGCAACTTATAAAGATACATTCTGGGATTGGATTCTTGGAAATAGAAGAACAGGAATGTTCAATACAAGTACTATGTATTCGTATGAGGATTCATTCGAAAGTAGAATTGAAATTCAATATTCCGAGCCAATTATAGTTGATTATGACATAAGCTATACATACAATGTTGTAACAAATGTTTTGAACGCATCCGTAAACGTTGAATGTGTACCAATTACTAATCCAATGTTGGTTGATACTAAAAATACAACACCTATTAATGAAACATCATTTAAGGCTATGACTAGAACCTATCAAATGGGTGATTCGAACGGCTTATTAACTGATTTTAAAGCCTTAACAAACGATATTGATAAGCAAAATGATACATTAGGCGATGTAGAGGCAATACTCGAATTAGATGCCGATGTTTATTATGATGATGAGGGCAACGATGAATTATATTATCCAGAGCCAAATCATCAAATAACATTCGACTATAAGAATACAAGTTTTACATTCTATATATCAAGTATGGCTACTAGATATACTAATAATAGAAAAACATATCAATTAAATTTATCTAGGACACCTTATAAGATTGCTGATGCGATAGGCGTTGATTATCAATTCAATCCTACTTGGTTGCCGTTAGAGAATATTATTGAACGTGCTTTATATTTTGAAGTACATACTTTATATCCTGGTGATATTGTAAATTCAAAGACTGTTTTAATTAATCTAAATATTAATAATAAAACTTATTCTTTAAGACCTGCGATTATGAAACGTAGTAATACTTCATATATATTATATGCTGAAGCTGTTGATAACGTGGTATTAGGTACGGCTAGTGAGTATCATGATGCAAGTTATTATAAATTAGTGAATGTCGCTTATGGTAATAACAACGCATCGTTTGAAACCATGAATGTTAATATTGTTTATAGTGATGGTAGTTTATCAATTAGTGCGTCAAAATCATTGCCTAACGGAATAACGAGTGGAATGAGTACTTTGAATGTAGCTAATGATGTTTTAATTTATAAAGATTCAAGAGAAAAATTAACATTTACTATAAAAGTAAGTGGTTATGAAATTTAAAAGGAGGATTAACAAGTGAAAGTTAAAGTTAATTTATCTAATCAAACTTTGGAATATATGGACTCACAACCATATATACAGGGTACAGATACAAGAAATGTGCTTAATGTTTATATTGAGCATGAAGATAACGAAGTTAGTAACATAATGATTGCTTATGCCCTACAAAATGGACGTACTACAATCAAAATGGCTAATACAGGAGCAACACAAGAAACAATAGATGAAACATTATATGATGTTTATTATTTCACAGCTCCAAAAGTTTTAACATCAATTAGTGGCAATTTCGTTGCTACATTAATTATTGATGTTAATACATCAGTAGTAGGTAGAGTTAATACCTACAAAGTCAATGTATTAAATACTGTCTTAAATGCCGTTGATTTTGAGGCGTTTGAAGATGCTTTAGATGATGTATCAAGTGAGTTTATCGAAACTATTGAGGGCATGAGTTCAAGCATTACTCAATTACAAAATGGTAAAGCTGACTATCAAAATTCAAGCCAAAATATACTTCTAAATTCAATTTATAAGGGCAATGAAAAAATTAGTTTTGGTGCAAATGTAAGTGATACAAACCCAACATCAACTATTCAAGATTTTGGCAATACAGCTTTTAAAGAAGTAAAAGATAATAGTGGAATATTGCTATTACATAAAAATGTTAGTGGTGGTCTTACATCTTATGAGCCTAGTTTTATTCATACGCCAGTGTCTACTGAATTATACGGTTCTAGTACTACAAGTGCATATAATATTGCCGTTCACACATATTCTGGTGGATTAGGCACTAATTATGTTTTAACATTTAGCAACGGCTTATTTAAGTTCAATAATTACGAAGTTATTGATGAAAGTAAGGTTGTAGATGATGTAACATCAACAAGTACAAAATATCCTTTAAGTGCTAATATGGGTAAGTATTTAAAGGGATTAATTGATGATGAAGTTACTAATAGGCAAAGTGCTGATAGTGGTTTACAAGACCAAATTAATGCTATTAATGGCGATATTGGTTATATCGAGTTATCTGGATCAAGTGGAACTCTTACAAATTTACAATATGCAGAAGCACAAAAGAAGTATTGTATTATTAAAAGGAGTCATGCGACTGGCTATTCTTGGTATTGGAAAGCAAATGAATATCCTAATTCATATTTAATCAATTTTGTGAAATTTGGTATTAGTGTTACAAGTGGAAATAATAATTCTTCGGTTTTAGGACAAACAGAAATTACTATAAACACTACTACAAAAGCATATTCTATAACATATACAAACGATTTTCCAACCTACGATAAGACAAATATCGATACAAAGGTATCTAACCTACAATCACAAATCGATGCCTTAAATGCAGGACAAAATCTAGCTGATATAGTAGCAAACTTAACAGCATTAAATAACCTAGATACATCAAAATTACAAAGTGATGATAAGGTTGAGGTTTTAAGCGATAGCGACCACGATAACGTATCAACTGTTTATAATTGGAGTGGTACTATTTGGCAATATATCGGTGCTTATGGTATGGATGCCTATACAAAGGCACAAATGGATTCTGCGTTAGCTTTAAAGCAAAATGTTATTAGCTCATCAAATAAGATAAGTTCTGATTATGTAGATGATACAAATAGTGTTGACCATAAGTTTGTAAGCCAAGATGAAATAGATGAATTTACAGCTAAACAAGATGCTCTTGTTGAAACTGATTCAACTGCCGTAAGTGGTGGAGGCGTTGTTGTTAAAGACACATATATCGAAAACACATTCTTTGCTACTGATAGCGAGGTACAAAATATGTTAGAGGAGGTATTCGCATAATGCCAGATAGAACACAAGAAATCAAGAATTTAAAAGCCGTAGCAGTGGCTTGTAAGAATTACATAGACAAGCGAATAGATGACCTACAATGGCAACTAGGCACATACGACTTGAGTGTAGATACAAATACTAATACTGCACATATCAAGCAATTACCAAGTGGCACAATCCAAACCACAGTTACAAAGGTAGAGGGCGTAGGTTATAAGGTCAATCAGTTAATCAATAAAGATAATTTACCTGCCACACAAACTATTAGTGATGTCACAATTACTAATAATGCTGATGGCTCATTAAGTTTAAGTGGAACTGCAAGTGCTGATATTTCTCTTAATTTAGTGGCATATACAATAAAAGCTAATTCTAAATATTTATTATGTGGTGCAAAAGGTGGAAGTGCAAATGCTAAACTATACGCTTATGGTAGTGGTGTTTCTTTTAGTGATACAGGTAGTGGTGTTATAGTAAGCAATACAAGTGAAACATATATTGTTATTAGATTAGTTATTGCTAATGGAACTAATGTAAATGGATTAAAATTTATACCTATGTTATTCGACCTAACAGCAGATTTTGGAGCAGGAAACGAGCCAAGCACAGTAAGTGATTGTGCTACTGCATACCTACCTCGTGGCATTGATATTTATAGTTATACTCCTCAACAAAGTTCAATCAAGAACAACGAGTTTACAGGTGTTAAGGTTGAGGGACAAAATTTGTTAAACTTACCTGATGTTACACAAACAACAAGGGTGGGTATTATTTATAAAGTTGAAAATGGTTTAGTAACTATTAATGGAACAGTTGATAGTGGTGCATATCCTCAATTATTTGGCTCAAATGGATTAAATGTTTATTTAGAAAAAGGCACATATACTATTTTTAGAACTGTTTTTAGTTCCTTATATATGTGGTTAGGAAATAATGAAACTCCTAATGGTATTGTTAATACAAGTAGTGGTAGTTATACATTTACTATAAATGAAAGTGGAACATATAAATTTAATTTAGTTGGAACAAGTGGTTCACAGTTTACTAACTATCAAACTTATGTGACAATCGCAAGAGGAACAAACACAATACCTTATGTTCCATACATTCAACCAACCACAATAAGCGTTGACCTAACACAAATAAAAGATAGCAACAATGTATCATTATTCCCAAACGGCAAGATGATGGGTAATTCTAGTGTCGCTGATTTCATTACTCCATATAATCAAGAGAGTAGATGGGCAGAATATACTTTTACTGGTAATGAAAGTGTATCAGCTCGAACTGTCGCAGAGGGTTATAATGGATATACAATAAATGAGGTTTTAGATTATAAAGTCCATACTACAAACTTTATCAGTAATTTAGGTTTAGAAAGTAGAACAAATGTTTATAGTATAAGTGGTATTGAATTAGATACAAATAAAATGTATATTACTTTCCCTACATCACAAGGTATTGATACAACTGCTAAATGTATTGCTTTCTTAACAGGAAAAACAATGCAATACGAAAGAGCAACCTACCTAACAAGCAATACTGACCTATCACAACTTACTAGAATTGATTGTGAGAGCAACGGAACTGTCACACTTAATAATACTCAAAATGTTGATATGCCAAACTCTATTGACTACTTAATCGAGGAGGTAAAAGCATAATGGAAATTAGAGATACTGAATTAAAGAAAATCGTTGACTTTGTTAAGGGTACTGATAAAGCACAATCTCAATATGGTCGTGTTGTTAATGACCTTTTAAGACAAGAATATAAAGCTGATAAGGTAGAGTCTATCATCAACAACTACCTAGATGATCCTAATGAGAAGCATACAAAGGAATTTCAAGACCTACAAGCATATCGTAAAGAATGTAAAAGGGTTGCAAAGGAGGTACTAGAAATTGATTAAGAATAAAGTTAAAAAGGGTATGATATTGATTTATACCGATGAGTTTGGAAATCAAAAAGCAATCGAGCCAAAAGATTTAATAGTTAAAACTGATGATGTAGAAATTAGTTTAGGTGCTTTTATTAAAGATACTTGTGTTAATGTAGATTCTTTAAAAGCTGATAGAGATAAGCTACGCAAAGAGTTTGATGAATTTAAGGAAATACAACTTAAAAATACTAATGACTTGTTAGATACTCAAATCAAACAAGTTGACAAATTAGAAAGCCTAGAAAATGATGTTAAGGCTTTACTATCAATTAATAAATAGGAGGAATTGATACAATGAGAAAGAATTTAGTTAAATTTATTTTATTAGGAAGTATTATTACTTCTTTTTTATTTATCTTATTTCTAGGTTTTGATGTTAATGCTGAAGAAGTAGAAAACACTAATCCAGAGCCAGAAACTCAAGAGGTTGTAGAAAATACCGAAGAGGCTAAAGAAGATGAAAAGATTAATGAAATCGTTGATTTTTTAAGTAAGTTAAATAAGGATGAACTTATGGGAATTATCACATCATTAAAGAATTGGCTTATTGCTATCGGTGTTACAGGTGTAATTGCTTTATTAACTGCATTAATTGGTTTAATCGCAGCTATTGCTAAATTAAAGAACGAGAAAATTCGCAATTCTCAATTAACCGAAGATGAAAAGAACAAGCGAATTGAGGATAACAACAAGACTACTGATACTATTAAGGAACAAGTTAATAGTGTTAAGATGTTATTACTTGATTTCATGAATGGTCTTGATGATGCAGATAAAGAACAAGTTAAAACAAATATTGCAAGTGTTAAAGCTCGTTTATTAGAACTTGAAGAAAATAACAAAGAGAATGAATAGGAGGTAATCCTATGGTATTTTACGATATTGATTCTTGGAGCAAAAAGAAACTCTATTTAATGACTGCAATATTCGGAAGTTTATATTTTATTGTTGCAACTGTTATTCCTGTTATTATTTTTGCATCTAGTTATAATCTATTTGGTAATTCAAATTATAAATTAACTGTTGCAGGGATCATTGTAATAATTTTCTTATTAACATCTGGAAGAAAGGCTTTTAGATGGGTTGTTGGTCTTTTACCAAGAGAAACACAAAGACAACAAATTTTAAGATACTCAATCGAATTAGTGGCTGGTTTAATTATTCCAGCCATTGGTTTATGGGTAATTTATTTATTTAAAACTAATATGGAACTAGCATCTGAAACAGCGACAAAGTGCGTTATTTCTTTTATGGTTGCTATCCTAATTGATAATGTATTCTTAAAAACATTAGCTTATCAAGTTCAATGCTTGAACGAGGTAGGACACAAACAAAAAGTTGAGCGTATACAATCAGCTCAAGAAAAGCATTAGTAAGGGCATTAATTTGCCCTTATTTCAATGCCTTATAAAAAGGTAGGTAAATAATGGAAAGCGAAAAAAGAAACAAAAAAATAGCCCTTTACACCACATTAGAAGTATTAGCTTTATTTACTCTTACAGTTGTAGGCTCAATGTGGGATTGGGTAGATATGAGATTCACTCTATCCAAAATAACAACAAGTGAATATTGGTCTGATGTTATCATCCAGACTATAATGTATTCTTGTGCATTGATTTTAGGTAATTTATTAAAGCTAGAAAAATTAGAATTAAATAGTCCAGAATATATGGACTTGTTAAAAACATATAGAGAAAAAGATGTATACGGCTCTTTTATAGGAGTATTAAAATACAAAGATGATATGTTCGAACATTATGTATATAATGTATTGAATCCATCTATTAAAAAGAAATTCTTAAAGAAGAAATATGAAAACAAATTAGCAAGACTAGAGAAATTTAGTCGTGATTCATTTCAACTTGAATATGATAAAGTTGAAGAACATTTACTATTAGGAAATAAAATCGAGGATTATCGATTCAAGAATTGTCGTACAAAGTATTATTATTTCAGAAGAAAAGAACTTGAACAATTAAAGAGTGATGAATATATAGATAAACATTATCAAAGTATGTATGTAAGATATCCAAAGGTTAATCCTTATACATTTACCGAGTATCTAAACATCAAGACTAACGATAGAACAATGTACCAAACAACTAATAAGATTGCAAAGGAAATATCTACATCATTAACAAGAAAAGTTATTTATTCAGTAATTGGTGCTACTATCATAGGATTGTTAATTATTAATCCAAATACAAATGCTTTATTAGAACAAGCTAATGGCTGGATTGCTTTAATGATTCAGTACTTTATTAGAGTCGGCATGATTATTGCCAATTTCACAATGGGTATTTATAATGCCAAGCGTATTTTTAGAGATAATTTCTTAAGACCTATTTCTAATAGAATAAGAATGTTAAATGAATACAATTATTATAAGCTAGAGAATAAGTGGCAATCTAAAGCCGATATTGAAAGAGAAATTAAACAAAGGGTTAAAGAACAAGTAGAGCCAATTATGGTTGAACTTGATAAATTAGAAAAACAAGAAAAATTAGGGGTAGCGTAATTGCTACCCTTTTTCTTTTTGTGCTGGTGCTATACTTTGTGCAATACTTTTAGAGGGATGAAAAGGAACGAAAAGGGACGAAATAAACCTAAATTGATTTTATAAACGGCTCAATAGGGATGAAATAAACCCAAAGGGAACGAAAAGGGATTAAAGTGTTCCGTTCCCCTCATCTCCACCAATATTTAACTAAACGGCTTAACAAAGCCTTTTTTCTTTATTGAAATGCTATCGTGCAATACTTTTTGCAATATTTTTAAATAAAAGTGCTATATTTGTGTTATAATTTAGGTGCGATGATATGAGCAATCATATCCAGGAAAGAGGCTGTATTCCCTATCTATATCTCGTTTCATAAGATACAGCCTTTTTCTTTTTATGTAAATTTTTTGCATAAAACAAAAAAAGAAGTGTATTTTTTATACACCTCTATTAAGTACATCAATAACTTGGCTTTCATCATCATTGAATAAATGCCAATACACATTCATAGTAGTAGATGCGTTGCTATGTCCTAGTCTTTTACTTACAATTTTTATAGGCACACCAGACTTTATAAGATTTGTTGCATGGCTATGTCTAAAACCATAAACAACTATATGAGGCAATTTCGCCATTTCTAAATGTTTATCTAAATACCTTTTGATATTTGTTTCCGAAAATGGTTTATCACGCCCAAATATAAATGATTCTGGCTCATTCTTGTAATCCTTAATATAATCATTTAATAATTCTATTATGTAGTGTGGCATTAAAACCTTTCTATTTGATGTTTTGGTCTTGGGTGGCTGTAATACATTACCTTTTCCTACTTTGTTTGTTAAAGCCTTATTTACTACCAAATAATCGCCTTTAATATCTTGTACTTGTAAAGCTCTAAATTCATTCGGTCGCATTCCACTATTAGCTAATCCTAAAAAATATAAATAAAATTTGTAGTCATAAGGACTTTCTAAATCAAAGGTTTTAAAGAATAAATCTAATTGATCCATTGAAAGAACTTGACGTTCTGGTGCTATTTGATTTAATTTGACGTGTTCCAGCTCATCTAATAATTTTGTGTTTGTGATATAGCCTTTATTTAATCCAAATTGAATTATTAGTTTCATCGTGCCGATTACTCGATTTGTAAAACGTTCCGTATAATGCTTTTTAATTAATTCTTTTTTAAATGAGTATAAGTCATTCGGTGTAATTGCAAAAACCTTTAAATCGGCAAATTTCGGCTTAATATGAGTGTTATAAACCTTTTGATAAGTAGTTATAGTTGTTATCTTTGAATTTGTTTCTTTATATTCTATATATAGATTAAATAAGACCTCGAATGTGAGGTCTTTTTTTATTGTTGTTGTTTTTTCTAAATCGTGAATAGCTTTTAGCTCTGCTGTTTGACAAGCCACCTTTGATTCAAAGCCTCTTTGAAATCTTGTATAGGTTTTACCATCAATGACTTTTCTAAAAGCAAAATACCAAGTGCCACGCTTTTTATCTTTATATACTGGCATATTAGTTTTTCACTTCATGAATTATTTTTGAACTATACCAGTTATCTGGATAATCTAAATTATATAATATACTACCATCACAATAATATAGGTCATCATTACAATAGAAGTGGTTATCATTTAACCAAGTTATAGGCGTTCTCGATTCTTTCCCTTTATAAGTTGATATGTATTCCGAACTTGTTATTTGTATTGATGAATCACTATAACCTTTTTGGTAGTATGTTCCTGTACCTTTACAAGATGCTAGAAGAAGAACACAACCTAGAACAGCAAAAGGTATAATTAGAAATCTTAATTTTTTCAATTTTATCACTATCCTATCTAATCAACTATACAAGTAAAATATTCATAGCTCACATTGAAATATGAAAGGCACTTGCTAATTGTTTCCTCTTTTATTGTAGCATTTTCTTCTTTATTGAGCAAAGCTACGGCATCATCCTTATCTATACCAATGTTATTTACTACATCATCAATGGTGTTCATATTCTTACATAAACATAATTCTAAAAGTCTATTTCTCATTTAGATTCATTCCCTTTCTTGCTTTTTATAAAATCTATATATCTATTAATTTCTATAAAATCTTCAATGGTTAATCCCTTAACCTTATCTAGTAACTCATATTCAATTTTGGTTAGTGTTCCGTCTGCATCTGCAACACTTATAATTTGTGCGTTTGGATTATCGGTTGTTCCGTTTAAGTAATCGGTTGATACATTATAAAATCTAGCCAATATTTGTAATGTTGCATTTGTACAGCCATGCTCACCTGTTTCTAGTTCACTTAAATTAGATTTACTCATTCCTAGTTGTTCGGCTACCTCTTGAAGAGTTAGACCTCGTTCTTTTCTTAATTGTCTTAATCTATTGCTAAACGCCATTCTATCCCCCTTTCTACTAGGTACTTATATTATAATCTATTTTCTCGATTTCCGAAAAAAAGTTCGTAAAATAAGAAAAAAGTTGTTGACATACCGAAATTGTGAATATATAATAGAGGTAGAAAGTTCGGAATACGAACAACGGAGGTAATGATTATGACAATTTTAAAAAACAAAGAGTATTATGAAACAATCGCAAATTTTTGTAAGAAACACGAAATGTACAAAGTTGAAACAAGTTCATTAGTAGATGGTCAATACATTAAAAAGTATTTATGTGAAGATGGTGCTATGGGAACTGAAATCAATAGACCTGTATATGAGCAAGTTGAAGTAGAAGTAAAAGGTTTAAAGGTTAAAGTAGAAGTTAAACTATTAGAATCTGAATGGTTTGATAGCGAAAACGGAAAATCAATTTATATGTATGAAAGATTTTAGGAGGTAGAACAATGACAAGAGAAGATAGTTTACATCTTGATGGTGCTTGTTATATTCCAACACCAAAAGAAGAAAAAAGAATTTTGTGTAAATCAATTTTAGGACACGTATTTAGCGTTGATGAAGAGGGTTTAAAGAGTGCGTTCTTAACAATCAAGAATGGCTCAAATAATGTTCCCTGTGAAGAAAAAATATCATTCTTTTATAAACATCACGTAATTGATCCAGATTACACTCTGGAAGATATAGAAAAGATTTTAAAGGAGGTGAATTAAATGAGAGTTACATTCGATAGTGATTTAATTCCTAGCTATGAGCTTACAGAACAAGAAACACAAGAACTTGAAGAAACAGGTTATTGCTATGATGAAGAAGAAGAAATCGGCGTTGTAAAGGTTGGCTATGAATATGTAGTAGTAAGACCAATTTATGAATATGACGGATTGAAATTCAATTACGGAGGTAATCGATAATATGAGTGATTTAGAAATGATGATTAGTAGATTCAAATGTTATAAGGCTTGGTGCAAGTTTAAAGGCTTAAAACCAAGTAATCCAGAATCACTAAAATTATATTTAAAATTTTTAAGGGAGGATGAATAGTTTGAATAAGGTAAAAGGTTTTAGAGTTGCTTGTAACATTACCCAAGAAGAAATGGCAAAAGCTCTTGGAATATCTGATAGAACATACGGCAAGTTAGAAGCTAATCCAAGCAACTTTACATTAGAACAAATGAATAAGTATATTGCTAAAATCAATGAAGTTAATAAGACAGTTGTTTTAGCTGATATTTTTTTAGATTAAAAGTTCGGAAAACGAACGAGGTAATAGATTATGGAATATATCACAAATAAGGACATTATGCTTTTAGTACCCTGTGGGAAGAACAAAGCCTCACAGATTAGGAAAAAAGCAATTCTAAAGTATAACGGATTCAATCCAAACTTTCCTAGATTAGTTAGAAAGTCGGCAGTCCTTAAAGTGCTGGAGGAAAGCCTATGAGTGAATTAACACCACGTCAATGGCGTTTATATGAATTTCTAAAAGATAACTTTTCGGATGATACCTACATTTCAAAAAAGGACATAGCCTTAAATGTTGATGGGTACGATGTGAACGATAAATCAACAAGATATTTAAGAGATATAGAGTTTGATGTTCACGACATTAACAATAGCGAGGTCATACAAAAGATAATTGTATCAAGTCCAAAGGGTTACAAAATAGGCACACCAGAACAAGTTTTTAACTACATCATGGGTAGAGTTAATGAGGCTAAAAAAAGCCTTAAATTGAGTTATAAGCTGAAACGTAAAGCCGAGTTGAATAATCAATATAGATTGGTTTTCGATACATTGGCAAGAGATGTTATAGAGGCTTACATATTAAAAGAAAAATAAGGAGATAAGGAAAATGATTACAAAGCTAGAAATTATTAATTTTAGAAACATTAAAAATCAAATATTACATTTTGATTCAAGAACATCAATTATTACAGGAAAGAATAATTTAGGTAAATCAAATAGCTTAAATGCTTTAAATTGGTTACTTACTGATACATTGTTGACTGATAAATACGGAAGTGGTGAGAATGATACTCAATCTATTATTCCAATTAAGCATCATAAGGGCGAACACACAGCCGTAACAATTACTCTTGATTCTGGTACTGAATATACCAAGATATTAAAGCGTGGTTATGACAAAATCACTGGTAAACCAAATAAGCATACTACTGAATATTTAATCAATGGCTCTGCCGTAAATACAAAGGATGCGTTCCTTACTACATTATTTACTCAATTAAATTTCAATAAGTGCTTTACAGCTTTAAAGGTTGATGAATTAAGACTTAATACTGACCCTTTATATGCACTACTTAAATTAGATTATAAGGATTTGAGAAAGTTACTTGTTGCAATGGGCTGTACTGTATCAAATGAGGAATTGTACCAAAAGGGTTTTAGAGATTTACAGGTCTATGAAACAAAGTATTTAGGTAGATGGGATGATATGCGAAAAGCATTAAAAGACACATCCAAGAAACACCAAACACAAATCCAACAAATCGAGGCTCAATTAAGATTATTTAGTGACCTAGAAGATAACTACAACGAGGCTGTATTAAAGGATTTAAAGGCTAGACGTGAGGAATTACTAGAAGATAAGAACAAGTTATTAAATGCTGGTAATAGTTATCTTGTATTAGATTTAGATAAGGAAATTTATAATTTAGAGAATGAACTTAACCAAAAGATTAATGCTAGAAAAACAGAGCTTGATAATGCGATTGCAAAGATTAATTTAGATATTGCAAATGTTAGTACAAACTTTGAGAGTGAAAAGTATAAGGCTACATCATTAATTCAAGCATCCATTGATAAGTTAAGAAATAAGATAGCTGATTTAAAAGAGCAACTTGCAAACCTTAATTTAGAGCGTGGATCATTGGAAAGAAACATCGGCATGAATGATATTAACATCAAAGGCTTTGAACATTCAAAGGATGCAAAGGCTGAAATGTTAGGAAAAATCTTAAATGATAAAAACGAAATGGTATGTCCAATTTGTGGTAGTACATTCGAGGTTGATGCAGAAGAACACCAAAAAGAAATTATGGACTTATCAAATAAGATAGCATTACTTGATGAAGATATTTTAAACCTACAAACTGAAAACGGAACATTAAAAGAGAAGATGCAGGTTGTAAACGATAATATTGAAAACATTAAGAATGAGATTAAGGATTATGAAAAGATGCTTTCTGATGAAATGTTTGAAAAGGAAAAAACTATTCGTGAATTAGCATCACCAGAATCCAAGATTAAGGAATTAGAAACTGAAAAGAACGAGTTACAAAACAAGATTAAGTTTGTTGTTAATGAGTTCGAACAGGAGCAAAACCAAATTGATGACTTAAAAACTAAAAAGCAATCAATCATTATTGAGAGTGAAGAAGCCGTTAAAAAGGAATTGGAACAAGTTAATTTTGAGCTTAACGAATTAGATAAGGAAATGTCACAAGAGTACGTTATCAAGAACAAATATGAACAACGTAATAGTTTAAGAGTAACACTTAACCAAGTACAACATGAGTTCAATGATAACGAATCATTACTTGAAAGACTTAATGAATTTATCCAGACTATGATTAACCAGATTAATGAAAAGGCTGAAAGAATTACAGGTTTTAAGTTTGTAATGCTAGAAGAGAACCTAACAAATGGTGGATTAACTGAAACTTGTTATGTGGTTGATGAAAACGGAGTCCCATTTAAGGATATTAACACAGCTCGTAAGGTTGAAATGGGTATCAAGTTCATTGAGGCAGTAAATAGAGCAATGAACAATTATAATAACTTACCTATTCTAGCCGATAGATTAGAGGGCATCGATGATATTTCAAAGATTGCAACTTATACATCACGCCAAATTATAGGTACGAAAGTATCGGCTGATGGTGAGATTAACATTTTATCATTTTAGTAATATTGCCCCTAGATTTGATTTTTAAATCAAAGGGGCATAATTATACCAATTAAAAGAAAAAACGCAAAGAAAGAGGAATAATATATGGAAAATAACAATTTAGCAAGTGAAAAGCAAATAGCTTTCTTAAAAATATTAGGTTACACAGGAAATACTGATGGATTATCAAGTGAGGATGCAAGTGCATTAATTAAGCAAATGCAGGGAGGCTCTAAAAATCCAACAAATCAAAATCAAGTAGCTACTACAAATAACAATGTAGGAACTGCAAAGAAACCAGCGTTTAGCTCATTTATGGCTACTGTTGGTACAAAGCTAGTAGCAAATACAATTACAGATGAAAAGCGTAAAACTCAATTTATCGCTAACATCGTATCGGCTGTATCAAACAATCCAACTTTACAAGAATGTGATTCGGTATCAGTAATTGGTGCAGGTTTACAAGCAGAGGCAATGCACTTCCCAATTAATAACGCATTAGGTTATTGCTACCTAGTACCATTCAATGATAAAAAGTCTGATACTAAAAAGGCACAATTCCAAATCGGTTATAAGGGTTATATTCAATTAGCTATTAGAACAGGTCAATATAAGAACATCAATGTATGTGAGGTTAGAGAGGGCGAGTTAAATGATTTTGACCCATTAAAGGGTATGACATTTAATTGGAACAAGAATTATGAAGAGCGTAAGCATTTAAGAGTTATTGGTTATGCTGGTGAGTTCACATTAATGAACGGCTTTACTAGAACACTATACATTCCTTATGAGGAAATGCTAGACCACGCCGATACTTATTCACAAGCCTTTGATAAGAACGTTTATATAAGATTACAAAAAGGTGAAAAGATACTTGATGAAAAAGGTAGAGATATGAGTTGGAAGTTTAGCTCATTCTGGTACAAAAACTTTGACGAGATGGCTAAAAAGACAGTATTAAGACAATTACTTTCAAAGTGGGGTATTATGTCAGTCGAAATGCAACAAGCATACGAAAACGACCAAGCCTCATTCGATGCTACGGGTAAGCGTGATTATATCGATAGTAAGGATTTAGAAAACCAAAGCATTGAAGATGTAATGAGCCAACAAATGAATATCAATGCCTCCGAGTCTTTTGATGTAGTAGATGATGAAACAGGCGAGGTAAATAATAATGCAGACACAAACATATTTGGCGAGTTCATCGATAGAAAATAAAAATAAATTTCAATGTTTAGCTACTGGATCAAGTGGTAACTGCTACCTAGTAAATCTAGGTGGTGGTTACATCATCCTAGATGCTGGAGTATCAATTAGAACTATTAATTCAAAAGTAAATCTAAACAATGTAATTTTTGCTTGTATTACTCACGAGCACAATGACCATAAGCAAAGTATGGGCGAGTTATTAAAAAGGCGTGTACAGGTGTTCTATGGTGGTGCAAACGAGAAATTAATTAAAAGAACAAGAAAGAATCATATCATTTATCAAGTACCTGTTGAGCATGGCGATACTATAAACAATGCTTTCATAATTCAATATGAGAACGAGTGCTTGTTATACGCTACTGACTTTAATATCTGTAAGTATGATTTATCACAATTCAAATTTACACACATAATAGTCGAATGTAATTATTTAGATTCACTTATGAAAGTAATTGATATTAAGACCAAGCGACAAATCAATACACACATGAGTTTAGAGGGATTAAAGCTATTCCTAGATACATTAGATTTATCGGAATGTAAGGAAATAGATTTAGTTCACTTATCACAGGGTTACGGCAATCCTGTGCTAATGGGAGCTAGTATTTATTCAAAATACAAAATTAGAACTGGCGTATGCAGACAGTGGGGAGGTGTTAACTACTATGGCAGAGGGTAAAAAGAGTTTTATTCTATATCTTACACAAAGACCTATATTTGAGGGTTTAAGTGATGAAGATGCAGGGAAACTTATTAAGATAGTATTCGCTTATGTATCGGATGAAAATCCAAAGCCAGAGGGA
>Ga0247610_10003877_pt1 | contig 16167 bp, 13 predicted proteins | sample 174DNAGHGhighgp2_FD_193483 | JGI IMG/M metagenome (GOLD analysis project Ga0247610, IMG submission 193483) | Sheep rumen microbial communities from Palmerston North, Manawatu-Wanganui, New Zealand - 1742 DNA GHGhigh gp2 | ecosystem: Host-associated > Mammals > Digestive system > Stomach > Rumen... | reverse complement strand
AAAATCTATCTTTTTACGTGTTTTTGCAAGCTTTTTAGCCATTTTAGTTTTGGCAGTTACTACAATTTATGTTTGGTCAACCAATATTACAAGAAGATTGAGATGCATTCAAAATCATATTATTGATTTGCCAAAGAATAAATATGAAATTGCCTACAAGGATGATTCATTAGATGAGATTGGTGAATTAAGCAGATCCGTTGAACAGATGCGTTTAGAGATTGGTCATTATGAAAGAACGAAGCAAGATATGCTACAAAACTTAAGCCATGATTTTAAAACTCCTATTGCAGTTATTAAATCCTATGCTGAAGCATTACAAGATGGTATGGCAGGGGATGAGGCTATTAATATTATTATTGAACAATCTGAATTATTAAAGAAAAAGGTTAATCGTTTATTACAATATAATTCGTTAGAATATTTGACTAAGGATAAGCCTTTTGAATCTGTCAATATGACAGAATTAGTTAGACAATGTGTAACGAATTATAAGTATCAAACTAGTTTAGAATTTGATCTAGATTTAGAAGAGAATGTTTGTTTTTTAGGCTATATTGAAAATTGGACTACAGTTGTTGATAATATCATTGATAACGCAAAGCGTTATGCAAAGAGTGTTATTCGTATTGTTTTAAGAGAAAACAGGTTAAGAATATATAATGATGGAGAAGCTATTGATGAGCAATTTTTAAATAGTGTATTTAAACCATATGAAAAAGGATCTAAGGGTCAATTTGGTTTAGGTATGTCTATTGTTAAAAAGACAGTAGATTTCTTTGGAATGTATATGTCTGTAAAGAATGAAGAATATGGTGGAGTTTCCTTCATTATTGAAAAAAAGTAAAAAATAAACTATAATGAATTCACCTAGGAGGACGTATGGACGATTTTGTAAAGCTAACTGGAGATGATTTAGATGCATTTATGGTTGAAATTGATTTAATGAGCAATTTCTTTAAAATGCTATCAGATAATACCAGATTAAAAATATTATTATTCTTAGGTGATTCTGAGGTTTGTGTGAATGATATTGCCCTAGGGATTCATATGACAAAATCCGCAGTAAGCCATCAGCTCGCTCTTTTAAGAAGTGCAAGATTAATTAAAAATCGTAAGGTTGGAAAGGAAGTTTATTATTCCTTATCTGATAACCATGTAAAAGTACTAATAAGTGCTGCCTTTGAGCACGTTAACGAAAAATAAACCACACTCGATGTGGTTTTATTTGATAGGAGGCCTTTATGTTTAAAAAGCTAGAAAGAAATAAGGTATTTAGAGATCCTTTATATGGATATGTATCTGTAGAATATCAAATTATCAGCGATTTGATTGATTCTAAGGAGGTACAAAGATTAAGAAGAATAAGACAGCTATCAGGTGTATCTATGGTATTCCAAACTGCAGAGCACTCTAGATTTACTCATTCTTTAGGTGCATACCAAATGGCTAATTTAGTTATCCATGAGGTTGAAGGAATGGATAGTGTTAGTGAATACGAAAAGCTACTTTTCTTAATCAGTGCCTTATTGCATGATATTGGTCATGGCCCATATAGCCATGCTTTTGAGCATGTTTTAGATTGTAGTCATGAGGATATGACTGTTAAGATTATTCTATCTAAGGATACTGAAGTTAATAAGATTTTATCTCAATATGAAAATTTAGATAAGGATGTAGCATCTGTAATTTCTCATGATAATAAATATCCATTAATTGAATCCTTAGTATCTAGCCAATTAGATGTAGATCGTATGGATTATCTATCAAGAGATGCATATTTTACTGGTGCAACCTATGGTCATATTGACTATCATAGAATTTTAAGAAGTATGAAGATTATTGATAATAAGTGCTATGTTAGAGCATCAGGAGTCAATGCAATAGAGGCCTATTTAATGAGTAGATATCATATGTATTTCCAGGTATATTATCATCCTGTTGCAAGGGCATATGAATCTATATTAGAATCTATTTTTATGAGAATTAAGGATTTAGCATTCTCAGGTGTAAAAATTGATGCATCTATCACATCATTTTTAAAAGTGATGAAAAATTCAGATGATATTGAGTCTTATATTGATTTAGATGATACAAATGTTAATGGCTTTATTAAACAATTAACCTGGTCTAATGATCCAGTATTATATAAATTATGTACATCATTTGAAAAGAGACATCTATTTAATTTCGTTGAATTATTAAATGAACCAGATGAGGCCTTTTTGAAGGAATTAAAGGAAAAATATGAGAATATGCCTTATGGAAAATATTTCTATAAGGAAGTTACTGTATCAGGTGTTGCCTATATGAAAAGTAAGAAGGCAGATATTAATGATATTAAGGTAATACTTCCAAATGGTAAGGTAAAATCATTAGATCAATATTCTCCAATTGTTAAGGCATTAAGAACATCATCTTACAAGGAAATTGGTAGAATTTTCTATTTCGAGGACTAATATGGATATTATTGTAGTAGAGGGATATCACGATGAGGCCCGAATTAAAAGTGTATTTAAGGATGCCAATTGTATTGTCACTAATGGTAGTGAAATTAGCAAGGAAACCATTGAATTAATCAAGGAAATGTCAAAGAATCACCGTATTATTATATTTACAGATCCAGATTATCCAGGTGAAAGAATACGTTCTATTATTGAAAAAGAGGTAGGAAATGTTAGCCATGCATTTTTAAATAAAAAGGATGCAATTAGTAAGAATAAGAAAAAGGTTGGTATTGAACATGCTTCTAGGGAAGCGATTATTGAAGCATTGAAAAATGTTTATAATGATGATGAGATTAAATATAACATTACTAACCAGGATTTATTTGAATTAGGTTTAAATGGTTCTATCAATAGTCATATATTAAGAGAGAGGATTTCAGATATTTTAAATATTGGAAATCCAAACGCAAAGTTATTTTTAAAAAGAATTAATTTATTAGGCATTACAAGAAAAAATCTAGAGGAGCTTATATGTCAGGTAAAATAGGAAATACTACCTATATTAACAAGGTATTAAAGGATAATGATTTATATGCAAAGAAAAAGTTTGGCCAAAACTTTTTGACAGACCAAAATATATTAGCTAGTATAGCCAAAGAGGCAAATCTAGATAAGGATACCCTAGTAATTGAGGTTGGTCCAGGCTTAGGGTCTTTAACTGAGCATTTATGTATGAATGCAGGTTTTGTTTTAGCTTATGAAATTGACCAGGATTTGTTAGAAGTTTTAGATAAAAACCTTGCTGAATTTGATAATTATAAAGTAATTAATAAAGATATTTTGGAAGTAGATATTAATAAAGATATTTTAGAATATAGTAAGGGATATTCTAAGGCTTGTTTAGTATCTAATCTACCTTACTATATTACAACACCAATTATTTTAGGACTTTTAGAAAAGACAGATAAAATCAAAAGCTACACCATGATGATGCAGCTTGAGGTTGCAAATAGAATTTGTGGTACTGTAGCAACAAAAGACTATAACGCACTAAGTATTGCTATTCAGTATAGGGCGAAAGCTAGAAAATGCTTCAATGTATCAAGGAAAGTATTCATCCCAGAACCAAATGTAGATTCTGCTGTCATTCAAATTGAACTATATGACACTCCACCATTTAAGGCAAAGAATGAAGACTTATTCTTTTCATTTGTTAGACTATGCTTCAATCAAAGAAGAAAGACCTTGATGAATAATCTAGGTCAAAAATATCCAAAGGATTTTGCTTTAAAAATGCTTAATGATTTAGGTATTAAGATGACTGTTAGAAGTGAAGAACTAAGTGTTTACCAATTTGTTTTAATGGCTGATTATATTGAGGATAATTATGATAAAAATTAAGGCGTATGCAAAAATTAATCTTGCCCTTGAGGTTATGGATTTAGAAAATGGCTATCATAAGGTAAATAATTTAATGATTCCAATTGATTTATATGATGAAATTGAAATTGTTAAGGATAAGGATATCTATGTAAAAGATGATCCATTCCCAAATGATAATATTATGGTTAGAGCCGCAAAGCTATTCTTTTCTTATACCCATATTGATGGGGGCTGTAAGATTAAAATTAAAAAGAATATCCCAAGTGCGGCAGGCTTAGCGGGTGGTTCATCTGATGCGGCCTCTACATTAAAGGGATTAAATATGCTATATGATACTAAATTATCTAATGAGGTATTAATTGAATTATCAAAGGAATTAGGATCTGATGTTGGATTCTTTATTGAATCTAAGATTGCTATGTGTGTTGGAAGAGGAGAAATCGTGATTCCCATAGATTTAAATGTAAAGCCAATTCCTTTAGTTTTGATTAAACCAAATGTAGAATTATCTACTGCCTTAGTTTATAAGCATTATGTATATCTAAATGAGTCAAAGAAGGCTAAAATTGATAACATTTTAGCTTCTTTGAAGGAAAATGATGTCAATTTATTAAAAGAAAACATCTTTAATGACTTAGAAAAGACATCTTTAGAATTATCAAAAGAGCTAAAGGATTTGTATGAAAAAATTAAGACATTTGGCGTTAAGCCATATGTGTCAGGTTCTGGTCCTACAATGTTTTTATTAAATGAGGACAAAGAAGTAATTAATCAAATTAAAAAGAATATTAAAGATGCCTTTATTTATGAAGGCTATACAAAATAAAACGGCTACTATAAGTAGCCTTTTTATAATATCTCTTTATTGAAGTGACCTCTTGTATGTATTTTTGCATCAAAGGTCTTTTTTGTATCTCCATTTAGCTTAGCCTTTAGAGTTTGAATAATCCTTTTAGATTCATCAAAATCCTCAACGGTAAGCTGGATTCTATAATAGTTAATATCAGGGATAGAATCTAAGTCATCCATTAGATTTAGAACCTTTCCGTTGACGATAGTAGTAGTACAATCAAAATTTTTTAAAATTGGAAATTGACCGAACTCATCTTTTAGTATATAATTATATTCCCTGCACGTTCCACATAGTCCTTTTACCTTTAAAGGGCAGTAATGAGTAAACATCATTAGGCTATGTCCGTAGACAATCATTTCAAGGTTAGGGTAACCGCCTGTTTTGGTTTTATAGTCTTTGATTAGAGCGTCGATTTGGGCTTTGTTTATTTCAAGGGATAGGCATATTCTAGATACACCTTCTTGATGAAGAATATAGGCACTTTCAGAGTTTACTACATTTAAAGTAAAATCTCCCGCTAAACAGTTTTTGTTTTGGTAGTGGTATATTCCCCCATACCCTCCTACTAGAATCTCCCCATCTATTTCCTTATATGTGTTCTCATTTCTTCTAGAATAGTTTTGAAAGTATATCGTTTCTATTCCTTCACTTACACAAGCATCATATTGAGCTTGTGTTGTGCAGAATACGGAGATATGCCTTTCTCTTTTGAAATGTAAAGGTAGATAGTTTACATCCTTTATTTCAATTGGGGATCTTGTTAATAGTCTTTTTTGATTCATAAGAAGAACAATTGTTCTTCTTAAATCATTTATTTTAGAAATAGGTAGGAATACATTATCAAGATTGAAATCTAATGAATTTAATACATAAATTGTATCATTTAATTTAGCAAATTGCTTATAGAAGGTATCCTTATCAATAGGTCTTGTTAGAGATTCTTCTAATATATAATCACTTTGATAAGAAACCTTGTTTTTATCTTGCTTACAAATGATAGTTAAATTTGTTCCTGGCTTACCAAAGACAGATACATCTAATTTAAATCTTCTAAATTCTTTAGGATATGTTTTATTAATTTCTTCAGTGAATAAGATGTCTTTTGTTTTATATACCTTATCACCTTTATTCAGACTTTCCTTGATTTGGATATAAACCTTTTTGTTTGCTGAAGAAATTAAATTAAAGCTTTCATTATATATCTTTTGTAAGGATAAATTAACATCTTCATTATTGTGATCAATTCTTATGATATCACCTTGATTAACATCTTTTTCTAGAGTGATTTCATAATAACCTGATACTTTTTTGGAGATAAAGCCAATATAATAGCCATAATTATTTGGTCTTAAAATATTGGTAATATCCTTTCTATCTTCATGGAAAATATAACCCTTTGTAAAGGTTCTTTGGAAGGTTTTATATAGGTTTTCCTTATCTTCCTTAGTAAGTTTTCCATCAATTGCATTTCTATAGGAACGAACGATATTTGCAACATAGCTTGGCTCTTTCATTCTTCCTTCAATCTTAAGTGAATCAGCAATCTTAAGCTTATCGATGTTATCGATAGTGGATAAGTCCTTCATGGAAAGAATATAAGAAGTTCCATAAGACTGTCCTGTAGTAGCATTTATTAATTCATATGGCTTTCTACAAGAACCAACGCATCTGCCGCGGTTTCCACTTCTATATCCGATAAGACCTGACATGTAGCATCCTCCACTATAGGATACACAAAGTGCTCCATGGCAGAAGATTTCAAGTGGGATATTTGCCTTTTCCTTGATTTCTTTGATTTTTTCAATGGGAACCTCTCTTGCTAGAACAACTCTTTTAGCACCTAGGTGCTTTAGCATTAGAGTTCCATCTAAATCATCGATACCCATTTGAGTTGAAACATGGGCCTCCATTAAAGGATAGTTTCTAACAACATAGCTAAATAAAGCTAAATCCTGAATGATTAGGCCATCCACTCCAATTTGATACAAATCATCAATTTGCTTGTAGGCGTCCTCTAGCTCTGGATTGAAGATAATGGTATTCATTGTAACATAAATTTTTACACCTCTTAGGTGGGCATAATTTATGGCACTTTTCAATTCATCTAGACTGAAATTGTTTGCGTAGGCTCTAGCCCCAAACTTATTCATACCTAGGTATATGGCATCTGCCCCATTAGAAATTGCGGCAATTAATGCTTCCAGGTTACCTGCAGGAGCTAATAGTTCTGTCATGCTAACACATCCCTTCGAACAAATTATATATGATTTTTGTATAAAAACAAAATTTAGTTTTATAAAAACGTTTCATTTTTTTGAAATTTCGAAAATAATTCAAAAAATTCTTTAAAAAAACGTAAATATTTGCGCTCTTTTAGAAAAGAAATGTTGTAAAAAAAACCAATATAAATTATAATTTATATTAGGAAAGATCGAGGTGATTTTATGTTCTTGTTAAATGCTTTAAAAGACGTAGACTGGTTATTTTTCTTTCTAATAGTTCCTGTGGTTGTTATCTTATCAGTCGGGGCCTATTTATTGCCTATGCTGTTAAGAAAAAAAGAGAACCAGCAGGCTAGAGAGGAATTAGCGGCTAGAGAAGCGGCTTATCGTTTGTCTAAGACTGAAAACGCTTCCCATGCGGAAGAGACTCAGGTTGAGGCAAAAGAAGAGGTAAAAGAGGAAGCTCAAGAAACTCAAGAAATTGATGATGAATCTTTATAAAACAGTTAAAAATTTAAAATGAGGTATAAAAAATGAGAATCAAAATTAACAAATTAACAAAAGTATTTGCCCCAAGAAATAAAACGGGGCGTCCTGTAGTTGCTGTTAATGATATGACAGTTGAAATTCCTAGTGGGAAGCTAGTTGGTTTATTAGGACCTTCTGGATGTGGAAAGTCAACTACATTATTCATGCTATCAGGACTTGAAACACCAACATCAGGAAGAATCATCTTCGGTGATGATGATGTAACAGATCTAGAGCCACAAAAAAGAGGTATCGGCTTAGTATTCCAAAACTATGCGCTATATCCTCATATGACAGTAGCTCAAAACATCATGTTCCCACTATTAAACATGAGAGTTCCAAAGCCAGAGGCTAAGGTTCGTGCTTTAGAAGCTGCTCAATTAGTTCAAATTGAAGACTTAATGGAAAGAAAACCAAATGAGCTATCCGGTGGTCAGCAACAAAGAGTTGCCATTGCCCGTGCATTAGTTAAGATGCCTAACGTATTATTACTAGACGAGCCACTATCTAACCTAGATGCAAGATTACGTTTACAAACAAGAGAAGAAATCAAGAGAATTCAAAAAGAAACAGGAATCACTACAGTATTCGTAACACACGACCAAGAAGAAGCAATGTCTATTTGTGATATTATGGTAGTTATGAAGTTAGGTGTTGTACAACAAGTTGGTGAGCCACAACACATTTATGATGATCCTGAAAACCTATTCGTTGCAAACTTCTTAGGTACACCTCCTATTAACATTTTCGAAGGTGTTATTAATCCTGAGGGTGTATTCATCCGTGATGAAAAGGTTGCAGATATCGTTGATTTCAATGACGTAATCAAGGAATACAAGGATAAGGTTTGCGAATTATACGCAAGAGCAGACGAGAAGGAAGAAAAGCTTGAAAGCTTACAAAGACAATATGAAGAAAAGCTTGCTGGTATGGACGCTGAGGCTGCTAAGAAGTACAGCAACCCAGATATGTATCTAATTGATGATTTGAACCATGAATTAGAAGAATTAAGAAATCAAATCGCTAGAGTTGAGGAATCCTTAAAGACTAAGGAATTCACAACATATGTTGGTGTTCGTCCTGAGGGCTTCGTTTATGATCCTAAGGGTGATTTATCAATCCTACTTAACCACATTGAGGTTATGGGTAGAGATAAGTCAGTTGTCGGAAACCATGAAAATTCAGTTAAGCCAACTGTAAGAATCATTATTGATTCTAATATTAAGATGGATACATCTAATGAATCATTAAAGTTCACTCTTAAGTCAAATAAAGTATTCTTATTCGACAATGCAGATGAGAAGAGAATTAGAGTTGAATTAAAAACAAAATTAGATAAGTAATCTGTATGGGTAAAAAGTCAAAGATTGCATTAAACATTTTCTTTTGGCTATTTGTATTTGGTATTGGATTTCTAATTATCATTTTTCTTCCTAGAGTTTATGCCTACACCATTTTATATGATGAGGTAAATGATGCTATCAATTCTGATAGAGAAATTGAAGCTGTTGGTCTTATTGAAAAATATTATGATTCTAACTTAGCTTATCAAAGCGAGGATAGACAAATATCTATTGCAACAACCGTATCTAAGGAAAAGGACAAAGATAATGAAATCCTTGCTAGCAAGTATGCAGTTATCATAAAAAATGTCGATAAAGAGCGTGTAAACAATCCTGGAGTTAAAATTACAGTTAACGATTCTTATAATATCGACATTATCGACGTAGATACAGATGATGATAAAAAATTAGATGGTGTTTCAACACTTGTTAATTATGATTTTATCTACTTCGTTATTCCTTATAAGGCTGTAGACCAAGTCAATGAAATAAAACTTTTAGATGCTAGTGGTAATACCTATATTTCTCACTCTATAGGGCTTGATTTTAGTGAATCATTCTTCAAAGATGTTGAGGGTGTAGTTGATGAATTTAATACAAAAGGCACTCTAAATTTGGAAGAATCATTTTTAAGTAAAAATGAATCATACAAATTAGGAAGTGTTGGTCCTTTAATCAATAAGGCTAGTGTTAAAACAACAATAGTTATGATAATCTATAGCTTTATCGTCTTATTATTTTACGATATTGTGCTAGGCTTTCATTTCACATGGATATTACCAAGAAAGTTCTATTATAGATTTATTAAAAAGGAAAAAGCAAAGAAAAATGAAAATGTTGAGGTGCCTTATTTAGGAAATACTAAAATTAATGCACAAGCAAAGGTACCTACAGGATTTAGTGATCCAATCAAAATTGTTTATAAAAATATAAATGATGGTGAAGAATTCACTCTTGTCTTGAGAAAGGGTGCTGACTATCATTTAAAGCTAGCAGTAAAAGCTGGTAAATATAAGCTCATAAGCTTTGAGCCTAATGTGAAGGTAAAGGATTTACCAAAGACATTAGAGTTAAAGGGATATTTCTATGAGCTATCGATAAATATTATATAAGGAGGCTTGACTGATGAAACAAGCGATTCAAGATGATGCTGTTTTAGAGGAAAAGGTTGAAACGGAAGCAGAAGCTCCTGCTACACCAATTGTTATGGATGATAGCGCTGCTGTTCTTGAAGAAGACGATTTTAATAAAGATCCTCATCAGCAAAATAAGTTTATTACATTCTATAATAACCAAAAGGGTTGGTTATACTTATTACCAATCCTAGTATTATTAGGAATATTTACATTCTATCCAATCGTAAGATCTATATTCTATGCATTCCAAAATGATTACGATGCAGTTGCAAAATCTTATGATGGATGGGGTATTGAGAATTTCAGATATGTATTCTCATATGCAAAATTCACATATGCATTAGCAAACACATTATGGTTTGGTTTAGTTTCAGTTCCAATTTCTACATTATTAGCATTATTAATTTCAGTTGGACTAAACTCAATTAAGTGGCTACAAAAGGCATTCCAAACTGTATTCTTCTTACCATACTTAACAAACGCATTAGCCGTTGGTTCTGTATTCGCATCTTTATTTGCGGTTATCGGTATGGTTGGTAACGGCGCAAATGCAACTGCTACATCTTGGGGTTTAATCAATACAATGTTTGGTACAAAGATTGACTGGCTATATGCCTCTAAGGATAACATTGTATGGAACCGTATTGTAGTTATTATTTATGAAATTTGGGCAGGATTGCCATTTAAGATTTTAATTATCTTTGGTGCATTACAAAATGTTAATAAGCAATATTATGATGCAGCTAAGATTGACTGTGCTTCAAGAAGCACAACATTATGGAAAATTACAGTTCCTCTAATTTCTCCAATGTTATCATATTTATTAATTACTGGCTTTATTGGTGGATTCAAAGCCTATACTGCAGTAGTAGGTATCTTTGGTGATATTTCTGGTTCTTATATTAATACAATGGTCGGATTCATCTACGATATGATTGGTACAGGTAAGACAGGTGTTGCTGCTGCCGGATCATTAGTATTATTTGCTATTATTCTTGTCTTTACTCTTATTAACTTATGGGTTAGTAAGAAGAGAGTACATTACTAGGAGGTTTATATGGAAGCTACTGATATTAAAGAAACTGAAGATAGCCTTCACTTAGATGTTGAAAAGCAAAAGAAGAAGCAAAAAATATTCTTTATTTTAAGACAAATTGGTATTTATGTTGCATTATTATTCTTTGCAGTTTTATGTATTTTCCCATTCTATTGGATGATTATGACATCATTCAAGACTCAATCAGAATATGAACTTGAAGTTCCTACAATGTTCCCTCAACAATTTGTATTTACAAATTATGGAGATGCATTCTCATATTCAAATAACCTTTTCGTTCAAACATTAGTTAACTCATTAGTTGTTGGTGTTTTCTCAACAGCAATCAGCTTAGTATTAACTATTCTTGCAGCATATGCATTCGCAAGAATGAACTTCAAGGGTAAGAATTTATTATTCACATTATTATTAATGACAATGATGATTCCTGGTGAATTATTCACAACTACTAACTATGTAACAACTATGAGAGACTTCAGATGGGGTGACACATTCACCATCATGATTGTTCCTTTCTTAGTTTCCGTTTATTATATTTATCTATTAAGAAATGCATTCATGCAGATTCCTGATACTCTTTACAAGGCTGCAAAGGTTGATGGTTGCAACGATATGAAGTTCTTAGTTAAGGTAATGATTCCATTAGCTGGACCTACAATCATTTCCATTACTATCTTAAAGTTAATCGGTATTTGGAACTCCTACATGTGGCCACAATTAACCAACACTCAGGAGTGGAGATTAGTATCTAACTGGATGGCATCCTGTGGTATTACCTCTGAGGGTACAAATTATCCAATGAAGATGGCTGCTGCGGTAATCGTATCTATTCCATTATTTATCGTATTCGTCTTCTTCAGAAAGTACATTATGAAAGGTGTATCTAGAAGTGGTACTAAGGGCTAGAATTTAGTTCCACTTAAATATAGATAAAAATAAAAAGGAGAAATATATGAAGATTAAAAAATTATTTTGTGCATCAGTATTAACTGGTGCCGCACTAGTAGGTTTAGCTTCTTGTGGTGGAAACGCAGACGACGACAAGACAGTTACATTCTACACAACAGCCGGAGATTTACCAATGCAAACAATTAATGTTGCAAAGGAAAAATTCGAAAAAGAAAATGAGGGTTGGAAGGTTAACGTTGTAAACGGCTTTAGCTATGATAGCTTAAGAGATAAGGTTACATCAATGATTTCTTCTAATACTCAACCATCAGTAGCTTATTGCTACCCTGACCACGTTGCTTCTTATTTAAGAAGTGGTAAGGTATTAGATCTTACAAAGTTTAAAGATAACGAAGAATATGGATTCACTAAAGAAGAGTGGGCAGACTTCGTTCCTTCTTATATGACTGAAGGTGTAAGCTACTCTGAAAAGGGTATGTTCTCAATTCCATTCGTTAGATCTACAGAAGTTTTATATTACAATAAGACAGTATTAGACAAGCATAGTATTGCTGTTCCTAAGACTTGGGCACAGTTATGGGACGCTTGCGCTACATTAAAGGGCTTATATAAGAACTCAAAGCCATTAGCATATGACTCTGAGGCTAACTGGGCTATTACTTATCTTGAGCAATATGCTAAGAATGAAGGTAAGGGTGGCAAGTATTATACAAATGGTTCTTTAGATAAAGAACAAAGAATTACATTCAACAATGACATTTTAAAAAACTTCTTCAAGGAAGCTAAGTCTAAGTATGACACTGGTTTATTTACATCTAAGGGTGTAAACGGTGGTTCTTATGGTTCTACATTAATTAAGCAATATGATAAGGAAACTTATAAGGATTCTTCATCATATGGAAACTTCAAGGGTTCATTCTTCTCAATTGGTTCAACTGGTGGTGCTGCAAAGCAAAATCCAGAAAAGAAGGCTGATGGTTCAATGCCATTTGAGGCTGAGGTTGCAGGATTACCTGGTATTACTGAGGCTTCTGCATTAACTATTTCTCAAGGTCCATCTTTAGTTATGTTTGACCAAGGAAATGATGAAAGAGCAATTGCAACTTGGAAGTTCGTTAAGACTTTATTAGATCCAGCAATTCAAGCTCAATATGCAATTGAAAATGGTTATAACCCAGTTCGTCAATCTGTTTATGAATTAGATGTATTCAAGGCAGCTATGGATGAAGAAGCAGATTCATTAGTTTCTAAGTCCATCTTATTAGCAAATGAATTAGGTCAAAAAGACTTATTCTTCACATCTGACGCATTCGTTGGTTCAGCTAAGGCTCGTGATCAAATTGGTCAAGCTATGATCAACGTTATGAAGGCTTCTAAGAATGATGATGCTACAATTCAAGGCGAAATCGATGAAGCTTATGAAGAGGCAGTTTACTACACTAAGAAAGGATAAAAATAATTAAAAGACTATGAAATTAAGAAAACTATTCCCAGTATTTGGTTCTGTTTTTGCAATCTTTGGTCTTTCGTTATTAACATCTTGTGGTGAAGAAGAGGTTGGAGATGTCACCGCTACTTGTAAAATCCAAAGAACTGGCATTGAATCAAAGACATTTGCTAAAAATGGCGTTGAGCAATGCGAAATCGTAAGATTTACAGACGGTGACACATCCACTGTCAAAACTAAAAATTCTCAAGAAACATATACAATTCGTTATTTATCTATTGATACAGCTGAATCAACAATTGGATATGAAAAATGGGGTAAGGCAGCTTCTGTTTGGAATAAATCAATTTTATCTAAGGCTACAGACCTTGTAATTGAAGCAGAAAAGACAACTCCAGAAAATGATTCTAATGGTACTAGATGGTTAGCTTATGTTTGGTATAAAAGAGAAGGCGACACTGAATATAGAAACTATAATCTAGAGTGTGTTGAAAATGGTTATTCATTAAATAACTGTTCAGCTCAAGGAAAATACTATGAATATTTCCAAAAGGCTGAGGCAAAGGCTAAAAAGCAAAAGCTTCATATTCATGGCGATGAAGAAGATATTTACTATAGTGAGAAGGTACAAGCAGTAACTATTAAGGAATTAAATGAACATCCTGAAAAATATTATGATAAGGATACTGAGATTCCTGCTTGTGTTGAATTTGATGCATATATCACAACATGGGATACTGCAAGTGCTAGAACATTAACTGTTGAGCAATTTGATAAGACAGATGGTAAATATCATACATACAAGATTTTTGTAGGTTATTCCGGTCCAAGATTATATTCACTATCTGATAAGGGTGCATATTTCCACTATAGAGGTTGGACAACTGGTGAGGGCAGCTTACATGGTTGTGTTGCACAGCTTGGTAAGACAGATGGTTTGGTTTCATATAGATATTCTGCAAACTATATGATGAACCTAGAAGGTACAATTACAGCCGCTGTATTAAAGGATGGAGTTGCTACATTTACTGTTTTAGCAGATGGTGTAGAGTACACATTAACACTAGAAGATAGCACACTTGATAATGCAACTGTACAAGCATTTGCTTCTACAACACATACAATCAAGGCATTTATTCCAAATAATAATAAGAAAGATCAAACTGTTGGCTTTATTAACACTTTAGCTGACATTAAATAAAGGTAAGGAGAATAAAAATAAAAATGAAAAAGAAATCAATTATTGTTGCGCTAACTTTAGCTGCAACAGCAACTGGATTTACATTAACAGCTTGTTCTAACAAGGGCGGTGCTGCTGCTGATGTAGATTTAGAAGCACTTGTTAAATCTGTTATTTTAAATAATAACGGTGACAAGGTTAACTCAGATTTTAACGTTCCTTCTTATGTTTCTACTGAAACTGGAAAGAAGTATAAGTTAACTTGGACATCATCTAACACAGACCTTTTAACATTCACTTATGTTGAAGATGACCCTGATACTCCAGAAGATGAATCATTAGAGGATGCTACAGCCGTTATTACCCAAGGTGATAAGCTAACAGAAGTTACATTCTATGCAACTATTTCTGAGGGAGATAAGCAAGCTAAATCTGAAGAATTCTCAGTAAGAATTGAAAAGAAGTTATCTGCAGAAGACCAATTCAAGGCATTCTATGATAACGCTGCTGATAAGATTAAAGGAACAGTTACTGGTTATGTTTTAGCTAAGGCTGGTAAGTCTGTTTATAATGAAAAGGGTCAATGCTGCTTATATATTGCATCTGACACTTATGGTCCTGGTGCATATTATGCATATAACTGCTATATGGATGAAGCAGATTATGATGCATTACAGGTTGGTGACTTTGTAACAGTTAAGAACGCTCAATTCCAAGTTTATAATGGAATTGTTGAAGCTTGCTATGGTGATGTTGTAAGAGATGCTTCTAAGAAGATTTCTGCTGAAGAAGTAACTAAGAAGACACAAGATATCACTGCAGACGTAGAGGCTGCTGCTGATCTTGAAAGAGCATTATTCTACAAGCAAGGTAATAGAGTACAACTTAAGGGTGCTAAGATTAAAGCAATTACTGAAGCTACTTATGTTAGCACAAAAGGTAAGTATTCATCTACAACTCAGGACGTATTAACTCTTGAGGTTAACGGTAATACTATGAAGCTAGTATTAGAAGAGGGTATTACTGGATTTGCTGATGCAGGTACTAAGACATTATTTGATGGATTAGTTGCATTAGAGGTTGGTTCTTATGTAGATATTGAAGGTCTATTAGTTGGTACAGGTGCAATCGCAGTTGAATCTGCTGATTCTTGCAAGGCTGCTGCTTCAGTTCCAACTTGGGCATTACTTGAAACTACTGCTGCTGAAACTACTTTCGAACCATTCACTGAGGATACAGAAGTTGTATTACCTACAGCTGGTACAACATATGACAATGTTGCAATCACTTGGGCATTAAAGGATACTTATCAATCTGCAACTATTACTGATGGTAAGTTAGTTGTTACTCCAAAGACAACAGAAGAGACTGTTGTATTAGTTGGTACATTTACTGCTAATGGAACAACTAAGACTGTTGAATATACATTCACAACTCAAGCATTAACTACTGAAGAGAAGCTAGCTAAGGAAGCTGAATTATTCGCACTTGATGAAGCTTACTTCACAAATGCTGAACCAGTTGCATTAATTACAACTGGACAAAAGTTCCCTACAATTGCTATTACATATGCAGTTAAAGAGGGTGGAAATGCTATCCAATTAACAACTGATAACAAGATTAAGTTCAAGGCTGTTGATGCTGATACTAACGTAATTATTA
>Ga0247610_10003871_pt1 | contig 16185 bp, 24 predicted proteins | sample 174DNAGHGhighgp2_FD_193483 | JGI IMG/M metagenome (GOLD analysis project Ga0247610, IMG submission 193483) | Sheep rumen microbial communities from Palmerston North, Manawatu-Wanganui, New Zealand - 1742 DNA GHGhigh gp2 | ecosystem: Host-associated > Mammals > Digestive system > Stomach > Rumen... | reverse complement strand
ATATTTAAATAATTATAATTATTATATCTCAATAGAAAATATTAAGGGTGAAGATAGTTATATTAAATTTAATTTTAATTATGAAAAAAATTTGTTAGAAAAATTACCTTTATCATGGTACATTAAATACTATTGGTATAAGTATAATCCAATATCATTATATAAAAATCATAAAATTAAAAATAATTTTGATAATGATATTAATGAAATGCTATATAATGGTGGTTGCATTAAAGAAAATCCTTTTAAAAATAAAAATGAATATAAATCTTCATTAACAGATAAGATTAAATGGTTTGGACATAATTTATTACATTGTCATTGTTCCGATAAAGAAGAAGAATCTTGTGATATAGATATTGAAAATATAATTAAAAATAATTCTTATGAAGGTATAAAAGAATATGAAAAAGAAAAAGATAAATTATTTGAATTGCAAGAACAAGTTCGATCTACATTAGAAATAATGGATAATAAAGAATACCCTTTATTTGAATATAAAATTAATGAAGATGGAACTTATAGACCTTATTATTCAGATAAGTGGGTAAAAAGATTAACAGAATTAGGTTATGATTCTCATTTAAAAGAAGATTTAGAAAGATTTATAAAAGATGGTGAAAAAAACATAAGAAAATCTCTTTATGAAATTGATATAAAAGATAGAAGACAAGGAAGAATTGGTGATTAAAGAAATTTTTCAATTAGGTGGTTGCACATTATATCATGGGGATTGTGAAGAATTAGGAAAGTATATAATGAGTTAAAGGGAGAATAAAATGTTATTAAAAGGTGATTGTTTTCAAATTTTTAATTTAATTAATGATAAAGGGGTTGATGTGACTTTTACTTCGCCACCATATAATAGAAAAAGAAATGACAAATATACTGATTATAATGATAATATTGAAGATTATTATAGTTTTTTAGTAGAATTAACAGAGATTTTGTTGAGAAAAACTAAAAGACATGTAATTATAAATCTTCAGGCTAATTATTATAATAGAAAAGATGTTTATAAGTTTATGGGAACTTATGCTGATAAAATACAGAATGTAATTGTATGGGAAAAGAATAATCCAACACCTGCATCTGGAAATTCTATTACAAATGCATATGAATATTTTATCGTATTGGGTGACGAAACATTAAAATCCAATACTACATATACTAAAAATCATATTACAACATCTGTTTGTAAAAATGCTTATTCAAAAATTCATAAAGCAGTTATGAATGAAGAAGTTTCGGATTGGTTTATTGAAAAATTTACACAAGATAATGATGTTGTTTTAGATCCATTTATGGGGTTAGGAACAACAGGTATTTCTTGTAAGAAATTTAATAGACATTTTGTCGGAATAGAAAAATCTTCAGAATATTTTAATATAGCATATAAACGATTAAAAAATTTTGATACAGAAAAAGAAAAAAGTGCTTGACAAAGCACTTTTTTTATGTTATAACTATTGTAGTTAAAATAAATTTATGAAAGGATTACTACAATGGGTTTAGATATGTATTTAAATAAAAGAAAGTATGTTGGTTATGCTGATGATACGGAAGTAGATATTACTACAAAAGATACTAAATGGAATGAAAAAACTCAATCTTATGATAAAACAGAAGTTAAAAATCATTATAAAAATGTTAATTATATAATTCAAGAAGTTGGATATTGGAGAAAAGCAAATCAAATTCACAAATGGTTTGTAGATAATTGTTGTGATGGTAAAGATGATTGTGATGAACATTATTTAAAACTTGAAAAACTCTTGGAATTGAAAGAGTTATGCCAAAAGGTTCTTAATACATTAAATAGTGAATATTTAACAGATGGTGAAAAGTCAGAAATTTGTGAAGAACTTTTGCCGACACAACAAGGATTTTTCTTTGGAACATATACTTATGATAATTGGTATAAGTCACAAATTGAAAATACCATTAAAATCATTGAAGATGTTGAAAAGGATTTTGATGAATCTTATGATAGATTATATTATGAAGCGAGTTGGTAATGAAAGCAGATTTTCATAAAAATAATGGAATATATGTAGCAACAATACATTATTTTGACAATGAAGGTAAAAATCATTTTACTTATTCATTGGCAGATACTTCTAAAGAAGAATTGATTAAAAAAGCAAAATGGAAAATTGAGGGATTAGTATGTGATCTTAATAGATTTATTCATGATTTAGAAGAATATGATTTTGAAAAAGAACCTGTATATTGTTGTAAATGTGGTTGTGAAATACCATCTTTTGTAAAACCATTACCATTTATTGATGATAAAGTATGTTGTTCTGAAGATTGTTTGAATGAAATGATTAAAGAGTATAGTGCTGTAAAAGTTGATAAAGAATATTTAGGTGATGAATATGATCCAAAACAAGCAATTAATACTTGTGATATATGTGGAAAAGTAATTGTTGGTGTAGAAAATTTTATAAATGCTGGTGATATGGTCGTTTGTTCAGAAGAATGTAAACAAAAAGCAATTGGAAAGTTTTTTGTTGAAAACTCCTTGACAAGTGAAGAAAGAAATGGTATGCTAATATCATACGAAGATAGAATAAAAGCAGGTAAAGATTAAACTGAAAGATTAAAAAATGAGAGAATATAAAGAAACATTAGAAAACATTGTTAAAATGTATAAAGAAGGTAAAATTATCTTTAAGTGTGATAATTGTGAATCTCCTAATTTTAATTTAATGTTTAATTATAAATTACCTTTACCTATTATTCCTGTAATAATTCTTCATAATGGTACTATGCTTTGTTATAATGAACTTCTTTATTATATTGTGAGATGTATTTGTGGTGAAGATACATCACATGAATATTCAAAATTAGAAGCATATAAACAAAATAATATTGAATCAAAATGGGTTAATATTTTATGGTATGAACCATTTAGAGATTCTTTTTCAAAAGAAGAATTAAAATTTTCTTTTGAAATTTTTAATGATAAAAAATACACATCTGAATTTTTTAATGATTATCGTGAAGAACTTAATTGGTTGACTAAAAAAACTCTTGAAAAATATGAATAATTTAATTTTCTCTCTTGACAATTAAGAATTTTTATGTTATATCTATATTCAGTTAAATAGAATTGAAAGGAAATAAAAATGAGTATTGTAATTAGTTCTTTAGTAACAACTTTTACAGAAATGTATAATAAAATTGAATCTTGCTATTTAAAATTATTACATAATCATAATTATGAAATGAGTGAATCATTAAAAGAAACTATTGTTAGTGAGGTTTATAAAATCATTTATGAATATAAAGAAAGAAATTTTTGCAAATTTATAGATATAGCAGTTTTTATAGATGATTATGATAATTTAGCATTAAAACCATTAAATAAAGAAACTTACAGAATGTTTGCTTTAAATGACTACAAATATAGTCAAACATATGGTTGGGATGATGAAAAAAATTGTGAAATAAAAATTATTTAGAGGTAGAAATGAGTAAAGAATTAAGTAATAAGAAGAAGTTAGAAACTGCTTTAAAGATTGCTCTAATAGTATTAAATGAATATGCTGATCAAAAGAATTGGGATTATGATGGTAATGGTAATTGGGGTAAGTTTTTAGGTTCTGATATTAAGAAGTATGGTGGATCTGCTGAAGATGTTGCTCAATATGCTTTAAATGATATTAAGAATTATGTCAATATTAATGAAATAATGGAGAAATAAATGAGAAAGTATGTAGTTACATTAATTCATAAAGCAACATTAGGTGGTTTTCCTATGGCATTTGGTAAACCAATAATATATGATGATTTAGAATCGGACAGTTATATTACAGATAAAGATTTTCATGAACTTCAAGAAACGTATGAGGAACAAAACTTTTATATTTTAGCAATAACTGATGTTACAGGAGAAAAGTAATGAATTTAAATAATATTGATATTTTAATTTCAATTAAACAAGTTCCTTTAAATGAGATAAGACCAGGTTTTTGTGTAGATGAGAATGAAAACACTATATTTAAAACAGAATATAAGGATGCTGATGAAAATGGGGATTATAGACCAATTTGTTATAATTCATCAGGAGAGAGATGGCATGGTGATTATAACACATTAGTAAGGAGTATAATTATTGAATAAATGGGAGAAAAGTAATGCCATATATTAAAACAGAATCAGATAAAGTAATTGCTTGGGTTGATGATGATTATAAAGATTTTGACTCATTAGAAGAATATATTAATGATTGTGATTTATGTGAAAGACCATTAGAATCAGTTGAAAAATGTGATGGATATATATTTCAATTTCCTAAAGCAGATAAAGTTGTAAACGATTTTATAGAAGATTTATATCAAGATGGTATTGCTCCAGAAGATTGGGATGAAATTGATATTAAAAATCGTTTAACTGATTTAGATTGGTTTAAGGAAGAATACGATAAATTAGTCAATGAATTTAATAGAAGACAAAAAGTAGAGTGTTGGCAATCTAATGGAATATATATCTATCCAGAATATTTTAATCATGAATTATATGGAAATGATTATTTAGATGAATCTTTTAAAGAGAATGAACATGAAATTTGTAATGTTATTAAAAGAATTAATGAAAGAACAATAAATCAAATGAAAGAGGGAATTAAAAAATCAATCATTGACTATGCTATAGATACAGAAACTCCAAATACTGCTGAAACAATTAGTCGTAAAGAGTTACATGCAAATATAGCAATTAAAATAATTAAGGATAACGAGGACATAGCAAGATTGTCTAAAGAACAAAAAGAAAGAGTGAGAGAATTAGTTAAAGAATATTTTAAACAACATCCAGAATTAGAAGTACCAACTAATGAAGAATCTGGATTACCGTTTTGGGAAGATGATTTTATGATGACACATAGTGAGGATTAAAAAATGTCAAACATAGTATTACATAAAAAAGTATATGAAACAGAATATACAAAAGTATCTCAAAAATTACCTTTAAGTAAACGATTAGTATTTAAAGGCAAAACAAGTGAGATTTCAATAAATGTTGATAAAATAATTGCTATTGAAGATAATTGTGTATATACTGATTTTCATAAGTTTGATGATTTAATAGAAACTAAAGAAGAAATTGTTAATATATTAAACAAATATTTACCAACAAGCATATTGGAGATTAAAGAATGATTTATAGAACAAGTGAATGGGTAAGTCCTGGACATCCTGATAAAGTTGCAGATTGTATTTCTGAAAATATTTTGGATAGATTATTGGAAATTGATCCTGATGTAAGATATGCTTTAGAAGTACAAATTAAAGGAAATAAAGTTTCATTAGCAGGTGAAATTACCTCTTTTGCTAAAATTAAAAAATGCAAATATGTTAAATGGGTAAAAGAAGCAGTTGCTAAAATTGGATATACATTAAGTTATCAAGAAAAATGGGGTAAGAATAATACTATTTGTGCAAATGATATTAATGAAGAAGATGTTATTTGTAATATTTCACAACAATCACCAGAAATTGCTTGTGGTGTAAATACAGATGGTTATGGTGACCAAGGAATCTTCTCTGGATATGCTGAAAGATTTAATCCAGCATTTATGCCAATGGATAAAGAAATTGCAAGAGAAATTGGTTTAATGCTTTATAATAATGTTTTAGATAGTAATATTGGCGGATTAGATATTAAAACACAAGTTACATTAGATGAAGATGATAGATTAGTTCAATTGATTGTAGCAATTCCAGTATTAGATGATGAAGAATATAAATCGGTTCAAGATTCTGTTATGAAAAAGGTTTATAGTTTATTTACACCATATCAATTAGATAAATCTAAAATAATTATTAATGGAACTGGTATTTATAAACAACATGGACCAATTGCTGATGCTGGAACTACTGGCAGGAAACTTGCAGTAGATTTTTATGGTAATAATGCTCCTATTGGTGGTGGATCTCCTTGGACTAAAGATGGTACAAAAGCAGATTTGACATTGAATCTTTATGCAAGACAAAGAGCAATTCAAGAATTAAAACAATCTTCTAAAAATGATAATCTTGCTCATCATTGTCTATATCAATTATGTTGTTGTATTGGTAAAAGTGATTTAATTGGAACTTGTAAAATATTTGATAAAGATGATAATATTATTGTAAAGTTCTCAGAACAATTAAATATTAAACCATCTGAACTTATTGAAAAATATGAATTAAAGAAACCAATATTCTTTGAATTATGTAGAAATGGTTTATTTGAAGATGATGAATATAAATGGAATAAAGGATAGAAAATGAATAATCCGATATTGGATATAATTAGATATATTGCTAAAGAAAAATATGCAGATGCATCTAATGAGGAAATAGATTTTATATCATATAATGTGATGAAAGAAATTGATGATGAAATGGTATCTAAATTAAAAGAATCTGTTAGAGAAGATTTGCAAATAAATTATCCAAGAAGAAATGCTAAATCTGGAATGGATTGTTGTAGATTAACTGGTATAAATCCCTATATTGAACAAGAAGAACAAAAGAAAATGAAAGTGAGGAGATGATGAAAAAGTTTTTATTAATGATTTTAACAATGATTATTATGACATTCAATGCTCAAGCATTTGATGAGATTAATGGTAATAAAATTGTTTTATTAACATCAGCAGAGAGAAAAGCATTAAATGATTCTATGCAATATGAAAGTGTTACTGAACAACGAGCTGAAAATGCGTGTAAATTGATTGGTAAATCATTAAAAAGTTTTACTTATAGAGAAGTTAAACAAGATTATTTTACTGATAAATGTTCAGAAAATACAAAAGATTGGTGTATTACTCATAAAGAAATACAAACCATTTATAAAATTCCTACAAAAACATCTCTTTTACCAGTAGAAGAATATGATATGGAAACACATTATCATAGAGGTGGAGCAACGGTTGCAATTCTTACATTAGGACTTGTTCCAATTATTATTCCATATCCTGCAAGAATTGCTACATCAATAGAATGTGATGATGCTGATAAAATAACTTTTACAACTAATTGAGGAAATAAATGACAAAATATATTATAAGAAGAACATCTTCTTGGGATGATGAAAAACCTTGTGAGGGAGCAGTTCAAGAAGAATTAGATTGCTTTGAAATAAGAACTTGTTCAAAAGAAAGTTTATTGGAAAGAAATTTTATTTCAAAAAACGATTTAGAGAATTATGAAAACTTTATTAATAGTAAACATAATGATGAAACTTGGTGTAGAAAATCCAAAAAAGAAAATTATTTTACAATAGATATTGACAATTTAGAAAAATTCTGTAATAATATAGATGAAAAGATAATACTTTTTCCAAAGGATTATGATATTGGATTACCATATCCAGTTATTGAAATTTATGATACATGGAGGGAATGAAGAATGACATTTAAAGCAACAGATATAAAATTGATAGAACTTGAAGATGAAATACTCGTAGGATATAAAGGATGTAATTCTACATACTTTTATTGTCCAAAATGTAAAAAAGAAGTTGATATGATACGTCAATGGTTTGATGAAGATGGAAATTCTCATCTAAATTGTTCAGATTGTAATACACCAATAGAATGGAAGGAATATAAAGAAAATGATTAAAACATATAAAACAAAAGGATGAAGAATAATGTTTAAACGCATTAAAAATTTTTTACATCGTATGTTTATTGGTGTTCCTGCTATATATGATTGTTCAGATGAAATATATTGGGATGATGACTGGGTATATACTGAAATATATAATTGTTCATACTGTGATGAATGCTATATTCCAGATATACATGGTGAAAGATGTCCAAACTGTCATTCTCGCATAAATGAATTAGTAGAAAAGGATTAAAATAATGTTTGAATGGTTAAAAAACAAATATATTGAATATAAGAAGAAAAATCATATTAACAAAGAAGAATGTTTTGTATTTCCTATCATGCCTAAATCTCAATTAGAAGATGGTATGGTTTATGAAACATTTGATTTTAGTCATGAATATGTTTGGAAAAAAGAATATTGGCATACAGAATATCACACAAAAACTGCTCAATGGTGTGCTAAAAAAGATTGCTTCTTAACACGCAGTTATAAAATAAAAACTTTAACATATGAAGAATTTAAACCGCTTCGTGTACAGGAACCAGAAAACGAAGAAATTAATTATGGTATTTGTTCATATAATCCTTGTGATGTAAATGCTTTAGATTTAGAAGAATTAAAGAAAATAACTTTTGACTTAAATGATGATAATACTGAATCTGATGAAGTTTGGGAAAAATTAATAAAATATTTTGAAGAAAGAGGGTTCTGAAAGAGAGGTACAAAATGAAAGATAAAATAGATAAAGAAACAAAGAAATTATTAAAACATCTTGAAAAAGAATTAAAAGAATCTGCTAATAAATCGTTATTTAATAAGGATGATGTTATTAAAGAATGTGTTTATAAACCTGATGATGTAATGGAATATATAGTAGTAGAAATTGAAGATGAAAAAGAAAAACCAACAAAAAAGGATTAAAAAATGTTTTGGAAAAGCAAAGAAAAAATTAAACAAGAAAAATTAAATAAACTTTATGAAGAAGTTGAAGATTATCTTGAGGAAGTTTATCATGATAATTTTGAACCAAACATGGATATGTTTAGAGCAATTAGATCAACTGGTGATGAAGAATTTGTTAAATCATTTAAGACATATTTTGCTGGTTATGATTCTGTTCATACTTGGGTTGAATTTAAAACAAAAATATGCAGTGGTTTTGAAAATTTTGCTAAACCAATGGTTTTGATGGATTATATTCATTTATTTAAAGATAAAAAAATTAATTATATCTCTAAAAAACTTTCAAAATATATTATGACAAAAATAGATGGAACAATGTTTGAAGTTGATGCTAAAAAAATTGATTATGAGCATAATAATGTTGTTCATTGGAATAATGGGGTATCAGAATTTTTTCAAAAAATGGAACCAGTATATTCAGAAACAAATGAATCAACATCTTGGGGTTGGACAGGAAGTGTTACATTTGAAGATATTGAAAACCATTACATTGATTTTAAAACAGAAGAAGAAAAAATTTTAAAGGGAGAAATATAATGAATACTAAAGAATGGGCAGAAAAATTAAATAATATTGAATATCCTGCTGATGAAATATGGGATATGAGGAAAGAATTAGAAAATGATGGTATTGTAGTAGTTTATGGAGCATCTGATGATTTAATGGAATTAGAAGGTGCTATTTATGATGAATATGAAGCATATGATGAAGAAACATATTATTGGTTTGGTAAAAGTTTTGTATCAAATGATAAAATAAATGAGTTTTTAAATTATGTTGATGATGATTTTTATGCATTTAAACCATTAATAGAACCATTATTTGAAAAAAATTCTGAAAGGTCTTATATTACAAGTAAACCTGGTAAAGATTGTCAATTTGAATATGAAACAAATATTCCTAATGTAGAATGGTTTGATGTAATGGAAGATGGAGAACTTTATTGCAAAGGTTTTGTATTTAATAAAAATGATTTGAAAGAAAAATAATAAATAAAATTTGTAAAATAAAAAGTTTTTTGTATTTTTATATAAATACTTTTAGAAAACAAAATTAATGGAAAGAATTTAAATGTTAATTTGGGCAATTAATTATAAACATGAATGTATGAGTGATAGATTTCAACCTAGCACCCATGGAGTTCATTTATAAAAGTTATCCACAAGAGAATAACATAAGAATTATAAAAAGGAACTCCAAGAAAAAATCTTGGGGTTAATTTTTTTGAAAAAAGTTCTTGACATTTAAAAATTATTGTATTATATTGTTCTTAAAGTTGATTGAAACAACGAAAAGGATAAAATAATGAAAAAAATTTAAAAAAGTTCTTGACATTATAAAAAATATAGTATAATATAAGAACTGTAAAAAAGGAAATAAGAGACCTAACTCTTTGAAGACCTTAATAAAACTTCTAAATCACTTAGGGATTACCTGACGACCAAATGGTGTAACAAGCAGATTTGGAGAACGGTATGAGAGAGATAGCAAAAACCTCTCATTTTAATTAAATAGTTGAAGATTCCCGATTGCAATGTCGTGGTCAGGTGTAAAGAATGTCCAGTTCTATGGTTGCCAGATAGCTCAAGTACAGAGCATCAACTATTTAACTAAAGTCTTTATATAAACGGTTAGTATCGTCTAAATGTTAGGATTAGGAGATTCGGTTACGACAGATGTAGGATTAACAAACTACTATTAACCGTTTATATAAAGTCTTTTTATAAAGAGTTGTTATAAGGTATATAACAATTATATACAGAACCCCGACGATAAAACTGCATATGATTATTTGAATAAGCTCCTTTTTATGTTTCCAAAAATTGAAAACATTAGCAACTCTTTATAAAAAGACTTTATATAAACTCTTGATGCAATTCGGAATTGCTAGCCATAATAATGATATGATAGGGTTTTCATAGTTGGTTCGACTCCAACCAAGAGTTTATATAAAATTTTTAATTATGGGCAGGCTGCGAAGTTGGAGAGTCGCCTGGGTCTGTAAAACCCATCCCTTCGGGGTGAGTGTGTTCGAATCACACCCTGCCCACCATTTTTCTAATTATTTGAATACAATTTCCAAAAAGGACTTATATATGCTCGTGTGGTGTATATGTGTGCACACAAAATTAATACACCTAACATTCAGTATGAGGTTTGACTGAGAAAACTATATAAGAAAGCATTAAGATTTTGCTCCATAATGAATTGTGCAATAGTTATGTTGATGTAATTGTATTCAAATAATTAGAAAAAATTGTCATCTTTATTATCTTAAATACATCGTATTTAGATAATGGTTCTCTAGTGAAACTGGTGTACACGTCTGTCTGAAGAACAGAAGAATGGGGTTCGATTCCCTGGGGAACCACCATGGGCTGATAAGCTAGCGGGAAACTGATGCCCTTGCACGGCATTTTCGGGAGTTCGAATCTCCCTCGGTCCACCAATTTAAGTTTTAACAATGGAATACAAAAATAGTGAAAATTACGTATAAGTATCTGTTTTTGGAAGACATTAGAAGAAGTAGGGGTGATATCCTAACGATTCTATGTCTATGCTGATGGAAAGACATCGGACAGTTTGGAAAGACAACCTTCTAATTGTTTTATTGTATTCAGGAAGTTAAACATAGAATACAGCATGGACCCAATGTACAATTAAAAGATTAAGTGGGAGGCTCATCCATAAAGAGTGTCACAGTATTTATGGCGGTGAAAATTGAAACAAATTAGCATTTCTTATCAATTTGAAATTATATCGTTTCTTTTTTATCGTGATTTAATTGGAGAATAAGTTGAATGAAAGAAAAATTAGAGATGATTGAATCAATACTTTCAATAATCGTTTCATTAATTGCGATTTATGGAAGTATTATAGCATATCAATCTGGATTTATACATAAAACAGTATCAGTTGTAGAACATCATTATGAAGATGTTGTTAAAACTGTTGAAAAAGATTTTTAAAAATAATTATTGACAATTAAATAAAATTGTTTTATAATTATATTAATAAAGGTTGCTTATGGTCAACCTGTATAGAAGAAGTTAAGAGAAATCTTATCACTATTTTGCTTAAAACGAAGTGATGAAAAATATTAGTGGTGCAATGTTTCAATAAATTGTAGGAACAACGATTTATCCACGATATCGTTAGGAAACAATATCAAGTAATCACATACCATAAATTTTATCTTGACGTAGCCCAACCTGGTTAAGGCACCTGTTTTGGGTACAGGAGATTGGTGGTTCGAGTCCACTCGTCAAGACCATAACTTATTGATTTTACTACATTTTTTGTAAAATTACTTGAACAAAAAGTCTAATGGGTCTCTACCATTAGCGTTAGGATTCACGGCAATTTTGCAGACATCCTTCATAAGCATTACGATAAGATGCTTTTAACAAAAATATAGTCCTTTAGGTGTGAAACCCACCTTGGCACAATTGGTTTCCGTTTAATTATTTTGGGTGTTAAATAAATAATCGGTAAATGATTTTCGTAATAAATCATTATCTTTACCATAGGATAGAGTATGGTTGGTTAAATGTTCTACCAGACAAATTGTTTAATATGCATTAACAACAATAGTTCAAACACATTTCGGTATGCCCTTCACAACCGTTCCGTTAAGACGGTTTTTATTTATGGGTAGGTGTCCAGAATGGTTATGGAACGGTCTGCAAAACCGTTATATGTGGGTTCGAGTCCCATTCTGCCCTCCAATTATAGAGCAGTGGTGTAACTGGTTAACATGCGGTCCTGATAAGACTGAGACGTGGTGAGTTCAAATCTCCCCTGCTCTACCAATAATTTTATTTGACAATAATTCATTTTTGTAATATAATTAATAGAAAGGATAATTAAATGAATTTGGAAGAAGAATACCAAAAAATAGTTTATTATTATAACCTTTATTTAAAAGATAAAGGTGTAATTTTACCTAAATTAAAAATTAATAACAAATACACAAAAGATGCTTTGGCATTAATAAAAACTTTTGAAGGTTATCCTAATACAAAAATTATTTCAAAAGATGAATTAACAAAATTTATTCAACAATTTTATCCAAATGTTACTGATGTTCAGCAAGCAAGACATTTGGCAATGCAAAAAGGATGGTATATTGCTTCTGGAACAAGAGGTGATAATAATAATCTTAAAAATGGTGAATATAAATTAATTTCATTAGAAATAGCATATCCTGGATTTATTAAAAATAGAAGAACAGGATTGAATAATGATGATTTTGAAGAAATTAAAAAAGAATATGATTATAGATGTGCTTGTTGTAGATCAAAAGAAGGAGAACCTCATTTTCATCATAAAAATGTTATAGTTCAACTTCAACAAGGTCATATGAATCCAACAAAAGATTTAGTTAAAGGAAATATTATCCCTCAATGCCAAATCTGTAATAGACCGGATAAAAATAGATGGATATATGATAGTTTTGGTAGAGTTATTGATATTGCTAATACATCTGAAGGACATAGAATTATTAAAAATTTTATTTCAAAATTATCTGATACTGATAAGCAAGAGATTAAAAGGATGTTAAATGATTAAAACTGATAGATATACTCTTTATTTAGATGATTGTAGAAATGTATTAAAACAATTGAATGATAATTCTATTGATTTAATCATTACTGATCCACCATATTTTATTGATGGTATGGGAAATGATTGGAATAAAGAGAATCTATCAAAAAAAGTTAAAAAAGCAAAAGTTGTTGGTGGATTACCTGTTGGTATGAAATTTGATGTAGAACAGGGTAAAAAATTACAGGAATTTATGGAACCGATATGTAATGAATTTATGAGAATATTAAAACCAGGTGGTTTTTGTATCATATTTTCACAAGCAAGATTATATCATAGAATGGCGATGGCAACAGAAAACGCAGGTTTTGAAATAAGAGATATGTTAGGTTGGAAGTATGAGGGACAAGCAAAAGCATTTTCATTAAATCACTTTGTGAAGAAAATGAAGAACTTAACAGAAGAAGAACAAAACCAGATAATAAAAGAAATGGAAGGTTGGAAAACACCACAATTAAAACCACAAATTGAACCTATGGTAATGGCACAAAAACCAAAAGAAGGAACTTTTATAGAAAACTGGATTAAATACAATGTTGGTTTAGTTAATACAACAGAGTCATTAGACGGTATGTTTCCTGGTAATATAATGGAAGTTTCTAAAAAAGAAAAAGAATCAAACATTGAACATTTAACAGTAAAACCAGTTAAATTAATATCTCATTTAGTAAAATTATTTTCTAAAGAAAATCAAATTGTTTTAGATGCTTTTATGGGTAGTGGTTCACATGGTGTTGCTTCATTACAAAATAATAGAAAATTTATTGGAATAGAAATAGATAAAGATTATTTTGAAATTGCTAAAGAAAGAATTGAGAAGAATATTTAACATAAATCCTCTTAACTAAAGTTATTATTAGATAATACTGATGCGATAACGTTTAAGCAAAATGAGTTTAATAATAATGAATACACAATGATTGCAAGCATTGGTTAATGATTTATGATTAAGTTAGAGTAGGGATAGCTCAAATCTTCATAGAGCACCGGCACGAGGAGTCGGTGGTTATCGGTATGAAATCCGATTCCCTACTTGCAGAATATCTAATAGGAGTATAGCCAAGTGGTTGAAGGCAACGGACTCCAAATCCGTCAGATTATTTAATCTCTCGTGGGTTCAAATCCTACTGCTCCTGCCAATTATATATCCGAGATACAAGTGGAGCATAAATAAGAAAATTCTATAGATACCAGCTTATTTAAGATTAGGACACCTTCCTGACGGATATGCCAATTTTTACGAACAGAAGTATATATCAGTAATGTGGTATATTCTTGTGTTCGTAGTTCAACGGTAGAACAATGGTTTGTGGTACCATATATGTGGGTTCAACTCCCACCGATCACCCACCTGACTTTGATAATAACCTTTTCGTGGTGTTGGGTATAAGTAATTTATATTTGAATGAAACTAATAATTATCAAAAATTATTGAACTTAATATTGAACTAAAATTATGATAAATACTTATAGAAACTATATTAGGAGTTCAAATTGCATTATTTAATTTATAAAATAACTAATCTTGTTAATAATAAAATATATATTGGTAAACATCAAACTGAAAATAAAGATGATGAATATATGGGTTCAGGAAAAATACTTCATAAAGCTATTGAAAAATATGGAATGGATAAATTTAAAAAGGAAATACTATTTGAATGTGCTAATGAAGAAGAAATGAATCAAAAAGAAGCAGAAATTGTTGATGAAGAATTTATTGCTCGTCTTGATACATATAATATTAAATTAGGTGGTCAAGGTGGATGGGATCATTGTAATAACAATTCAGAAATGCAAGCAAAAAAAGCAAAAGATAATTGGATTAAATATGGAAAAAATCATCCAATAATAATAGGAATAAAAAATTTTTGGGATTCATTGACTGAAGAAGAATATAATGATTATATTGAAAGAATATCAAAAAGTTGTATAGAATATTATAAAACTCATGATAATCCATTTAAAGGGAAAAAACATACAGAAGAATCTAAAAGAAAAATTGGCAAAGCAAATTCTATTAATCAAAAAGGTGAATTAAATTCTCATTATGGTTGTTGTTGGATTCATAATGATGAACTAAAAGAAAATAAAAGTATTAAAAAAGAATTGTTAGAAGAATATTTGAATAACGGTTGGGAAAAAGGTTCTAGAAAAATTTATTATAAGAATAAAAAAAGTTCTTGACAATCTTATTTTTATAGATTATAATAATCTATGTAAAGAGGTTAAAGAAGTTATAAATACATCGTGAATAAGATTGAAAGATATGATTTAGGAACTGGTCATATAGAACATCGTGGTTCGCCAGTTCCTGATGAAAAATTGTGATTCCTTTACATCCAATACCTTCTCGTGGTAGGAATCGTAAGTAGTAATTATGATTACGAAACAAAACTTGGGTATGAAAGTGATAAATGGTCTTTTTAAGACAAGGATAATAACATATCTTCTTTATAAATATTTTTGTTATTATCTAAAGATGGTTATAGCAATTACTTCCAAACGTTATATGCGACTAGGGAGAATCCAGAGAGTATTGAGTTAGTGTCAAAAAAGCTATAAAATTGTTTAGAGAGGATTACCTTATTTCCTTTCAGTAATCCTCTCACTTAAATGATTTTGAAAAAGGATATTTAAAAAATGGGGGTATCGCACAACTGGCAGTGCACTTGGCTTTTAACCAAGAATAGTCGGGGTTCGAGTCCCCGTGCCCTCACCAATTTTATAATTATTTAATACCATTGATGTTAATAATGGTGTAGAAGTATAATAGCACGTCAAGTCTGAGTATCTTATTTAGGTAAACACTGTAAAGAGAAAAGCTGGAAGGGTTTATTAATAAATAGAATCATTGATGATCACAATGAATGAAGCCATAAGAGTAATTAACTTATGTGCCAATGGTATTAAATAATTATAAAAATAAGGTTGTATGATAGTTTATGTAAAACGTTATCAGATTATGATAAAAATTCGGTTCAAATCCGTGCAACGTAATTA
>Ga0247610_10003870_pt1 | contig 16187 bp, 13 predicted proteins | sample 174DNAGHGhighgp2_FD_193483 | JGI IMG/M metagenome (GOLD analysis project Ga0247610, IMG submission 193483) | Sheep rumen microbial communities from Palmerston North, Manawatu-Wanganui, New Zealand - 1742 DNA GHGhigh gp2 | ecosystem: Host-associated > Mammals > Digestive system > Stomach > Rumen... | reverse complement strand
AACCGGCTCTCGCAAGAGGCGAACTCAGGGCCATCGGTGCCACCACGCTCAACGAATACCAGAAATATTTCGAAAAGGACAAGGCCTTGGAGCGAAGGTTCCAGACCGTCATGGTGGACGAGCCCGACGAGATGAGCGCCATCAGTATCCTCCGAGGACTGAAGGAGCGTTACGAAAACCACCACAAGGTGCGTATACAAGACGATGCTTGCATCGCGGCCGTCAAACTCTCAGAGAGATACATCAGCGACCGATTCCTGCCCGACAAGGCCATTGACCTCATGGACGAGGCGGCGGCGAAACTCCGCATGGAGCGCGACTCCGTGCCCGAGGAACTCGATGAAATAACCAGGAAACTCGCGCAACTCGAGATAGAACGCGAGGCCATCAAGCGGGAGAACGACCAACCCAAACTCACACAACTCGACAAGGAAATCGCCGACCTCAAGGAAAAGGAGCAGGCCTTCAAGGCCAAATGGGAGAACGAAAAGCAACTCGTCAACCGCATCCAACAGGACAAACTCAACATGGAGGCTCTCAAGTTTGAAGCCGAACGCGCCGAACGGGAGGGCAACTACGGCAGGGTGGCGGAGATACGCTACGGAAAGCTGCAGGAATTGGCTAACGACATCGAGGCCATCAAGACGCAACTCCACGAGGCACAGGGTGGCGACTCCATGGTGCGCGAGGAGGTCACTGCCGACGACATTGCAGAAGTGGTGAGCCGCTGGACGGGAATACCCGTCACAAGGATGCTGCAAAGCGAGCGCGAGAAACTCCTCCACCTCGAAGAAGAACTCCACAAGCGCGTCATCGGACAGGACGAGGCCATCTCTGCCGTCAGCGACGCCGTAAGACGGTCGCGGGCCGGACTGCAGGACCCGAAACGCCCCATCGCATCCTTCATCTTCATGGGAACCACCGGCGTGGGAAAGACGGAACTGGCAAAGGCACTGGCGGAATACCTCTTCAACGACGAGACGATGATGACTCGCATCGACATGAGCGAATACATGGAGAAATACAGCGTATCAAGACTCATCGGAGCACCTCCGGGATACGTGGGATACGACGAGGGAGGACAACTCACCGAGGCCGTCAGGCGCAAGCCTTACTCCGTCGTGCTCTTCGACGAGATTGAAAAGGCGCACCCCGACGTGTTCAACATCCTACTCCAGGTGCTTGACGACGGCAGACTCACCGACAACAAGGGAAGGACTGTCAACTTCAAGAACACCATCATCATCATGACCTCCAACCTCGGAAGCCAGTTCATACAGAGTCAGATGGAAAAACTCAACGACTCCAACCGGGAGAAAATCATCGAACAAACCAAGAACCAGGTGATGGAGATGCTCAAGAAGACCATTAGACCGGAATTCCTCAACCGCATCGACGAGACCATCATGTTCCTGCCGCTCACAAAGGAGGAAATCGCCGACGTCGTGAGGCTGCAGATGAAGAACCTCGCCAAGATGCTCGAACCGCAAGGTTTCCAACTCGAGGCCACGCCACACGCCATAGAATATCTCGCCGAAATGGGATACGACCCGGAGTTCGGGGCTAGGCCGGTGAAAAGGGCCATACAGCACCTTGTGCTCAATGAGCTATCACGACGCATCCTCGCCGAGGAGGTCACTCGAGACAAACCCATCATCATCGATGAGTTCGGCCAGGGCCTCATCTTTAGAAACTAAGAGGAAAAGGAGAAAAAAGAAGAAAGTAGAAGCAAGTAGGAAATCTTAGCAAAGCCTAGGATTTCCTACTTCTTCCTATAGCCTCCTACAACTTCCTACTTCTTCCTACATCTTCCTACAACTTCCTATAGCTTCCTATATTCTAGCCTCTCGCTTGAAACAAAAAAATCTTTTTTGTTTTGCTTTCCATTATATTTGCACTATCTTTGCAAGCGATGATAGTCATCCGAAACAAATACCTGCCCATACGAGGATTCGCCGCCATCAACATCTGCGGCATCCTGTTTTGCCGGCCCAACACAAGGCTGACACCTCGACTCATCAACCATGAGCGGATACACACGGCGCAGATGAAAGAGATGGCTTTCATCTTCTTCTACATCTTCTACGTCTTCGAATGGCTCTACCGACTCACCAGGCGCGGAAACGCCTATTTCAACATCTCATTCGAAAGAGAGGCCTACCGTCACGAGCACGACCGCAAATACCTCAAACGCAGAAAGCACTACGCCTGGTGGAAATACCGCAAACCCTATCACAAAAGATACTGAACCCTCCTATTCCATCCTATCCCATACCATACAATAAGAGGAACCACCTTGCGGGTGGCTCCTCTTATTGTTTCTACGACAATCGGCCTTAGAGGTCGCTGTAACTGCCTGAGAAAGTGGTGGTTTGCATATCGCCGGTCTGGAATCCCCTCTTGAGCCAGCGCATGCGCTGCTCCGAGGTGCCGTGAGTGAACGACTCCGGCTGTGAGTAACCCTGCGACTGCTCCTGCAAATAGTTGTCGCCGATGTGCTGTGCACAGTTGATGGCCTCCTTCATATCGGTGTCATCGAGCGACTGGAACGCCCTGTTCTCATAATGTGCCCACACGCCGGCGTAGTAGTCGGCCAACAACTCCAAGCGGACACTGAGCTGGTTCGACTGCTTTGAGTTGGAACGCTGCATCTGTGCGTGCGTCTTGCCTAGGATGCCAAGCAGGTTCTCCACGTGGTGACCCACCTCGTGGGCGATGACATAGGCACGGGCGAAGTCGCCACCCGACTTCAATTGCGTCTCCATCTGCTTGAAGAACGACAAGTCAAGATACAACTTCTGGTCGGCTGAGCAATAGAATGGTCCAACAGCGGAGGTGGCACCACCGCAGTTGGTCTGAACACTGTTCTTGAAAATCACAAGCGTGGGAGGCGTGTACTGAGCATTGAACTCCTTGCGGAACACTGCCGACCAAACATCCTCGGTGCTGGCGAGAATCTGCTTGCAGAACTTCACCTGAGCCTCTTCCTCTGGCGAATAGGTTTGCTCCGTGTTCTCCTCCTGGCCCGTCATGCTGCCCAAGCCACCGGTCGATTGGATGACTTCCAGAGGATTGCCACCCATCAACAACGCGATAAGACCTATGATGATCATGCCACCAATGCCCATTCCGGCCATCGTGCCACCACTCATTCCTCGGCGATCCTCAAAATTCTCGCTTTCTCTTCTTCCGTCAAGATCCATAATAATGATTTTGATTAGTATTTTTCAATTCATAGGCATTACTGCCATATCATTCAATTGCAAAGATAATAAGTTTTTTTGAATCACCTACTTTTTTGGCACTTTTTTAAATCATGAAGCGACGATATTTTACATGGAATGGCTCAAATGACTATTTTTTGCGGAAAATGACACTAAAATTTGCAAATGTCGCCTTTTTTACCTAACTTCGCAACATAGTTAGAAATCAAAACATATTATATTATGAATAAACACGAGAAATTTGTCATCACCATCAACCGACAGTTCGGGACGGGTGGACACGAGGTGGGCGCAGCCATCGCTGAAAGACTGGGCGTCAAACTACTCGACAAGCAAATCCTGGAAGCAGTGGCAAGGAAATTCGACATCGACCAGGAGACAGTGGACAAACTGGAGTCAAGAAACATGTCGTGGTGGGACGACTTCACACAGTTCTACCGCTCATACATGATCGACAACAACTACCAAGACCTCGGACCGCAACTCACCTCGCACCAACTCTTCGAGGCGCAGGCGGCGGTCATCAAGCAAATCGCGGAGGAGGAGTCGTGTGTCGTCATTGGACGGTGCGCTTTCGACATCTTCAAAGACCATCCCAACTCTCTCAAAATCTTCATCCATAGCCCGGAGGAGAAACGCATCAGGCGCATCGTGGAGAAATACGGCGTGTCACCCGACGACGCCAAACTCATGATCGTGGACAACGACTACACACGTGAGCTGTACACCAAGACCTTCACAGGCAGCGAGTGGTATGACGCACGCAACTACGACGTCTCTCTCGACGTCAGCAAATTCGGCCTCAACGGCACCGTCAACTACCTCATGGCTCTCGTCGGGGATGACTGATTTCAATTGAAAATTTGAAGATTGAAAATTGCATTTTTGGAGCAGCGAGAGCAGAGTCAAGCTTGCTTGGACTCTGCCGAGTCGCGACAAAAATCAGCGAAGTTAATTTTTGGAGCAGCGAGAGCAGAGTCAAGCTTGCTTGAACTCTGCCGAGTCGCGACAAAAATCAGCGAAGTTAATTTTTGGAGCAGCGAGAGCAGAGTCAAGCTTGCTTGAACTCTGCCGAGTCGCGACAAAAATCAGCGAAGTTAATTTTTGGAGCAGCGAGAGCAGAGTCAAGCTTGCTTGGACTCTGCCGAGTCGCAACAAAAATCAGCGAAGCTAAAATTGAAGATTGCGCCAACACCCCGGTGCAACAAATGGTGCGGCTGTAAGGGCGGGTCTTGTGCCCGCCTGCCGCCAAGAGGTCGGTGCCAAGTGGTAGAGACGGGATACATCCCGTCTCAGTGCGCACCACCTCATTTGGCGTGGCATTCCGCTGGTGAGACGGGATGTATCCCGTCTCTACAATAGCGAACCGAGCCGTTTGGCGTGGCATTCTTTTCATTTCATCCTTACAGCACGAAAATTTTTTCCTTTTTGAGAAACGCTTGCGTTATTTTCTTACTTACAGCTATTTTTCTTGCCTTTCTATTTCTTTTTTTAACGAAGCGTTTTTTTATTAATTGTTATTCAGATGGATGCAGGCTTGTGTATAAATTAGACTCGAGGGGTGGGGTCTTTGATTAAAAGTCGATACAACAAATTAGACACCCTACTTCCGAAACTTGAGTTATTAATTTGGTGCACCACTAGCCGTTGATGGAAAATTCAGGGACAATTATATGATAATTCGCGTGAAAAAACAAAGGAGTTTTTGTTTTTTCCCGAGCCGCGGCGGTCCAACTTCGCCATGATGCCTTTGGGCGGCCTTTTCATTGGCCGCCCTTTCCGGCATCATGCTCGGTGGCCCGAGTGATTTTCTTTTTTAGGGAGAACTATTGAGCCAAACGAAAACCGTAGTTGATGCCGCGGATCGACGGATTGTAGGAGTCGCGGTACGAAACAAGGCAGTACCTCGCGAGGTGGTACCAACTGCCGCCACGTTTAACACGGTACGAGCCCGATGCAGGCCCCTTGGGGTCTTTCTGAGTAGAAGAATCATAAGGCCCGTAATAGTCCTCGCACCACTCCCACACATTGCCAGACATATCATAAAGGCCAAGAGCATTGGGGCTCTTCTCTCCCACGGGATGGGTGGTACTTCCACTATTGCCTTCATACCATGCCACGGCATCAATGTCGGCACCTCCGGCATATTTTGTATTCTCCAATCTCTTGTTTCCTCCACGTGCGGCAAACTCCCACTCTGCTTCGGTCGGCAGGCGAAACTGCTTTCCTGTCAGCTCGTTCAATTTACTGATAAACTTCTGACAATCATCCCATGAGACATTCTCCACAGGATTTTTGTCACCCTTGAACGCAGATGGATTCTCACCCATCACAGCCTCCCATTCCTCTTGCGTCACCTCGTATTTGCCGATGGAGAATGAGGAAACAGTCACCTGATGGGCGGGCTTTTCATTATCCCATGCATCATCACCCTGCTCTGCAGTAGCACCCATCATAAACGTGCCGCCCTCAACGGGAACCATGTTATTGACCAAATTGTCAACAATATGTTTTTTATGCCAAACACCATATAATTCCACCCCCAAGAGCAAAACCAGAGCGATGGCAGCAGCAATACCCACAGGCTTCAGCCATTTGTAACTTGAAGTTTCCTCGTTCGACTCATCCAATACTTCTGGCTCATCTTGGACATATGCCCGGCCTGCCCCAATAGGCTTATATGCGCCATTGGAATTGCCTGAGACTTCTTTCCTTTCCGAATCGTCTGAAACTACCGCACCATCAGGCTCCTTGTAGTCTTTGCTTTCCAAAGGAATATTTTCCTCTCCTTTCACAGAAACCACTTCTAACTCAATGTCCTCTTCAGGGATATCCTCAGAATCATCACTAGGCACGGGGTTCTCTGATGGTTTCAATTGTTCCACTTCTACCTTTGGACTCTCCTCGTCTTCCGTCATCCCCTGATTAAGGAATGCCAATATCTCCTCCACCGACTGTGGGCGGTCGTTTTGGTCGGGAGCCATCAGCCAAACAATCAAGTTGCGAAGACGCTCACTCAAGGAAGAAGGCAGCGGAATGGAATCGCGCTTGCCCGGCGTGCGGTCACTGTTGATGACGGAGGGGTCATTGGGTTTCTTGCCTGTAAGCAGGTTATACAGCGTGGCGCCGAGGGCGTAGAAGTCTGTCCAAGGCCCCATGTTCTCCCTGATGCCCGCCAACTGCTCGATGGGTGCATAGCCGGGGGTGTAGGCGAACGACGAGGAGGATGACCGCTCTTCATCGGCAGTGGCTACATATTTGCTTGCACCGAAGTCTATCAGCACGGCCTTTCCCTTACCGTCCACCATGATGTTGGCGGGCTTGATGTCCAGGTGGCATAGAGACGGCACTTGGTGGTGGATGCTGCCCAAAGCCTCCAGCATCTGCTTGAGGATGCTGGTCACGGTTTTCTCGTCAAACGGCCTGCCCGAACGCTTGAGAATGTCGGCGAGACTCTCACCCTCGACGAAGTCCATCACATAATATGCTGTGCCATTCTCCTCGAACAGGTCGTGCACCGGCACGAGGTGGGTGTTGGAAAGGTGAGCCAACCGGCGCGCCTCGTTCAGGAAACGTTTCTTATGGCTTTTGAAAAGTTCGCGGCTGCTCCTCAACACGAAAATCTTCTTCCCGTCATCATCACGGTCACAAGTGCCGCTCAAGAAGAATTCCTTTATGGCCACCCGCTTGCCCAAAAGCACCTGCTCCGCCTCGTAGGTGATGCCGAAGCCTCCCTGGCCCAGCACGCGGCGGATGGCGTAAGTGCCTGATTTCAGCGTGGTGCCAACTTTCAAAACATTTTCTATGTCAAATGCCATGGCGTGTTTTTAATGGATGAATAATATGGTTTGAGTTGCAAAAATAGGCATTTTTTTGAAAAATACAAAAGGATTGAACAAAAAAGGCGACAGGATGCCGAATATGCAAGGAAATGACCACCGCTGTCGTGGTCATTACCCGGTGTGTTAGCACGGCGGTTTGGGGGTGGCGGTGTGCACGGCGGTTTTGGGGTAGCCGTGTCGGAAACAAAGACAATTGACTTCCGCTTCGCACGTCGACCGTTGGTTCCAGCAGAACATTCTTGTCAAAAGGTGGGCTCTTAGATTTGGATATCCGAAAAAAATGATTACCTTTGTAGTGATATTCCAAACTCAACTCAAGAATTATAAGTTAAAAACATTACCAAGTTATTTTTTTACTTTTACAAAATAATAAATTTGTTTAACTAAAATCATCGTTATGAAGAAAATCATTATCGGGATGCTGGCTTTTGCTCTGTGCCTTGGTATGAACTCATGCAAGGAAAAGGCCACCCCAAAAGAAGACAAAACGTCTAAAGAACAAACGTCAACGAAGGAAGAAAAAGAGACCCCTTCCATGAAAGCTGCTCAATTCTTGGAAAAAGCCAAAGCCGAGGGCGAAAAATGGAGCCAGGACGAATGGAAGGCCGCCTTCAAAGAAATGATGGATATTTACATAGGTATGGCTGCTAACACAGCCGTATTGGAAATAAAAAAAGATGAAGAAAAAGACCCCGCCAAATTGGCTGAGTTGGATACCAAGATTAAGGAAGCAGAAAAAGAAGGTGATGATTTCTTGAAAGAATTCGGTGAGACAGCAATGAAGTCACCCAACGGCATTTTGCTCATGCTCGACGAAGAATGGATGAACGATTTCAAGAAAAAATATGACGTCAACCTCAACTTCAAAGCAAAAAAGTAAACCCTTGAACAAGTAACCCGACTTTCGCATTCTAGTGTGCAAGGGGAGTTAAAGGGAGCATTTGTCCCTTTAACTCCCCTTGTTAAATTATTAATTATTTATCCTCCTCTTTAACTCCTGAAAAAACTCCTTTTTAACTCCTGAAAAAACTCCCTATATCCGAGCGATAGCGAAACTTACGTCAATTTATCACCTTTTTTTTGCTCCTTTGCCGAAATATGTGTAATTTTGCACGAATTTTCAAGGAATCAAATAAAGACAGAATGAATATCTCTCTAAAATGGCTGAAAGAATACGTTGATTTCAACCTTTCACCAGAAGAAACCTGCGCCGCCCTCACCTCCTCAGGACTCGAGGTGGGCGCATTGGAAGAAGTGCAAAGTATCAAAGGCGGACTCAAGGGCCTCTTCGTGGGCAAGGTGCTCACCTGCGAGCCACACCCCAACTCCGACCACCTGCATGTCACCACCGTCGACCTGGGACACGACACACCGTCGCAGATTGTCTGCGGCGCGCCCAATGTCGCCGCCGGCCAGAAAGTAATCGTGGCCGACCTCGGCTGCGTGCTCTACGACGGTGACAAGGAATTTGTCATCAAGAAGTCGAAACTGCGCGGCGTAGAGTCGTGCGGCATGATCTGCGCCGAGGACGAAATCGGCGTGGGAAGCAGCCACGATGGCATCATCGTCCTTCCCGACGACGCACCCGTGGGCATGCCGGCAGCAGAATACTACCACCTGGAGAGCGACTGGCTCATCGAGGTGGACATCACCGCCAACCGCGCCGACGCCCTCTCACACTGGGGCGTGGCACGCGACCTCTACGCCTGGCTCAAGCAGAACGGCTACGAGACCTCACTCCACCGTCCCTCATGCGACGAGTTCGCCGTCGACGACCACTCGCTGCCCATCAAGGTGACCATCGAGAACACCGAGGCATGCCGCCGCTACGCCTGCGTCAGCATCACCGGATGCGAGGTGAAGGAGTCGCCGGAATGGCTGAAAAACCACCTCACCACCATCGGACTGCGCCCCATCAACAACATCGTCGACATCACCAACTATGTCATGATGGCATACGGCCAGCCCCTCCACACCTTCGACGCCGACATGGTCGTCGGTCATCACATCGTCGTCAAGCCACAGCCCGAAGGAACGAAATTCGTCACCCTCGACGGCGTGGAGCACATCCTCGGCCCCTACGACCTCGCCATCTGCAACGAAGAGGAGCCGATGTGCATCGCCGGCGTCTTCGGTGGCAAGGGCAGCGGCACCTACGAGACTACCCGCGACGTGGTGCTCGAGAGCGCACTCTTCCATCCCACATGGATTCGCAAGAGCGCACGGCGCCACGGACTGAGCACCGACTCCTCCTTCCGCTTCGAGAGAGGCGTCGACCCCAACGGCACCATCTACGCCCTCAAGCAGGCTGCCATTCTATGCAAGCAACTGGCTGGTGGCAAGATCTCCATGGAGATTTGCGACAACTACCCCAACCCGGTGCCCGACAGCATCGTGGAACTGAGATACGACTACGTCAACGCGCTCATAGGCAAGGACATCCCCGTGGAGACGGTGAAGAGCATCGTGGAAAGCCTGGAGATGACCATCGAGAAGGAGACCGACGAGGCCATCACCCTGCGTGTGCCGGCATACCGCGTCGACGTGCAGCGTCCCTGCGACGTGGTGGAGGACATCCTGCGCATCTATGGCTACAACAACGTGGAAATCCCCACGCAACTCAACAGTTCGCTCGTCATCAAGGGCGAGGAGGACCAGAAGCACAAGCTGCACAACCTCGTGGCAGAGCAACTCGTGGGCTGCGGCTTCAACGAAATCATGAACAACTCCCTCACCAAGGCCGCCTATTACGACGGGCTGGAGGCATTCAAGCCCGAGAACCTCGTGCGCATCATGAACCCCCTCAGCAGCGACCTCAACGTGATGAGGCAGACACTTCTCTTCGGAGGACTCGAGAGCGTGGCCTACAACATCAACAGAAGGAACCCCAACATCAGGTTCTTCGAATTCGGCAACTGCTACCAGTTCGACCCGGAGAAGCAGAACACCGACGACCCCATGAGGGCCTACAAGGAAGAGCGCCATCTCGGCCTCTGGGTGACAGGAAAGCGCGTCAGCGGCAGCTGGGCCCATCCCAACGAGGACAGCACCTTCCACGAGTTGAAAGCATATGTGATGAACATCCTCGCCAGGGTGGGCGCACAGCAAGGACAACTGGTGACGAAGGCCGGCGACAGCGACATCTTCGCCAAGTCGATGGTGATGGAGAACCGCGGCGGAAGGCCCATCGTGGAAATGGGCATCGTGGCAGCCAAACAGCTCAAAGGCTGCGACGTGGAGCAACCCGTCTATTACGCCGACATCAACTGGACCCAACTCATGAAACTTGTCAAGAAAAACAAGGTGCAGTTTGCCGAGATATGCAAGTTCCCCGCCGTCAGCCGAGACCTCGCACTCCTCCTCGACAAGGCTGTGGAGTTCGAACAGGTGGAGCAGATAGCACGCGCCACGGAGAAGAAACTCCTCAAGAGCGTCGAACTCTTCGACGTCTATGAGGGCAAGAACCTCCCCGCGGGAAAGAAGAGCTACGCCGTCAACTTCATCCTACAGGACGACCAGCGCACCCTGCAAGACAAGCAGATTGACGCCATCATGAACAAACTCATGAACAACCTCAAGACAAAACTCAACGCGGAAATAAGATAAGTCACGTTGGCAGTAACGAAGCATTCGTGACCCATTCGTGATAATTCGTGTCAAACAAACCAGCAAATTTCTGAAAATTAACTTACATCAAGCCAAAAACGATAAATCCAAAACAATATGGGAAGAGCATTTGAATATCGCAAAGCGACAAAACTGAAGAGATGGGGCCACATGGCCAAGACGTTCACACGCATCGGCAAGCAAATCAGCATCGCCGTCAAAGCAGGGGGACCGGAACCGGAGAACAACCCCACACTGCGTGCCATCATAGCAAACGCAAAGCGCGAGAACATGCCGAAGGACAACATCGAGCGCGCCATCAAAAACGCAATGGGCAAGGACCAGAGCGAATACAAGGAGATGAACTACGAGGGCTACGGCCCACACGGCGTGGCCATCTTCGTCGAGACACTCACCGACAACACCACACGAACAGTGGGCGACGTGCGCTCGGTCTTCAACAAGTTCAACGGCAACCTGGGCACACAAGGTTCGCTCAGCTTCCTCTTCGACCACAAATGCGTGTTCACCTTCAAGAAGAAGGAAGGCATCGACATGGACGACCTCATCCTCAACCTCATCGACTATGGCGTGGAGGACGAATTCGACGAGGATGAAGAAGCCAACGAAATCACCATCTATGGTGAGCCGAAGAGCTTCGGCGACATCCAGAAATACCTTGAAAGCGAGGGATTCGAAGTAACCGGAGCTGAATTCACACGCATCCCCAACGACCTGAAGGATGTCACTCCCGAGCAGCGTGCCACCATAGAGAAGATGGTGGAGAAACTGGAGGACTTCGATGATGTGCAGACCGTGCACACCAACATGAAACCCGCCGAGGAATAACCACCACCATGGCCAACCGCAGAATCACCTACACCACCCGGGGCACATGCAGCCAACTCATAGAGGTGGAACTCGATGAAAACGACGTCATACGCGACGTCGTCTTCATCGGTGGATGCAACGGCAACCTGCAAGGCATACGCCAACTGGTCGTCGGGATGAAGGCAGAGGATGTCAAGCAACGACTCGACGGCATCAGGTGCGGATACAAAAGCACCAGCTGCCCAGACCAACTCTGCCGGGCCATCGAGCAAGCACAAAAAAATTGAAAATCTCTTATCCGAAACTATAGAAGCTAGCGAAGTTATCGCTAGCTTCTATAGTTTCTATAGTTACTATAGTTACTATAGCTACTATAGCGTCTATAGCTACTATAGCGTCTATAGTGTCTATAGCTACTATAGCGTCTATAGCGTCTTTCAAAACCCATAATCATCCTTGGTGACAATTCTGTCATACAGCACCTTTTGGGAACTGTCGGAACGGAGAATGTAGCGGAACGAGCATCCTGCATCCCTATAACGCTTGTAAGCCACATCCTGTCGCGTGGCTTTAATCATACCATCATCCAATTCTGCTCTCTTCTGCAAGATAACCTCCTCGTAGTCGCTCGCTTGGCTTATGCGACAGTATTGGATGAGAGTACGACTATCCTTTTCAAACACCATACTGTCGAGAAACACATTGTTTCCTAGATCCTGTGGACAATGCTTGCGGGTATATTCCTGTGCCTCGCGGTGGGCACGCTCCTCCAGACTCTCCTGATGGCAGCCGGCAAACAACAGTGCCAGCAAACCAAAAAACATCAATACTTTCTTATTCATGATTCTTTTTATATTCAAGTTTCGCATTCACTCTACTTTCAGACTTTCTTCACATCACATTTTCACTTACCACCATAACAAGGTGTCCAATTTGTAACCTGTTCTTTCATAAAAATACCGTTTTATTTTCTATGCCAAGAAGTCTTGTCCAACATTCGGTGCGCATATCCCCTCCCCTGTAGGGTCAGGTCTTGTGCCTGACCGCAAAGGGGCTGGGGTGGGGTCTTTGATTAAAAGTTGAAACACCAAATTAGACATCCTACTGCCAAAAGTCGAGTCATTTTATTCCATCCTCATCAGCCCCAAAATCCCCTGGGCGTTCAGGTTGCCTTGGTCTGCCGACTTGCTAAACCAATTCTCTGCCTCCTCAAGGTCTTTTTCCACACCATCGCCCAGGCAATAGCACCAACCCATATAGTCTTGAGCTTCAGCATGGCCTCGCCTTGCAGCACGAAGGAGATACTTCACCGCCTCGGCACTGTCACGAGGCTTGTCTTCATTGCCAAAATAATATTCCGAACCCTTTTGGAACAACTCAAACACATCGACCATGTCCTGCTCCTTGCTCACATAAGGCAACACATGACCTTTGTAGTTGTCGAAAGAGAACGACTGCTTGTGCCGCAAACTCGCCGGCAATTGGGACAACTTGATGTTGCCACCAAGAATGGTCACCACGTTGCCGTCACGGAAACCACATTTCAAGTCATTGCAGAAAGTGCCCCACTCATATTTCACCCATTTAGACTTGACATAACTGATGTTGGAGGCAATGACAATCATATGGGAAGAACCATCCAATGCCTCATCTATGGCTTCGGCATACTCCGCTTCGCCCAAACGGTCCAATTCCAAAGACGACAAAAAGACCTTCAATCCCTTGGAGACAAGGAATTGATAGACTTCTTCTGCATAGGCATAGTCCTCACTCTTCGAGGAGATGAAAACGTCGTACTCTGTCATAGGTTGCAGCAAACGAAAATGGCGGGAAGGACAAAACCACCCAGAGGGAAAGGCCTGAACCATCCGACATGTCTGACATGTCAGGCTTTTTTCCAATTCAACCGCGAAGATAAGCATTTTTTTTCAATTGCATATCACCACGATGGCAGAAAAATTAAAATTTATAAAAAACTTCATTTATTGTTTTGCTTTTTGCCCGACTTTCATTATATTTGCATTTCATACGAGAAAAACGAAATGGACCTCATCAGAAACTTTTGCATCATCGCACACATCGACCATGGCAAATCAACCCTGGCCGACCGTCTCTTGGAGCATACCAACACCATCCAAATCACTGAAGGGCAGATGCTCGACAACATGGACTTGGAGAGGGAGCGGGGCATCACCATCAAGAGCCATGCCATACAGATTGAATATGTGTACGAAGGAAAGAAATACCTGCTCAACCTCATCGACACCCCGGGACACGTGGACTTCTCCTACGAGGTGTCGAGAAGCATCGCCGCCTGCGAGGGCGCACTGCTCGTCGTCGATGCCACACAGGGCGTGCAGGCACAAACCATATCCAACCTCTACATGGCCATCGACCACAACCTCGAAATCATACCCGTCATCAACAAAATCGACATGCCACAGGCAATGCCCGACGAGGTGGAGGATGAAATAGTGGAACTACTCGGCTGCGACCCGGAAGACATCATACGGGCATCGGGGAAAACAGGCGAGGGCGTGGAGGACATCCTGCAGGCTGTGGTGAAACGCATACCACATCCCGTTGGCGACCCCAAGGCTCCGCTGCAGGCACTCATCTTCGACTCCGTCTTCAACTCCTTCAGGGGCATCATCGCCTACTTCAAAATCCAGAACGGCGTCATACGAAAAGGCGACAAGGTGAAATTCTTCAACACCGGGATGGAGTACGACGCCGACGAGGTGGGCGTGCTCAAGATGGACATGATACCTCGGAAGGAACTGAGCGCTGGCGAGGTGGGATACATCATCAGCGGCATCAAGGACGCCAAGGAGGTGAAGGTGGGCGACACCATCACCCACATCGCCAAACCTTGTGAAAAAGCCATTGAAGGATTCCAAGAGGTGAAACCCATGGTCTTCGCCGGCGTATATCCCATAGACCCGACCGACTATGAGAACCTGCGCTCGTCGCTGGAGAAACTACAGCTCAACGACGCATCGCTGTCTTTCTTCCCCGAGTCGTCGGTGGCGCTGGGATTCGGATTCAGATGTGGTTTCCTTGGACTACTGCACATGGAAATCATACAAGAACGCCTCGACAGGGAGTTCGACATGGATGTCATCACCACCGTGCCCAACGTCTCCTACATGGTGTATGACAAACAGGGTGGAAGCCGGGAGGTGCACAACCCCTCCGGACTGCCGGAACTGACGCTCATCGACCACATCGAGGAGCCTTACATCAAGGCGTCGGTCATCACCACCGCCAACTTCATAGGCCCCATCATGACATTGTGCCTCGACAAGAGAGGCGAACTCATCAGCCAGGAGTTCGTCAGCGGAAACAGGGTGGAGATACAGTTCTACCTGCCGTTGGGCGAAATCGTCATCGACTTCTACGACAAACTGAAGAGCATCTCCAAGGGATATGCTTCTTTCGACTACTACATCTGCGGATACAGGCCGTCGAAACTCGTCAAACTCGACATCCTCCTCAACGGGGAGCCGGTGGATGCCCTGTCAACGCTCACCCACCAGGACAACGCCGTGACCTTCGGAAGGCGCATGTGCGAGAAACTCAAGGAGCTCATCCCAAGGCAGCAGTTCGACATCGCCATACAGGCTGCCATAGGCGCGAAAATCATCGCACGCGAGACGGTGAAATGCGTGAGGAAGGATGTCACCGCAAAATGCTACGGTGGCGACGTGTCGAGAAAGCGAAAACTGCTGGAGAAGCAGAAACGCGGAAAGAAACGCATGAAACAAATAGGAAATGTGGAGGTGCCGCAGAAAGCGTTCCTCGCAGTGCTCAAACTAGACTGAACTGATTGACAAACTACACCTAAACACTTCACTTGGAAAGGAGAAAACCATGAAAGAATCGTCTTACACCACCCGTGACATCGCCAGGGAATTGGCACGTAAATACAGTACGATGACACATGATGAGTTGGACACACTCGAAAGCATACTCGTGCCGAAGAAATATGCGAAAAACGAACCCATCCTCAAGGAGGGGGAGGTGTGCCGCGACATACTATACATCCACACCGGACTCATCAGGCAGTTCTACCACAAGAAGGGGAAGATATTGACGGAACACATCGGCGTCGACGGCACCATCGTCATGTGCATCGAGAGCCTATTCAGGGAGGAACCCACCATACTGCAGATGGAGGCCATAGAGCCTTCCGTCTGCTACGCCTTGCCCAAAAAGAAACTGGAAGAGGTGGCCCTCCACAACGTCAACATACAAATCCTCTACCGTAAAATCCTCGAGGAGTCGCTCATCCTCTCACAAGTGCACGCCGACCTTGTCAGGTTTGAAACGGCGCAAAACCGATACAAGCGACTGAGAAAGCTCATGCCGAAAGTGGTGCAAAGGGCTCCCCTGAATTATATTGCCAACTACCTGCAGATGACCCCCGAAACCCTCAGCAGGGTGAGGTCGGCCACGCTGCTGGAATAAAAAAGCGAAAAACGAAAATAGGATGATGAAAAAGCAGGCCATCCATCAGCCCTTTTTCATCATCCTATTCTCTCCTATTTCCTCCTATCCTCTCCTCTCCTGACTTCGGGAATGCGTCACCCAAAATACCGTTTGAGGTCAAATAGCGGCTTGATGGCACGCTGTTCATCTGTTAGGAAGAGGGTCTTGGTCTGTTTTTGCTGATTGAATGGCA
>Ga0247610_10003868_pt1 | contig 16191 bp, 9 predicted proteins | sample 174DNAGHGhighgp2_FD_193483 | JGI IMG/M metagenome (GOLD analysis project Ga0247610, IMG submission 193483) | Sheep rumen microbial communities from Palmerston North, Manawatu-Wanganui, New Zealand - 1742 DNA GHGhigh gp2 | ecosystem: Host-associated > Mammals > Digestive system > Stomach > Rumen ... | reverse complement strand
TCTGCATTACCTTTAGTCATCACAGACTCTTTATCAATCTTGATGCCTACGATACCATCGCCATCCGTAATGGTTCCGGTTGTTGAGGCAAACACATTACCCCAACTCTCTTTCTTCATCCACTCGTCGTAGGTGATACCGAAACTGGCATTACCAGAAGCTGACTTGTACTTAATCCACACGTAATCGTAAGCAGTCCAGTCAGCACCAACATAAATGGCACCACCTTGATAATTTGCACCCAAAGTAATGGTGCTACCCTCAACTGTCACTGATGAAGACCAAGGATTGTAAGAACTGATCGGTAGTTCTTCCTTCGCACTTACACTCATAGCGACGAGTGCCATGACCATCAGAGTAAATAATTTTTTCATAAGCTTTTAATTTTTAATTGTTTGGTTAATATAAATATTGTTTGTATTCAGTTCTTAATCCGTGCTCCCTCCTGGCAGGAGGGTATTACACGGTGCAAAAATAGGAATTATTCCCGAAACCTCCAAATATTTCTATGTTAAAAAACGGATTATGACAAGAAAAGTCACAATTCTGCAAAGAAAGTATTAGGCAGAAAGTATTACGATTGCAAATATACACTTTTAAGTCGAAACATCCAAAGTTTTCGTTAAGAAAGTATCACCCTTTGAGGGCAGTGGGTACACTTTCAAAGACAACAGGCAGGAGCTTCTGGTTTATTCCCACGAAGGGAATGCATCATTCCCACGGTGGGAATCCTATGTTCCCACGGTGGGAATCCTTTATTCCCATGGTGGGAATGATGTGTTCCAATAAGGAGCATGTCTGAACGCCTTATAAATGAAAATGACATAACATCACAAACATCACCACAAACATCACCACCTCAATCCCTTTGTATATCGCTTTTTGCTGCAATTTGGTGATATTGTGATATTAAAAACAAAATTTTCCCAGTATCTGTTCGTTAGCCGAGTCAATGCGACTGTCGTCAATCTCACTGATATAGGTCAGTGTCGTATGCGGTGAGGTATGTCCCAGTGCCTTGGCGATGACGGAGATGTCAATATTGGAGTGGTAGGCGATGCTAGCCCAAGAATGGCGTGCCACATAAGATGTCAGCGATTGTCGCAGACCAATCATCCTGCCCATCTCCTTCAATTACAAACATATTTATCAATAATCTGCCGCATCGGTTCGGCTGCGCAAATAACAGTTGATGGTATTTTCTTCGGAACAGAGGCTGAGTTTAAAGCAGCGCAAACTGAAGCACCTGTCGTTTATGGTGACAAAGAAATAGCCCTTGGGACTTGGGGCTGGGGATGGAGCTCTAAAGTTGAATTTGCTGATGGTATCATGACAGGTACCCTTACAGGAGACAACGGTGCCACATACAACCTCGCTGGTCAGCGTGTGAACGAGAATTACAAGGGTATCGTTATCAGCTCATCGACGAATAATCATAAATAAGGTGGAACTCCCAAGGTTCCACCTTTTTAAGAAACCTTTCTGTGGTTAAAAGAGAGGCTTGCAGGTTTCAGTAACTAATAACGGGACTCTCCCCGAAAGGAAAGTCCCATTATTCATATTATCAACTTGTGGTTTACTTCATAAGAGCGTCGACAATCTCCTGCTCGTACCACTCAGCTTCCTTACGGTTGTAGAGTCCCATCCACCAGAGACCGGCAGTCTCGTATTGCTGGAACTTCGTCTTCAGGTACTTGGCGTACTTGATACGCTCTGCCATACTCTTACTCTCGTCGATAGCACCGAACTCACCAAAGATGAAGGGGATACCCACCTCGGAGGCACGCTTGCTGACACGAGCGAACACACCATCGATGGTAGCCTCGCAATCCTCATTGAACACGTAGATGTTATAATCATATTCCGAACCATCCTGGTTCTTACCAGCATTGTAGTTACAGAAGTTATAAGGATCGTAAGAGTGAATAGACAGATAAAGGTGGTTGCTTGACGGATCATCAGGCAGTTCAAACGCCTGAAGTGCCACATCGCTCGTACCAGTAGCGGCATAAGTGGTAATAGCAAGGTTACGATACCGGTTGTTTCCACCAGTAGCACGAACCACATTCACGAAATCCTGCTGCAACTTGTTGATAGCCTGGTAAGCACCATCCTCAACAGAAGAGGGAGCAGTCCACGAGTAACTCTTATTCAGTATCTCATTGAATGACTCAAAGATCAGATGCTCGTCATAGTTCTTGAAACGCTCAGCGATTTGTTGCCAGAACTTCTGGTAGCGGACAGTCTGCGTGGGATAGTCATCGATATCGGCATAGAGCCATGCTCCACCATCTGTACGTCCATCAGCAGCACCAGTGTCATGCTGAACGTTAAGGATACAATAGCAACCTGCATTGAGCACATAGTTGACCACCTCCTCTACACGGGTCATCCATTCCTCACTGATCTTATCATCGGCATCAACATGCGGATACCATGTCACAGGCACACGGATGATATTGAAACCCTTCTCTGCGATAGCATCAATAATCTCTTGTGTTGTAGTAGGCTGTCCCCATGAAGTCTCCCAGTCATTGACAGTCTTGGTGGTAGGATCCCACCAGTCGCCCCATGGGTTGGCATCGAGGGTATTACCAAGGTTATAGCCCATCACGAGGTTCTCCACCAGTTCAAAGGATGTCTCAAAGGGATCGTCAGGATCTGCACCGGCACCTTTCTGGGTGATGGCTATTGTCTTGCTGATACTACCAGTAGTGAAGGTAACAGTTGCAGTACGCTCCTCACCCATGTTCTTGGATACAGAGATCTTGTCATAACTGTACTTGTTGGCAAAGCCATAGCCAGCGTAGTTAGATAGCGTTACCCAGTCAGCATCCACAGAGGCTGTCCAGTCGCCATCACAGTTGATACCTACGATATAACTATTAGCACCCAAAGAGAAGTTCAGCGTAGAGAGTGCCCCCTCATCAGTACTCAGTAACTCTAAGATAGAGCCGGCACCACTTCTGCGACCATTGTCCACCGTCTTGGTGGTATCACTGTCGCTGCATGCTCCTGCCACGAAGGCAAGGAGCAGCAGGAGTGCAGTGTTTAATATATTCTTTCTCATAATCATTATTCTTTATATATTTGACTCATTACTTAGCAGCAGGCACATACAGGATTCGAACGTTGTCGAACATGATGTCCATCGTAGAAGGAGTACCAGTCCAGTTCATGTGCATGAGACGAATCTGGTTAATACCGTCAGCAACGACGTCACCATAGGTCTTGCCAGCCCAAGTACTACCGTCTGTTGTCTGGAAGCTGCTCAGCTTCACAACATGACGATACCACTGCTCCTTGGGTTGAGTGTTATCAATTGCCCTCAATGGTTTCTCAACATAAGCATCATCCACCCAGTTACCTATATTTTTATTTCCATCACTGCCTACAACTAATGCGAATGCGCAATAGGTCTTCGCATCCCCAATGGTCTGGATTTGATAGTGCAGGAAAGGATACTGGGCACCTCCAAAGTCGGTATTATTGTCCCATACCTCCATGGCAAGATATACGTCATCAGTAGAGGTACTTGCAGGAATCTTATCGAAGCCTGGAAGAGAGAACGAGTTACCATTCCAGTCCTTACGGAAGTAACACATCGTTGCCCACCAGTTCCAGCCACCGTCAGTAGACTTGATACGCCAGAACTTTCCGTCGCTGGTGTAAGGAATACTCTCACTGGTAGCCTCCGACATCAGTGTTCCGTTCGGTCCCCATCCGTTATCCGTGGCAAATCCATCCTCGAAGTTCAGGATAATACCGTCAGTAACATAGAAGTAATCCTGCGAAGCCGTACCACCAGGAGTGGTAACCGTCAGGGTCGTACCAGAACCTGCTGAAGGTTTCAAGTCTTCAGTGAAAGCAATAGTAATCTGATCCTCAGACTCAGCCACAGTAAAGTCGTCCGGACCCAGTGTGATATCACCATAGGTAACAGACTCTACCTGCACGAACTCACGACCCTTGATAATCAGGTCGGTGCCAGGAATAGGCATATCCGTATTGATAGAGGTAATCACCGGCTTACCAGGAACCTTCGTATAAGGAATATATACGATACCCGCAGCACACTCAATGACCAGACAGCCCTCATCGAAGGGAAGGTCAGGAGTTGTCAGTGCCAACTGCGAACTAACCTCATAACTCTGGTTAGAATTGATATAGCGGTCCTGCTTCAGGACATCATAGTCGGACACTGCCACATGCGTGCCAGGAACAGTCTCCCACTCCGTTGTGGCAATTTCCTCTTCCGTCGCGCTGGTAAAATACATCGACTCGATGCTATAGAGGTTGAGACCATAGACATTCAGTATGTCACCAGCCTTACGAGGATAAGTACCCTGAATACGTGCAATGGTTGGATAAGCACCTAACACCTTGAAGGCATAGGTTGCAATACCGCCACCCGTCTCCACACGAATCTCATCCTTCAGGTCTGAGTTGAAAGCGGTGAGTTGGAAGCCATCCGTCTCAGAGGGAACTTTCACAATAATACTGTGATCCGTATTCAGCGTGGAACTGAAGCCCACCTGCTGGTCATTGATATAGACAGCTCTTGCACCGCCCAGATTCTTACCAATAATAGCAATCGTCTGCCCCTGAGCCGACTTGGTAAAGAGACTGTCGGCAAACTCGGGGTCACAAACACGAACACCTGTAATCTCAGGCTGTCCACCACCACCGTCGCTGTCGCTACAAGCTGTGAAGCCAAGAGCAAAGAAAGTCATCAATGCCAGTAGCAGTCCTTTTTGCATTTTTAATATATTATTCATAGCTTTGTCATCTTTAAATTATTACTTTTCATCTCCAAAGTCGTAGTTCTGAGCCGGCTGTTTGAAGTAAGGATTACGAATCACGTCAGCCTCAGGATAAGGCATGAAGATGTTCGTCTCATTAAGCGTTACAGGGTCATAACCGTCACAGGCTCTTGACAGGGCATCCACATCATAGACATATCCCTCATCCTTGGTCTGGATGACGGTCTCTGTATCACCATCACGCATACAGTCATTCCAGTAGCATCCACGAGGATTCGAGGTCTCATCATAAAAATACCAAGGCGAAGACTGACGGTTGGGGAATGTACGGTAAGAGATAGTACGGTCAGCATTATAGAGCACGTCACCCTGATTAATCATAAAGGCGCGGTGCTGCTTGTTATTGAAGTAGTCGAGCATATACTGGGGCTGCCAACGATACCATGTCACCATGTCGTACCAGTTGCAGAACTCCATGCAGAACTCCTTGCGACGCTCCTTAATAAGTTCGGCAAGTCCATAAGAGGTCAGCATGTTATCCACCTTCGCTCTGGCACGAACGGCATTGATAGCCTCAAGACCCTCTGGGTCAGAGGTTGTCTCATCGTTACCAAGGATAGCCTCAGCCTTAATCAGATAGATATCGGCAAGACGCTGGATATAAGTATTCAGCGGAGAAGCCATCTGGGCGAGGTGTCCCTGACAGTCAGCCTTTGTACCAACGACCCATTTCTTCAACTGGCAGAACTTCTTGCCGTAGACAAAACCTGTTGGCTGTGGATAACCATTGGCTGGAGTCTTGTCAGCAGCAGCCACTAGGTCGTTACCTGTGTCCCAGTAACTATAATAGATACCTGGCAGACAGAACGTTGCCTGGAAGCGGATAGAGTCGCTGATATCCTCGTTATAGAGGTCAAGCATGTCTACAGAAGCATAGATACCACCCCATACATTGACATCAGAGGCGCCACTCCATGCGAGGTCTGAGTAGTTGGCGCTATAGGTTCCCCATGTAGCAGTGAGAGGGTCTGCCCAGTGCATAGCAAGCAGGGTCTCAGAGTTCTGCATGGTGAAGTTATTATTATCATACTTGAAGAGGTCTGCATAATCTGGCAACAAGGTATAAGGGCCATTATTGATAATATCATCGCAAAGTTCAACAACTTCGTCGAGGATACTCTGGTCACGTGTACCATTTTTGCCCCATCCACTCTGAGCAAGCAGTGCCTTTGCGAGAAGTCCCTCTGCTGAGTACTTGGTGGCATGGTTGCTGGTACTTGCCACAGGGAGGAGATCTGCTGCGCGACGGGCATCACGAATGACAAATTTCAGAACATCCTCTTCCTTCGTCAAAGGAACCACAGGGGTATTAGTCATTTCAAGATTGTCTTCATAGACAATCACATCACCCCATGAACGGAGCAGATAGAAATATGCCCATCCTCGCATCAGATAAGCCTCACCCAAGGCAAGGTTCTTCACATTCTCACTGACAGACTCTGTACAGTAGGTATTGATATCCGAGATCAGTTGGTTAGACATGGATACTACCAGATAGAAGGACTTCCACGCATTGGCGAGGTCGCCATCCAGACCAGTCACCTGGAAGGTAGCGAACTGCGGATTCAGATAAGGGTTCCATCCGTCGTTAGCACGAGCAGAGCCCATACCCACCATAGCACGGTAGTTGTAGTTAAACCATGCGTAATTATACAGCGGCTCTATCGCCTTCATGACCGCTGCATCAGAAGAGTAATATGTATCTGCTGTATAGGAATGCTGAGGAGTCTTGTCAAGGAAATCCTTACCACAACTGGTAGTAAGTGTTCCCATGGCAATCAGAGAACCGGCAAACAGCAATATATTCAATTTTTTCATACCTTATTTATATATTAGAAGTTGAGTTTTAGACCGAAGTTGTAAATACGCTGAGAAGGATAACGTCCGTTATCAAGTCCCTGCAGAATCACGCTCTGTCCCTGAGCACCGACTTCAGGATCGTAACCATCGTAACCCGTAATCGTAAAGAGGTTTTGGATATTGGCATAAATCTGACACCAATCAATACCAATCCTGTTAATCCAGCGCTTTGGCAAATTCCAAGCAAGAGAGAGAGACTTCAAGCGAATATATGAACCATTCTCTACAAAGGCAGATGAAATACGGTTGTTCGTATTCTGACCACCACCAGAAGGCTCTATACGCCAACAAGATGCTGAACCAGCATTAGAAATATACACATTTGAGATATCACTCAAAGAACCCTCCGGGTCATACATCTCAATCTTCGCGCAATTGGCAACATAAGCCATCTTGTTACCCCATCCCTTTGGATCAGTCTTTGTCTGACGGAGCACGTTGTAAACATCATTGCCATAAGAACCACTCAAGAAGAACGACAACTCAAAGTCCTTGTAAGTAATGGTATTGTTCAAGCCGAAAGTGAATTTCGGGTTCGGGTCACCAATATACTTACGGTCTGACTCAGTAATCTTACCATCACCGTCAACATCCTCGTAGATATAGTCACCTACCCAGATACCGTTCTGCTTGATGTCATACATATTACCATCACTGTCTACAGGACGTGCAACAGGAATATAATTACCATCCTTGTCAATCATGCGAGCACCATTGGGGTCTTTCTGATAGAAGTCATCCTCCTTGGTATACATGCCAATCACATTGTAGCCATAGAAACGTCCAACAGGACCACCTACCTCAGACAAAGTATAGGTATCACTACCGATACGACCTTGTAAAGAGGAGTCCTCACTATTCAGCTTAGTCAACTTATTACGGTTGAAAGAGATGGTGGCACCTGTACGCCACTGCCAGTCCTTATTAGAGATATTTACCGTATTCAATGTAAACTCAATACCCTTGTTACGGATGGCACCGGCATTTACATATGGCGGATAGATACCAAAATAGTACTGGTAACCTTCCTCGTCAATCAGATAGGTGGGCAGTACGGAATACATCAACAGATTAGATGTCTTCTTATAATAAGCATCAACGATGAACTCTATGCGGTTGTTGAAGAATGAGAGGTCAAGACCGATGTTCCAAGCATTGGTGCTCTCCCACTTCAGGTCGGGGTTCGCATAGTTACCTGCATAGTAACCATTACCCCAAGCGGTAGACACAGCACTCATGGCAACACCATAAGCATAAGAGCCTGCACTCTGATTACCTACAAGACCCCATCCCAGACGAAGTTTTGCATTGCTCAACCATGTGACATTCTTCATAAACGGCTCCTGAGTAATACGCCAGGCTGCTGCCAAAGAAGGGAACCAACCCCAACGGTTATTCGGGCCGAATGAAGAAGAACCGTCGGCACGAAGAGTGGCGGTCAGCAGATAGCGGTCCAGCAGGTTGTAGTTCAGACGTCCGAAGTATGACTCGATAGCCCACTCACTGCCCTGCTCGTCGTTAGTTGCCGTAGTAGCATCACCAACATGGAGAGAGTGAATGGCATCAGAGATAAATCCTCTTCTTGAAGCAGAGAGGTTTGACCAGTCACCCCATTGTGACTCATGACCTAACATAATCTGCAGATGATTGTTCTTCAGCGGGTCAAAATCATAAGTAGCATACTGCTTGAAACTCTGATATTTACTCTTTGAGGAGGTACGCTGTCCTAATGACTCAACTTTCTGATTATTCGAGCCGTACGAGTACTCTGGACGGAAGAAATAAGAGTCTCCCCATGAGAAACTTCCACCATACTCAACACGGAGGACAAGATTCTTAATAGGTGTGATGTTTGCATAGAGGTTGAAGTCCAACTGAGACTTCTCGTTATGGTTGTCTATCTGCTGTGCCTTGAACAACGGGTTCTCTGTATAGTTAAACTCATTTTCAGCACCAGAGTCATAAGAACCGTCTGCGTTACGAGCAGCCACATCAGGAGTCATGGAGATAGCATCCTGAATAACGTTGGCATCATCAAAGGTGATAATCTGCTTGGTACGGGCGAAATAGCCATTTGCACCGACCTTCAGCCACTTATTGACATTTGTCTCAACATTAGCACGAAAACTGGCACGCTTAAAGCCAGAACCGATACCGATACCATCCTGATCCAGATAACCCCCTGAGAGGTTATAGTTCATATCCTTGGTACCACCGCTGACACCTAACTGATGCTGGTGCATGAAGGCAACCTGGAAAAGTTCTTTCTGCCAATCTGTTCCATTCGTCAGCAACGACAGGTCTTTGTACTGCTCCATAGCACCCCATCCCCAAAGAGCGGCACGATCGTTATAGAACTGTGCGTATTGCTTCAGGTTCATCATATCCAGATGCTTGGGAAGCTTCTGCCAACCCATCATACCCTCATAAACAACCTTTGGCTTACCCTCAGAGCCCTTCTTCGTGGTAATCAAGACAACACCATTAGATGCACGTGAACCATAGATCGCTGTTGCTGAAGCATCCTTCAACACTTCAAGAGAAGTAATATCAGAAGGGTTCAACGTGCTCAATACGGAAGAATTGTCGCCTGTCTGACCGGACATAGCGACACCGTCAATCACATACAGCGGCTCATTACCACTCAGAGAGTTGATACCACGGATCTGTACGGAGATACCACCACCAGGAGCACCAGAGTTCTGAGTTACGGCAACACCAGCGATACGTCCTTGCATCGCCTGTTCAATAGAGGTGTTGACACCCTGCTTGATTGCCTTCTCGTCGATACTGGATACAGAACCGGTCAAGTCGGAGCGCTTCATCACACCGTAACCAACGACAACGACCTGGTCCAACATGTTAACATCCTCGGAAATCTGGATGTCATACTTACCAGCACCAGCCACCTTGACAGACTTGGTCTGATAACCTACATACGATACTTCGATGGTAGCACCCGGTTTCACGGAAATCTTGTACTTACCTTCAAAGTCGGTAATGGATCCACTAGAGGAACCCTTTACTTTAACTGTCGCTCCAATGACTTCCTCGCCTGTATTGGCATCCGTCACCGTACCGAACACGTTCACATTTTGTGCCAGAGCACAAAGAGGGAACGTCATAAGAAACAGTACCAAGTACCTGATTCTTACAATCGCTTTTCGTGTTGTTTTGTTCATAAAATGATTATTAAATTAGTAGTATATTTTAATCAACTTAAGCCCTCGCCATCACGTAGCAACGGCTTTCAATGTGCAAAAATAAGCAAAAATCCGTTATCACAAAAATAAATGTGAAGAAAATTTGCTTACATCTACAAAAGTATCATATTTCGGCAACAAAGTATCATTGCAAACTCGTCATTGGTGATATTCTATCAAACCTTCCATCGGTGTTGCCAACAGGTGACCAATGGTAAAACCTTCTTTCTCTGCCGCCTCTTTTAACTCTTCCTGATAATTAAAGGCAATACTTCCCACGGCATGGACGGGAAGGTCTCTGCGCTGATATTGTACCAGATTGCGCTGGAAGAAAGAACGGAAATTATCTACCACCATCTGACGCAGCGGTCTGAATTCAAGATGCTGATGAATGAAGGCGGAGGTTGAGGCAAGGAAACGGTTGGCAAGTGGCTCTCTATACACCTTATTTATAATAAGGGGCATCGTCTGTTTTGTCTCTGCCAGATAAGCGTCACGGATATCAGCAAACTGGGCATCCTTAAAGAGGGCGTTCACAAATAATTTCCCTAACACTGCACCACTCCCCTCGTCACCAAGTATATAACCGAGCGGCGGGGTGTTCTGTACTATATTTTCACCATCATACAAACAGGAATTAGCTCCCGTCCCAAGAATACAGGCAATACCCTCCTCATGTCCGCAAAGAGCACGGGCAGCAGCCATCAGATCACTATATACCTCCACTTTCTGGGGAGAAAAGACCTCTCCCAGCATTTGCTTCATCATAGGTACGTTGGCTGGTGTGCAACCACTGCCATAGAAAAACACATTGATATTTGAAAGCAGAGGAGTTTCAAGAATCTTCGAATGAACAAGTTCTGCGCGGGAGAAGGTGGATAGTTGCGGCATCAACTCCTGCACCAGTATCTGTCGAATCTCCGCAGGAGACTGGTGGACGGGGGTTATTCCCTGCGTCTTGAAAGTTTTTACGAAAACCTCATCGGCACGTCTGCCTGTATCATGGAGGAGTGTCCAATCTGTCTTGGTGCTCCCACTGTCTGCTATTAATTTCATGGACTTTTTCTTTAAATTTCTGGCAAAGATACAAAATAATTAATAATTAGAAATTAGAAATTAGAAATAATTCGTACCTTTGCACGAAATTACGCAAAAACATGAAGAAAATACTTCTTTTATTCATTATATTGGTCAGCACAACAGATGCCCATGCCGTTCTGAAAGAGAAAGACCTCCCACAGACCTTGCAAATCCTGCGCACAGAGTTAACGACTTTCCACAGGGAACTGTCGCAGATGCTGGAGATGAACAAGAAACAGAGCGAGAGAGTCAAGGAACAGCTGATGAGCACCATGCAGCAGTCGAACCAGAACTCACTGATGCTGTATTCCCAGAAACAGGAGTATGTATTCGACCTTACATATGCCTGCCATGAGGCGACAGAGCAATACCATGCCTTTCAACGGCAAAAAGCACCTTTCAAGAGTTTCCTGAACAAAGCGGATGCCGAGATAGCAAGATATGACTCCCTCATCAATTCGCTGAGGGCAATGCCTGTGCAGACCCTCGACGATAGGACGAAGACCGACCGTAATGTCTGTCTGACATTGGCGACCAATATCCGTAACTGTCTCAACGAGAACCGCGCTACGATGCAGGACTATATCCATTATTACAATATCACAGAACAACGTCTCTCGTACCTGAACGACTATGCGCAGAAACGGTATAACGACATCCAGACGAGCATTTTCAAAAATGGCGGTGACAGTTATTTCAATATCCTTAAAGACTGGGGACGACAGTGGCAGATGACGTGTCGCACGGTGGCGAAGAAATATAAGCCGAATGCCTATTCACAATGGGACAGCCGATGGATATTCGGACTCTTAATCACCATCATTATCTATGCCATCATCGCGTCCATGCTGAACTTTGCGGTTATCCGCTATATCGTTCCCAAGCGATTCCGTACGGAGGAGTTTAGGAAAAAACGGACCTGTATCACCCTTGCCACCACTACTGTGACATTTGCCATCATACTGGGTATCGCATTGGCACTTGCCAAACAGAACTTCATCATCATGGCAAGTAACCTGCTGGTTAACTTCGCATGGCTGACGGGTGTCATCCTGTTCTCCCTCCTGTTGCGAGTCAATGGCGATCAGATTAAAAGTGCTTTCCGTATCTACACCCCACTGATCGCCATCAGCTTCCTGGTGATAGCATTCCGCATCATACTGATTCCAAATGAGTTAGTAAACATCTTATTTCCCCCTATCCTTCTCCTTTGTGCCATTGGGCAATGGGGTGTGATAGGACGACACAACCAGAACGTGCCGCGTTCTGACATGTTCTACAGCTATATCTCGCTTTTGGTATTTATCGCCGCAGTCATCAGCTCATGGGCTGGATATACACTGATGGCGGTACAGATGCTGATATGGTGGACGATGCAGCTGACCTGCATCCTGACGATTACCTGTGCCCTGCAGTACATGAAGCTCTATGGCATTAAGCACAAGATGGCAGACAAGCCTATCACCAAGACTTGGGCTTACGACTTGTTCTATCAGGTATTGCTTCCCGTGGCGGGTGTCGTCTCTGTCATGATCAGTATTTATTGGGCTGCGGATGTCTTTAACCTCAGTGATCTGTGCTGGAAGATTTTCAATACCAACTTCGTCAACCTGAAAAACCTGAAACTGAGCATCGTCTCACTTGCCATCGTTGTCAGCCTGTGGTTCTTCTTTGCCTATATCAGCAAGACCATCTTGCAACTGATGCGGATGCACTACCAGATAGCCGACCCGACCACTGCTGCCAGCAAGGAGGTGATGGGCAGAAATGTAATTCAGGTCATCATCTGGGGCACCTGGTTCTTGATTACGATGGGTATTCTGAACATTTCCCTCGCATGGCTGATGGTGGTTACCGGAGGCTTGTCGACTGGTATTGGCTTCGCCTCGAAGGACATCATCGAGAACATCTACTATGGTATCACCCTGATGGCTGGACGCATCAAAGTAGGCGACTGGATCCAGGTGGACGGCACTATGGGTAAGGTGACTAAGATCAGCTATACCTCAACGGTCGTCGAGTCACTGTATGGTGAAGTCATCACTTTCCAGAACTCTCAGTTATTTACCAAGAATTATAAGAACCTGACTCGCAACCACGGCTACGTCCTTGCCGTTGTCCACTATGGCGTCGCCTATGGCAGCAATCTCCAACAAGTCATTGAACTCGTTGACGGTGCTGTCAACCAGATGAAACACAAGTGGATAGACAAATCGAAGAAGGCGAAGTCGGTTATTGGAGAGCTTGCTGACTCAAGCGTTAATCTGAAGATGTTCGTTTGGGCAGACGCTCCAAAACAGTCTTATGTCATCAGTGACGTGCTGAATACTATTTACAACACACTAAACCAAAACGGCATCGAAATCCCATTCCCTCAACAGGACGTACACATCAAATGAAATAAAATTTCATTATGATATGTAAAATAATTCTGAATTGATACGATTATTTTCAGAATAATCGCTATCTTTGCAAGGAAATGGCGATAACGAATATGGGAAATACGATTATAGCAGGTCCCTGTGTTATAGAATCCGCCGAGCTGCTGGATACTGTTGCGGCGAGACTGGTGGACATCAACAAGAAACTGGGGACTGATATTATATTCAAAGCTTCGTTTGACAAAGCGAACCGCACTTCTATCAGCTCCTTTCGGGGACCTGGTATTGATAAAGGACTGCAAATGCTTTGCGATGTCAAAGAAAAGCACGGTCTTCGCCTGCTCACAGATATACATGAGGCATGGCAGGCTGGTCCTGTCGGACAAGTAGTGGATGTTATCCAGATTCCAGCTTTTCTATGCAGACAGACTGACCTCTTGATTGCCGCTGCACGGACGGGGAAAACCGTCAATATCAAGAAAGCGCAATTCCTCAGTGGACGGGACATGCGCTATCCGGTGGAGAAAGCCCGTGATGCAGGAGCCAAAGATATCTGGTTGACAGAGAGAGGGAACATGATGGGATATAATAATCTGGTAGTGGATTTCCGCAACATCCCTGACATGCTGGAGATTGTTCCGACTGTTATTATGGACTGTACTCATAGTGTACAGCGTCCCGGAGGAGCAGGAGGAAAGACAGGAGGGGACAGACGCTACGTGCCACAGATGGCTATAGCGGCTAAAGCCTTTGGAGCCACAGGGTGGTTCTTTGAGGTACACCCCACCCCCGACAAGGGACTAAGCGATGCCGCAAACATGCTGGAACTGGACAAGTTGGAATCACTTGTCGCAAAACTGATAGACAATGACTGATAAGGAGAACGCCATACAATGTATCAAAGACGAGGCTCAGGCGGTACTTGACCTGATTGCCAAGATAGACGACAACTTTGACAAAGCGGTCGACTTAATTATGCATTGCAATGGCAAGGTGATTGTCACGGGTGTCGGGAAGAGTGGACATATCGGTGCAAAAATCGCAGCGACATTAGCATCAACGGGAACACCTTCCTTCTTCATCAACCCCCTGGACGTATTCCACGGCGACCTTGGCGTGATGTCTAAAGGAGACGTCGTACTTGCCATCTCCAACTCAGGACAGACAGACGAGCTTCTGCGTTTCATCCCCATGGTGCTGCATATGGAAATCCCTATTATCGCCATGAGCGGTAACCCGCAGTCGCTATTGGCAAAATACTCCACCTGTCATCTGAATGTGAGTGTGGAGAAAGAGGCATGTCCTCTGAACCTGGCTCCAACCAGCAGTACGACAGCAACACTGGTAATGGGGGATGCACTGGCTGTTGCACTGATGAACAAACGCCATTTCCAGCCACAGGACTTTGCTCAGTTCCATCCTGGCGGTGAGTTAGGCAAACGACTGCTGACGACCGCACAAGACGTGATGATTACGGAGAATCTGCCAATCCTGACCCCAGAGATGCATCTGGGCGAGGCTATCATCCTTGTCAGCAAAGGTAAACTGGGACTGGGCGTAGCCATTGCCAATGACACCATTGCCGGCATGATCACGGACGGTGACATCCGCAGGGCGATGGAGAAATGGAAGGCAGAGTTCTTTGACCGCACAGTGAGTGACGTCATGACCCTATCCCCCAAAACGGTCTCTCCGCAGACCAAGATCTCCGAGATACAGAAAATCATGAATAAATACAAAATACATAATGTGCTTGTCACTGACGCCAATAACAGACTGTTAGGTGTCGTAGACCGCTATGCATGTATTTTATAACAGAAAACAAAACAGGTTATGAAAGGACTGAAGAAAATACTATTAGTACTGATGCTTGCCCTGCCTCTTGCAGTAGCAGGCGTTTATCTGTTCAAGACATTAGACATTAAAGACGGTCTAACCAGTAGTCAGATTAACTGTATCCTGAAAGATGGTCGAGGATATATGTGGTTTGGAACACCTGCCGGTCTTTATCGGTATGACGGTTACACTTTCAGGAATTTCCAAAGTAACTCCAAAGACGGGTCTTCCCTACCCGACAGTTATATCCGTAGTATACAGGAAGCTTTAGATGGCAATCTTTGGATTCTCACTTCTGCCGGGTATTGTGTCTATCATCCTCAAACAGAGACATTTGAGCGTGACATGAAACAGATTTATGCCCGAATGGGAATTGAAGGACTGCCAAATGTCGTTTACTTCGACCGACATAAGAATTTATGGGCCGCTATTCCCAACAAAGGAGTCGTAGCCTATAACATGCAGCAACAACTACTTTATGAGTTTGGATACACAGACGACAGTCATGGAGTTCCACAAGGAAAGATCTGTTCTATCGGAGAATGCCGTGACGGTGCCATTATAGTCTATGAGGACGGTCGGATAGTATGCTGTGACATCATGCACCAGCAACATACGGTATGGGCTTCCGATCATGTCGCCCAACAACACTTGAGAAAGAGTTCCTCTTTAAAAGTTTTTGCAGATCAGTCAGACAACATCTGGCTCTATGGACAAGGAACTCTCATGCAGTATAATAAAAGCACCAACGTATGGGACACCACTATAGGAAACAGCATCGGGCTGACCAATGTGTCCGTTGACCATAGTGTGAACGGCATGGCAAGTGACCAGAATGGAAACATCTGGATAGGAACGGATCGTATGGGACTTCTCAGAATGGACATGAACACCCATGCAATAGAATCTGTACAGCCGCATGATGGAAGAAACAATCAGTTGACACAAGAGACCATTGGTGTCCAAAGTGTATATGTAGACGATACCGACTTACTATGGATTGGAACG